>Ga0209471_1000744_pt1 | contig 20683 bp, 16 predicted proteins | sample GraSoiAngelo_128_FD_185885 | JGI IMG/M metagenome (GOLD analysis project Ga0209471, IMG submission 185885) | Grasslands soil microbial communities from the Angelo Coastal Reserve, California, USA - 14_0927_12_20cm (SPAdes) (version 2) | ecosystem: Environmental > Terrestrial > Soil > Grasslands ...
ACGCAAGGTTCGCGCAATATTGGTTAGGATCATTTCCGGATACACCACGAGCGCGGGCGTAAGCACGTTCTCCAAGCCCGCCACGCGGTACCGCTCATCCCAGCCAAACTCATTCAGCATGCTTTTCCTGCAGCCATAGCCGCTGATGATAACTCAGAGAAGTGCATCGCGGCGACGAGATAGGCATGGTTCGCCGTGCGGGTCATTCGCCACTCGTCACTCGCCACTTGTTTACCCAGAGGAGTACAATCGCGCGCATGAGACTCTATGCATTTCTAATGGGCTTGGCGCTCATGGCAGCACCTGCGGCCGGTCAGGAAATTCAACGGCTCGATCCGGCACTCGACCAAATCGTTCCCCAAAACGCCCGGCTCGAAAAGATTGCCGGCGGCTTCAACAAGTGGACCGAGGGTCCGGTGTGGACGCGCAACGGCACGCTGTTGTTTGCGGAGATTCCCGCGAACAACATCGTCCAGTGGGTCCCCGGCAAGGGCGCGTCCGTATTCATGCACCCGAGCGGATATACGGGAACTGAGCCCTACGGCGGACCGGAGCCAGGCTCGAATGGCATGACCCTTGATGCTGACGCAAGGGTGAGTGTCGCCGGCCATGCGCGGCGCAACGTCTGGCGGTTGGAGTCGGTGGATCCGAAGGCGCAGATCACGGTGCTCGCCGATTCTTATGAGGGGAAGAAACTGAACAGCCCGAACGATCTGGTCTATAAATCGGACGGCTCGCTTTACTTCACCGATCCTCCTTATGGTCTGCCTACCCAAGGAGATGACCATCCCGCCAAAGAGCTTAAGGTAAATGGCGTGTATCGCATTGTGGGCGCGCGGCAGCACAAGCCGGGCGCGCCGCCTGATCCTTCGAAGTTGCAGCTGATCATCGCCGATCTGAAGCGGCCGAACGGCATCGCATTTTCTCCCGATGAAAAAGTTCTCTACATTGCCGAGTCCGGCGAAGGGGTCTGGCTGCGTTACACGGTAGGGCCCGATGGCACGGTGGCCGATGGCAAGCTGTTGCTCGACGCGAAGTCCGATGCCTCGCCCGGAGGGCCCGACGGCATTCGTGTGGACAAGCAGGGGAATCTTTATGGCTCTGGGCCCGGCGGCGTGTGGATTATTTCTCCCGAAGGCAAGCACCTGGGAACGATCAAAATTGCAGAAAAAGTGGCCAATGTTGCCTGGGGCGATCAAGACGCAAAGACGCTCTACATCACCGCCAGCACCAGCCTGTACCGCATCCGGCTGAAGGCCACCGGAGTGAGATGGTAGGGACGGCTTGCCCAATCCTCGCCATGAACAAGACCCAACGGTTCTTTCAGGACAAGGCGGTGCTCATTACCGGCGCTTCGTCGGGGATCGGCGAAGAACTTGCCCGGCAGTTGGGGCAGGCGGGAGTGAAGCTGACGCTGGCGGCGCGGCGGAAGGAACTGCTCGAAAATCTGGCGCAGCAAATCGCGGCCGCGGAAAAGCCTAGGCCGCTGGTGCTGCAATGCGACGTTACGCAAGACGGCGATTTGCAAAAAGCCGTCGCGGAAACCGTGCGGCAGTGGGGAAAGCTGGACGTCGCGATTGCCAACGCGGGATTTGGGGTGGTTGGCCCGCTGAAGAAGCTCTCCGTGGAGGACTACCGGCGGCAATTTGAGACCAACGTCTTTGGTGTGCTGCGAACGATTTACGCGGCGCTGCCCGAGGTGGAAAAAAACAAAGGCAACATCGCCATCGTCGGAAGCGTGACCGGATGGGCGAGCACGCCGGGCGCTTCGCCGTACGCGATGAGCAAGTTTGCCTTGCGCGCGCTGGCGAACGCCATCACTCCGGAGCTGGCGCTCTCCGGGGTGAAGGTGACGCTCATCAGTCCCGGATTTGTGGCCAGTAACATCCGGCGCACGGACAACCAGGGGAAATTCCACGAAGGCGCGAAAGACCAGGTTCCTGCCTGGCTGGTGATGCCGACGGAAAAAGCGGTGCGGCAGATTCTCAGCGCGATCGCGAAAGGAAAGCGCGAAGCGATTATCACCGGTCACGGCAAAGCTCTTGTGTTTCTCGAGCGATTCATGCCGTGGGTGATTCGCGCCGTGGGCAGAAAAATGGCGGCGGGGCGCGGCGGATATCGCTCCGAGCCCCAAGGCACGTGAACGACACAACCGCTACCGATGGGAAAAGTGAAATGAAGAATCGGGGAACAAAGGACTAACAGCCAAAAACCAAGAGTTAGGATTGAAAACTGGGAACTGCCAACTGGATACTGCAAAACAGAAAAGAGAGAAAGGAAAAATGAAAATGAAAAGAGGAGCGGCAAACGGCGAACGGTAAACGGCAAGCTACTTCTTGGGAGGATTGTCCTTGTCGGGTTCGTCGTCGGGCTCGCCCTCGGGGAGTTCCACGCGCCAGATGTCTTTCTCGTTTTGCAGGCCGACCACGCCAACTTGATTGGCTTCGATACTTCCGACGTGGCCGATCCAAACAACGCGATACTTCTTTTTGCGCCATAGGCGGCGCACTTCAATGGTTTGGCCGGGAGATGTGAGGAAGCCGATGCCGTCGAGGCGCGCGCCAGCTTGGCTGAGGTCGATGGTGTAGCTGCTCTGCTTGAACGGATGACCACGCGAATCCGTACCCTTGACGGTGACACGCAGCGTTTTGGGTAAACGCTTTTGCTTGCGGGACCTGCGCCAAAAATCAGGAACGGGATGCTTGAACGCCAGCCCGACTTTGGTTTCGCGGTCGGTGTACGAGTCGAGATAGACCACGCGGACTTCCTGTTCGAGGCCGTTGCCGCGTTGCACCAGAAAAACGGAATCGCCGAGGGCCAGCTTGGTCTTGAGAACGACGAGCGCGCCGCTGGCGTTAACTGTTTGTGTTTCCGTTTCTTCGTGGAACGCGCCGCAATTCTTGGTGAAACCGTAGACCACCACGGGAATGCGAAGAGGCAGGCGTTCGCTGGAGCGAGGAATTCGCTTCGTCTTTTCGGTGGAGATGGGATTAGCAAACGCCAGCGCTGATTGTTGTGTACAGGGCGGCGGATCGTCCAACGGAGCCACGCCCATCACTTCTTTAGGCGTGCCGGTCTGCGGGCCGTGTTCGCGGCACTTGAATTCCCAGGTTTGTTGCTGAATCTGCTCGTAGGTTTCCTGACGGTCTGCGAGGGTAACCCAAGAGTCAGCTTCGCAGAGAGGGCAACGCAGCCGAATGGCAAAATTTCCAGGCATCCCAATCTTCCTGTGATTTCAGGATACCTTGAAGATGCGGTGCAGACTCGGGTTGCAAAGGCGGTCGGCGTCGAAAAGTAAATGGCCAGAGAGGCCGGAGTAAAGCGGTTGCGCTGTAACTTTTGCGAAGTTGTCGGCTCGTATGAAGTGCACGGGCGACGCCTGCAACAACGGCTCGCCAAAAATCAAAACACAGGAGAGATCCGAATGGTTGGCAAGGTAAAGGCAGGTTTGGCGTTCGCAGCACTGGCGGCGGCTTTTGCGCTGCGAGCGCCGCTTCGGGCGCAGGACTCCGCGCCGCAGGACAAGACGCAAAGCGACACGATGAAGCAAGACAGCATGAAACAAGACGACAAGATGAAGGAAGACAAGATGTCGACTGACAAGAAAAAGAGGAGCAAGGACAAGAAACGAATGGACGAAAAGTTGGGCCACAAAATGGATGACAAAAAGGATCACAAGATGGAGGACAAGAAGAACCCAAGCTGAACAAGCGGGGCGCCTGGCAGGAGCGGCTTTGCTGCAGCCGCTCCTTTGGTTTAGACCCGGGCAATAGGTTGACAGCCGAAAATTAAAAGTTAAGAAAAAGGAAAAGATTAAACGCAGAGGACGCGGAGGGCAGAGACAGGAGAAAGCGCGGAGAGGAAATGAATTGTAGAGAGTCCGACTGGCGGCAGAAAGTTTGAGCGGGGCACGACGCGCGAAGTCAAAACGACGATGCAAGCGGCGGCGACAAAAGAAGCGGAACTGATCCGGCGAATTGTGGCGGGAGAGAAGGAGCTGTTTCACGAGCTGATCCGGCCTTACGAGCGAATGGTGTACCTGACGGTGTTGTCGATCGTGAAGAATGAAACGGACGCGGAAGACGCGGCGCAGGAAGCGGTGATTAACGCTTACCGGCATCTGGACTCGTTTCGCGCGGAGTCGAAGTTCAGCACGTGGCTGACGACGATCGCCATCAATGAGGGAAGGAAAAGGCTGCGCAAAGCGAAGAGCGCGGCGGAGGAATCGCTGGAAGAAGCGGCGGAAGAAAAAGAGGGCGATTACACTCCGGCGCCGCTGACGGATTGGCGGGAAATTCCGCTGGAGGCGCTGGAACGCAGGGAGTTGCGCGAGGCGCTGCGCAGGGCGGTAGCGAGCCTTCCTGAGATTTACAAGCAGGTTTTTACGCTGAGAGATTTGGAAAACCTGAACACGGAAGAAACGGCGGAAGCGCTGGGGCTCACGGCGGGAGTCGTAAAAGTACGGCTGCACCGCGCGCGAATCCTGCTGCAAAAACAATTGGTCCCGTTCCTGAAGACAGCGGCACCTGCGCGGAAGGGATTGTTTCGGAGGGCGCTATGAAGCTCAACTGCAAGCACGTGTGGGAGCACATCTCGGAATTTATTGACGGAAGCGTCGACGCCCAACTGCGCGCGGAGATCGAACGGCACCTAGAACACTGCGAAATCTGCTCGGCGATTCTGGATTCGACGAGGAACATCTTGATTTTGACAGCGGACGACCGGACATTTGAGTTGCCGGTGGGATTCAGCGAACGGCTGCATGAACGGCTAAAGAAAGAGATCGAGGGCTCAGAACCAGAACTGAAGAAAAAGTGAGGAAGAGCGGAAACATCCCCGCTCTTTAGGGGACGCGGTGGACGAGAGGGTGAGTGATCCATTCGGCGGCGAGCAGAAGCAAAGTAAGGATGGAGAGAGCGATTTGAAAACGCTCGGAGTTGAGCTTTTGCTTTGACACTGGCTGCATGCGCCATTGCGCTGCGGGGTTCCTTCTTAAACGCCGCACTTTTCCAATGACATAAAGATTGACGACGGCGCCGAGAAAAGCGAGAACCATCATGGCGATGCGAATCGCGTCTTGATGGAAACCACGAGCCGGGGCGTGGATGCCTGCGGCAGCAGCGAGAGCAGAAAGACCGATAGCGACGCGCAAGCCGCTAATGGCGATGACTGCGGTGCAGGCGCTTTGAAGAATGGCGAAGACAAGGCTGGACCAATTGAAAAATGTCACGCTGACGAGCCCCATCCTGACGGGGCGCGCGGCAGCCTGAGGCTGAGGAATCGTTGCAGGGGTTTGTGCTGGTTCACTCATGAGCTAATCAGCTCGCCAAAACCATTATCGTCAAGTGCGTTCGAAACTGAAAGCGGCCCAGGATCACTCCGGGCAGGCGGCGCCGCCGTCGAAGTCTTCCTTTGAGCAGCGGTCTCCCGACGGGAGAGGGGCGGAGAAGCGCGACCGTCGCCGGGATTCCAAGCCCGGCCGACGAGATCATCGGAAGAAACATGTTCGAAAAGCTGCTGTAAGGAACGGCCGCCTGTTTGTTTGGGATCCTTGAGTTGGCGGCAGAGCTGCAAGGGAGAGCGGCCGACAAAAACCATTTTGTGCTCCGGGGAGGGAAGGGACCATTTCGGATTTCCCGGCGGCATGTGCTCGCCCGGAAGATTTGCAGTTTGGTGGCAAGCGTCGCAGCGCATGCCATAGACGCCGTGGCCGTCCTTGCCGCGCTGGACATTCTGCAAGTGGACGTGGCTGTCGTCGCCCTGGAGAGGGGAGTTGCCGGAGGGATGACAATTCTGGCAGCGCGGGAAGGTGAAGACTTTGAAGACCTGAAGGAATGCTTCGCGGGAAGCGTTGGCGTCGGGGGAGGGCTTGGGCCGAGCGGCCGAGCCAACGGGTGAAAATGAATGCGGCTGCGAGGATGCCGCCGGCACAAGAAAGCGCTATTAAATGACGGAACGAGCGTCGCGATTCGTGGCGCTCATGATTTTGCCTCGCTTGCTGCAGCCAGATCGTTCGAGCCAATCGGCAAACGCCGAATGCGCTTGCCAGTCGCCGCGAAAATGGCGTTGGCGAGCGGTGGCACCCTGGGCTCGCCGACGCCGGTGGGCGGGCGCTTCGCTTGCGACGATGTGAACTTCAATTTCGGGAGATTCGAACATCCGCAACATGGGAGAGTCGTAGAAATTGTGCTGCTGAACACGGCCGTTCTCGAGCGTGATTTCGGTTTTGAGTGCAGCGGTCAGGCCAAAAATGATGCCGCCTTCCATTTGCGCCTTGATGATGTCGGGATTGATGGCGCGCCCGCAATCAACGGCGCAAACCACACGATGCACACGTACGGTGCCGTCCTTTTCGACAGAAGCCTCCACAACTTGGGCGACGTAGCTATCGAAAGAAAAATGCGTGGCGATGCCGCGGGACGGTGCAGGCGCCGCAAAGGGCCATGCCGCAACCGAATTTCGTGCCCGTCAGCCCCCAAGGAATCGGGAATCACCCAAAGCAGTGGAGTGGAAGGGTCATCGTCGACGGAAACTGATTTTCCATTCAAGAAAAAGGAAGTTAAGGTCCGCCTCGCACGCCTGCAGATTTAACCACCGCTAGGGAAGAGCCAAGGAGCCCCAAACGCACGGCAATTGCGCCCTACCGCAAGCTGGATTGACCGGTTGGATGCAACGGCAGCGTGGCTGGTGACATAGAAAGTTACGACCGTGACGGAATCCACTTGAGGAACGTGGCGGCGAGAGGAGGAAGGGTGAGGACCAGGGAGTGCGGACGGCCCTGGGCGGGCTCGTTCAAAGCGTCCTGGCCGCCCGCGTTGCCGACGTTCGACCCGCCGTAGTGGGCGGCGTCGGTGTTGAGGATTTCCCGATAGTAGCCGGGTTGCGGGACGCCAAGGCGGTAGCCCCCACGAACGACCGGGGTGGCGTTGAACACGACGACAATCAAATCTTCGGGATTCTTGCCGCGGCGAATGAAGCTAAGAACGCTGTTGTCGGCGTCATTGGCGTCAATCCATTCGAAACCGTGCCAATCGAAGTCCACTTGATGCAGGGCGGGTTCTGAAGTGTAGAGCCGGTTCAGGTCGCGGATGAGATTCTGCACGCCGCGATGGGAATCCCACTGGAGCAAATGCCAGTCGAGGCTGCGGGCTTCGCTCCATTCGTGGCGCGGCGCAAATTCCTGTCCCATGAAAAGAAGTTTCTTTCCGGGATGCGCGTAATGATAGCCGTAAAGCAGGCGCAGATTGGCGAATTGTTGCCACATGTCGCCGGGCATTTTGTGCAAAAGCGAGTTTTTGCCGTGAACCACTTCGTCGTGCGAAAAGGGAAGAACGAAGTTTTCGGTGAAGGCGTAAAGCATGGAGAAGGTGATTTTGTTGTGTTCGTACTTGCGGTGTACGGAATCATGAGAAAAATAGTTTAGCGTGTCGTTCATCCAGCCCATGTTCCATTTGAAGCTGAAACCAAGGCCGCCGAGATAGGTGGGCCGGGAAACGGCCGGCCAGGCGGTGGATTCTTCGGCGATAGTGAGGATGCCGAGGAATTTGCCATGGGCCACTTCGTTCATGCGCTTGAGAAACTCAATGGCCTGAAGATTTTCACGGCCGCCATATTGATTGGGAATCCACTCGCCGGGTTTGCGAGAATAATCAAGATAGAGCATGGAAGCAACGGCGTCTACGCGGAGGCCGTCGATGTGGTACTTGTCGAGCCAAAAGAGCGCGTTGGAGATTAAATAATTTTGGACTTCGTTGCGGCCGTAGTTGTAGACGAGCGTGCCCCAGTCGGGATGAGCGCCCTGCCGCGGGTCGGCGTGCTCGTAGAGATGGCTGCCGTCGAATTGAGCCAGGCCGTGCGCGTCGCGCGGAAAATGCGCGGGAGTCCAATCGAGAATGACGCCGATGTTCGATTGGTGGCAGCGGTCGACAAACTCCATGAATTCGGTGGGCGAACCGTAGCGGCTGGTGGCAGCGAAATAGCCCAGAGTTTGGTAGCCCCAGGAGCCGTCGTAAGGATGCTCCATGACGGGGAGCATCTCGATGTGGGTGTAGCCGAGTTCTTTGACGTAAGGAATGAGCTGGTCCGCAAGTTCGAGGTAGGAAAGCCAGCGATTTTGATCTTCGGGAACGCGGCGCCACGAACCGAGATGGACTTCGTAAATCGAAACGGGAGACTGGAACCAATTTTTGGTTGAACGCTGCAAGAGCCAGTCCGAGTCGTTCCAAAGATAATTTTCCAGATTGGCGACGATGGAGCCAGTGTTGGGACGCAGCTCGGAGCGGAACGCGTACGGGTCCGCCTTCAGAGGAAGCATATTTCCGTCAGGGCCGATGATTTCGAATTTGTAGATAGCGCCTTCCGCGAGTTCGGGAATGAAAATTTCCCAGATGCCGGAAGAACCGCGCGCGCGCAGGGGGTGAACGCGGCCGTCCCAGCGATTGAAATCGCCGACGACGCTCACGCGTTTAGCGCTGGGAGCCCAGACGGCGAATTGAACTCCGCGGACGCCTTCGAGCGTCACGAGGTGCGCACCGAGTTTTTGGTAGGTGTCGTAATGGCGGCCCTCACCCATGAGATACAGGTCAAACTCGGTGAGGACGCAAGGAAAAGCATAGGGGTCGTAGAGTTCGAAGGATTCGCCGTAGTGGGTGCGGCCCTGAATTTTGTAGCTGGTGGAAGCGAGCGCACTGGTTTGGTTCGCTGGCAGGAGGGCTTCAAAAAAACCTTCGGGACGCAATTTCAAGGCTTCGACAGCTTGGGCGGAGGCAGGCGCAGCGCTTTCTGTTGCAGGCGGTTGCAAAGAGATCTGCGCTTCCTCAGCCCAAGGGATGAAAAAACGGATGGCCCAGCCGCCGTCGATTGCATGCGGCCCCAGAAAGCCGAAAGGATCGGAATGGCGCCCGGTGACGACCGCGTCGATTTGCGAATGGAGGCGCGGGTCGCGAGAAGCGATCGGCTTCGACGGCCAGGCGGCGGCGTGATGTTCGGGCAACGGCGGAGCCTCCGAGTTGTTCGACGCCTCGCTTACGGACACGATGCCAGGACGCAGCGGCGTCCTCTGAATTTTAGAGTGTTCGCGAGCAATTGCCAAATGTCTGGGGTGCTTCCATCTCGCGCATTGTGTCGATGTTGCTCTGTTGGTCGCTGAAGGAGATGAACTCCATCCCTTGGTCTTCGAGAGAGGAAGCGAGCGGCGCGAGCGGGCCACCCTGATTTGAAGCGCAGCCCGTCGAGGAACTGTAGATTCTGCGGCTCGGCCATGACGACGATGAGGCTGGATTGTGGTCGGAAGAGCGTTACAGTGCCTCGCCATGACCTGAGGGATCAGTTTCAAAGCTGCGGGATCGACTTGAACGCGAAATCGAGATAGGGGATGTCAGAAACCTCGGTTAGCGCGGAAATGAGGTCGATCTTGGCTATCTTGTTGTTCTGGAGCAGCAACTCGCCCAGGTGAATGCGCTTGCCCCGCTGTTCGAGGAGCACCTGGTTGAGATCGGCGTGGAGAGATGGCCGCGTTCGCGGAGTACTTCCCCCAACCGCTTCCTTATTCATTGCAGCACGCTCGCGCCCGGACAAGTGCTGAGAATCAGGGAGTGTTCCCAAGCGGAAGGGGGTACAGCCATTTCAGGCTATCACCGAATTCGAAATCGCACGTGTCTTGTATGCGTTTGGCATACAGACATGAAACAGCCCGTGTTTGCGCGGCGACAAGTATCGCGAGGGCCACTGGAACAATCGTTTTGTGTGGAGCGCCCGCCGAATCGGCGTGTTTGTAACTATTGACCCCCGCTAGCGCAGCAAGTATCATCCGCGCAATTCCAGGCAAAAAAAGCGGAGGGAGTGAGGTTCGCAATGAAGCGAGCGTGCTTGGTTTCTTTAGTGGGGGCCCTTGCAGCTTTTTGCGCAACGGCGTTGGCGCGTGCGCAACAAATTCAGATCAATCCCGACGTGTACAACGAAATGAAATTTCGGTACATCGGGCCGGTGGGGAACCGTGCGACGGCCGTGGTGGGGATTCCGGGGAATCCCAAGGTGTATTACGTGGGCGCAGCCTCGGGAGGAATTCTCAAATCCACGGACGGCGGCGTTCACTGGGATCCGATTTTTGATGACCAGCCAGTTTCTTCCATTGGCTCGCTGGCGGTGGCCGCGAGCGACCCGAACATCGTGTGGGCGGGGACCGGCGAATCCTTCATCCGGAGCCACATTTCCGTGGGAAATGGGATTTACAAATCGTTGGATGCGGGAAAAACCTGGAAGCTGATGGGTCTGGAAAAAACCGGAAGAATCGCAAACGTAATCATTGATCCGCGCAATCCCGACATCGTGCTAGCGTGCGCTTTGGGCCATGCGTATGGCCCGCAGCCGGAACGAGGTGTGTTCCGGACTACCGATGGCGGGAAGAGTTGGGAAAAAACTCTGTTTGTGGACGAGAACACCGGTTGCTCCGACCTGGGAATGGACCCGAACAATCCACGGATTTTGTTTGCGGGAATGTGGCAACTGGAGATTCACACTTACGGGCGCAAGAGCGGCGGGCCGGGCAGCGGCTTGTTCAAATCTACAGATGAAGGAGCTACGTGGAAGCGGTTGGAAGGACACGGCCTGCCGCATCCGCCGGTGGGCCGAATCGCGGTACGCGTGGCGCAGAAGGATTCCAATCGCGCTTATGCGTTGATCGAAACCGGCGACGGCGTGCCCCTGGACGGCAAGCCCACACAGAGCGGTCAATTGTGGCGCTCGGATGATGGCGGGGAAAACTGGCAACTGGTTAATTCGGACCGGCAAATCCGCGGGCGCACGCACTATTACACGCGCGAGGAAATCTCCCCGGACAACGAGAACGAGGTTTATTTTTTCACTTCGGCTTTCTCGAGGACGCTTGACGGCGGCCATACGCTCACGAACATGCCTGCGACTCCCGGTGGGGACAATCACGAGATGTGGATTGATGCCACCAACGGCGACCGCATGGCCGTGGTAAATGACGGAGGCGTGAGCATTTCCGTGAACCGCGGGCACACTTGGGACCGCATTCAACTGCCTATCGCGCAGATTTATCACGTGACGCTCGACGACCAGATCCCCTATTTCGTTTATGGGAACCGGCAGGATGGCCCATCCTTCCGCGGGCCAAGCAACAGCTTGCAGTTTGGCGGCTTTGGGGGATCTCAAATTTCGCGCAGCGTGTGGCATCCCGTGGCCGGGAGCGAAAGCGGATTCGCGACGCCGGATCCTGTGGACAACAACATCATCTGGTCATCGGGAACCGGTGCGGGCAGCGTCAGCGGAGCGGTAACGCGGTTCGATGAAAGGAATCACCAGGCCAGAGAAGTGGAAGTGTGGCCGGAGAACGTCTCCGGCGCCAGCGCCGCGGAGGTGAAATACCGGTTCAACTGGGAGTTTCCTGTGACGATTTCGCCGCACGAGCACAACAAAGTGTATGTTGGCAGCCAGTTCGTGCACGTCACCGCGGATGGCGGCAACAGTTGGCAAATTATCAGCCCGGACCTGACGCGCAACGAAAGAAGCCGCATGGGGATTTCCGGCGGCCTCACGCCGGACAATATCGGCGTGGAATATGCGGGAACGGTGTTTGCGATTGCCGAATCACCGAAAGAAGCAGGCATGATCTGGGCCGGAACCAACGATGGGTATGTACAAATCACGCGCGACGGCGGAAAAAACTGGACCAACGTCACGAAAAACATTCCGAATCTTCCAGAGTGGGGAACGGTGAGCAACATTGAGGCTTCGCGGTACGATGCCGGAACGGCCTATATCACCGTGGATTTTCACCAGATGAACAATCGCGATCCATTCGCGTACAAGACTGCGGATTATGGAAAAACGTGGACGGCCATTACGAACGGTATCCCGCATAGCATGTTGAGCTACGCGCATTGCATTCGCGAAGACCCGGTGCGCAAAGGGCAGCTCTACCTCGGTACAGAGAACGGGCTTTACATTTCGTTTGACGACGGCAAAATCTGGCAACCCCTGCAAAGCGGCCTGCCTCACGCCCCCGTGTACTGGATTGCAGCGCAGGAACGCTTTCACGATCTAGCATTGGCAACGTATGGGCGGGGGTTCTGGATTTTGGACGACATCACCGCGCTCGAGCAACTAACGCCGGAAATCTTGACGTCCAATGCGCATTTGTTCGCCCCGCGCGACGTCTACCGCTTCCGAAGCGTGGCGCAGCCCGCGGCCGTTTCTTACGATCCCGCAGCGGGGCAAAATCCACCTTATGGCGCACCGATTAATTTCTACTTGAAGTTGAAATTCGGCGAAAAAGATAGCGTGCGCCTGACGATCAGCGACGCGAGCGGGAAAACCGTGCGCGAACTCGCATGCCGCGAGGCGCGGGAAGAGGGCGCTCGGCGAGCGGCGCGGCCGGGCGGACCAGGCGCCGGCGGTGAGGAAGGTGAAGGCGGCCCTTCCTGCGAGGTTAAGCCGGGCATCAACCGAGTCTGGTGGAACCTCCGGTTCGAACCAGGCACAGAGATTAAGCTGAGGACCAGTCCTCTCTATGCTCCGGATGTGAAGGTGGGACCGGAAGGCTGGCGTCCTGCATCAGGCACGAGTCGCATTTCCCTGCTCGCGCCTCCCGGCTCTTACACGGTCACGCTCACTGCGGGCGAAGAGAAATCGAGCCAGAGACTCAATGTGCTAAAGGACCCGCATTCCGCCGGGACAGAAAACGACATTCAGACCCAGACCCAGTTCCTTTCCGGCTTGCAAGACCAAATGAACGCCGTCGCTGCCAGCGTCAATCAAATCGAATTCATCCGCGCGCAGCTTCAGACGCTGGAAAAGGAAATGGAAATGGGAAGCGATGACACAGGGAAGGCCATTCGAAAGGCCGCGGACGATTTGGAGCAGAAACTCATGGAAGTGGAAGGCAAGGTCATTCAACTCAAGTCTACAGGCAGAGGTCAAGATGACGTTCGCTGGCCGCCCATGCTGGCCAGTAAGATCAGCTACCTTGCCGAACAAACGGGCAGCTCCGATTTTCCGCCCACCACACAGCAACTGGCGGTGGGAGAAGAACTCAAAAAACAGGGCGACCAATTCGAGAAGGATTATCAACAGATTCTGACGAAAGACGTGTCCTCGTTCAACGCAATGTTGCGGGATAAAAACATTCCGAACATTGTCATCAAGACGCCGTGAGGATGTTCTTCGGAATGTTGTGCGTAACCGGGAAGGACGATAGCGTGCAAAAGCTTCGCGGATGGATATTTCCTTTTGTGGTCGTAGCCGTGTTTGCCGGAAATAGCTACGGGCAGGACCGCGGCCAGGCGCGCTCGATGGTGATTTCGCTCAACGGGATCGTGGCGGCGGAATCGCCGCTCGCCGCGCAAGCGGGCGTTCGTATCCTCGAGCAGGGCGGAAACGCCGTTGATGCGGCCATTGCCGCGAACGCAATGATGGGCGTGGTCGAGCCGATGATGAACGGCATCGGCGGAGATTTGTTTGCCATCGTGTATGACGCCAAGGCCAACAAGCTCTACGGATTGAACGCGAGCGGGTGGGCGCCCAAAGGGCTGACCCTCGAGTATTTGCAGAAGCAGGGAATTCGCAGCATGCCGCAGCAGGGCGTGAACGCCATCACCGTGCCTGGCGCAGTGGACGGCTGGCAGAAACTGGCAGACAAATTCGGGCGCAAGAAGTTGGCGGAAGATTTGGCTGCCGCGATTCGAACCGCGCAGGAAGGATTCCCGTTGCCGGAATGGACCGCGGCGTACTGGGCGGGGTCCGTCGATTATTTGCGCACCGACGACACGGCGACAAAAACGTATTTGCCCAACGACCGGCCGCCCAAAGTGGGAGAGGTGTTTCGTAATCCGGACCTCGCCTGGTCGCTCAAGCAGATTGCGCAGCACGGTTGGGACGCGTTTTACAAAGGCGAGATTGCGGCAAAGATTCTGGAATCCATGAAGCGACACGGCGGGCCGATGGTGGCCGCGGACCTCGCAGAGTTTGCCAGCGAATTTGTCGAGCCCATCTCGACGACTTATCGCGATTGGACAGTTTACGAGTTGCCTCCCAATGTGCAGGGCCTCGCCGCGCTGGAAATGCTCAACATCATGGAGACGTTTCCGCTTGGCCAGAAGGATTGGGGATTTGCTTCGACGAACGCGCTCCATGCCATGATCGAAGCGAAGAAATTAGCGTATGCAGATTTGCTGAAATTCATCGGCGATCCGCGAAAAGGAAAGTTACCGACCGCCACGCTGCTCTCGAAACAATGGGCCGCCCAGCGGGCCAAGCAGATAGACTCCGATCACGCGAACTGCGAGGCCTCGGCTGGAGAGATCCCAGCCGGAAATGACACCACTTATCTGAGCGTGGTCGACCACGAAGGAAACATGGTCTCGCTAATTCAGAGCAACTACGAGTCGTTCGGATCCGGCATCGTGGCACCAGGCACGGGCTTTGCGCTGCACGACCGCGGCGGACTCTTCTCGCTCGATCCTTCCTCTCCGAATGCCCTTGCCGGAAGGAAGCGGCCTTTGCACACGATTATTCCGGCGTTCGCTCAAAAAGGCGACACCCGGGTGGCGTTCGGAATCATGGGAGGTTGGAACCAGTCGCAGGCGCACGCGCAATTCATCGCCAATCTCGCGGATTTCAAGATGAACATTCAGGCGGCGCTGGAAGCCCCACGTTTCAGCAAGCATTCCTTTGGCGGATGCGACGTGATGATGGAAAACCGCATTCCGCAAAAAGTGCGCGACGAGCTTACAGCCAAGGGACACAAGATTGAATTGAAAGGGACATTCGCGAGCGTCGTTGGCGGTGGTCAAGCCGTAATGCGCGATTTTGCCGCTGGCGTGAACTACGGAGCCTCCGACCCTCGCAAAGACGGCCAAGCGGTGGCGGAGGCGCCTTAGAAGGGACATTCGCTAACGGGAACTAGGGTTCGAGCGTCGCCAGTCGCTTGCGCAAAACAGTTCCTTCCGTGGCCGCTCGAAAGGAAAATAGCTGCCATCCCACCTGTGCGTGGGGAGACTTTCCATGCCGTAACTCATTGATTGTAACTGGATTACGGAGAGGCATCGTGGCCGGAGAATTGCACTGGTACCTCCGGCCAGGTACCCGCCGCCCGCAGCGAAGCGACCTGGGTGTGGAGATTCCCATGGGACCGGTTCGAGTCGCCTCGTGTCTGCAGCGCGCTTTGCCCCTCGCCACTTTCTTGCTTGTTTTGATTCCGCCAGCTTCCGCTCAAACCACCGATGTTTCCGGCCGCTACCAGTGCACGCAGGCAAAGATCAAAGGCAAAGTGATCGCGTGCACTGCGGCGCCCCTGATTTTGAAGACCGACGGGCATTTCGAGTTGCGCGGGTGGGAGGGCAGCTACCTGGTGAACGGACAGTGGGTGGAACTCTCCGATTCCCTGGTCAAGACGCGCGCGAAGATCGAGCCAGGGCACAAGATCGTGCTGCGCTATTACGGAAAGCACGGATTCGTAGAAATGACTTACGAGCGGCGCGTGGTCGAGCTAGGAAAAACGGCTCTGAGCTGATGGGCGATGGAAGTTGAAGTCAATTTTGTGTTGTTCGATAAACTAAAAAAAGGGTGAACGGCAACGGCCTGGAGACGCAGATTACCATCATCCGCGAATGCAAAGATCCGGATTCGGCGCTCGAGGATAACACGGCAGACTTCCACTCACCTCAATAAACTTAGTCCTGCCTCAGCCGTCACCCAGAGGAATCTTCAGTTACCTGACGCGTGCCAGCCGCGGCCGCGAAGAACTTTGCCCGCCGTTACGCCGGTGAGTTTGCCGTGGTCGTATTCGACTTGCCCGTTGACGATGGTGAAGTCGATCCCTTCTGACAATTGGTCGGGCTTTAGGAAAGTGGCATGGTCAATGATGGTCGCCGGATCGAAAATGGTGATGTCCGCGAAATAGCCGGGCTTCAGAAGCCCGCGGCCTTCCAGATGTTCGCGCTGCGCGGGAAGCGAGGCGATTTTTCGAATGGCAGTTTCCAGAGGCAGGAGATGTCCGTCGCGAACATAGTGCCCGAGAAAACGTGGTATGGAGCCCATGGAGCGCGGATGCTCATGCGCTTCGTAGGTGGGACCGTCCAAGGACATTTCACCAGCGTCTAGCCCAATGCTCGTCCAGGGCTGACTGAGGCCGGTTTGCAAATCTTCTTCGCTGGCCATGAAATAAATCGCGCCTGTTTGCGCATTGTCTGCGAGAACGAGGTCCATCAGCGTGTCTTCCGGCGTTTTCTTCCAAGCTTTGGCGACGTCGTCTACTTTCTTCCCTTCAAATTGCTTCAGTTCCGGCTTTTCTGCAGAAGCGATAAGAACGCCCGACGCGCCTCCGCAATCGTAGAAGAGATTTTCCCAGTCGGGATGGTCGCCGGTGAGATCCTTCTTGATGCGTGCGCGCACAGCGGGATCTTTCAGGCGCTCGAGTAGCTTCTGAACCCCCCCATCCGCGACCCAGGGCGGAAGAGCGGACGCGAGCGCCGTGGCTCCGGCAGGGTAGGGATACATGTCGGCGGCAATGTCGAGCCCGGAATCCCGGGCGCTTTGAATGGTGGCGACGACATTCTTCATGTTGCCCCAGCGCGGCTTGCCGCTCACCTTCAAATGAAAGACTTCCACGGGGAGATTCGCTTCGCGGCCGATGCGAATGGCTTCCGCGAGCGCCTGCATTTCCGAAGCGCCTTCGCTGCGCATGTGTGTGGCATAGAGCCCGCCGTATTTGGACGCTACCTGCGCGAGCGCAATGAGCTCATCGGTCTGCGCGTAGATATTCGGCGGATAAATCAGCGCGCTGGAAACGCCAAGTGCGCCATCCTTCATGGCCTGTTCTACGAGCGCTTTCATTTGCTCGAGTTCGGCGGGAGTGGGCGCACGGTCATTGTCGCCAATGACTGCCTCGCGAACCTGGGCCGAGCCGACATAAGTTCCGATGTTGAGAGGCGTGCCCTGTTTCTCGAGCCGTTTGAAGTAACCATCGAGCGTTGTCCAATCAACGGTGAGTTTGTAGTGGTCCAGAAACGGCTTCATGGGCGCAATGGTCTTTTCATTTTGCGGCGCGATGGAGCCGCCTTCGCCAGTGATTTCCGTCGTAATTCCCTGAGACAGCTTGCTCAGCGAGCGATTGTCCAGCAGTAAAGCGACTTCCGATTGACCGAGCATGTCAATGAATCCGGGCGCAACGATCCGCCCGCGCGCATCAATCTCGCGCTTGGCGTGGGCGTTGCGCAAATCGCCTACAGCAGCGATCCGGTCGCCGCTCACGGCCACGTCTCCGGCAAACCAGGGATTGCCCGCGCCGTCAATGATGTGGCCGTTGCGGATGAGGAGATCGTAGGCGGCACTTGCGCCTCCCGAGTCATCGAGATCGGCGTCATATGCTGCGGCTGCAATCTCGCCGAGTGCCTGTCCCCCGACGCTCTGCGCCATTTCCATATCTGGCGGAAGCGTCACGTGATTCACGTAAGCTGCGAAGGCGAGCTTTTTGTTGTCCTTTGTCATCACATAACCCACGAGCCCTTTGCCGTTGAGCATCAATTTGTTATTGAGTTTGTCCTCCGAACCAAACGTTCCCGTTTTTGCGAATACGTGGCCTGCGCCGGGCGAATTCACTTGAATTTTTGCGAGCGTGCCGTCCTTGCCCAGAACCGGTAGCGCTTTGAAAAAGACTTCGTAGTCCGGCCGCGTAGTCCAATACGTGAGGTAATGCACCATGAAGTCCGGGCTGAAAAGGTCCGCCCAGTCGCCGCCGGCTCCGTCTCCTTGACCGCTGCCGGAAAGGTCCAGTTTCGCGGATTGCAGGAAGTCGTGTTCAACAAGGAATCCTGCGTCGAGCGGATTCCTTGTGTCATTCGCCACCAGCGCTCCGAGGAGGTACGGCCCCATCCCCGCGTGGAGATTCTGGCTGACCTTCAGCGTGACCTTGATCTCTTCTGACAAAGAAGGAGAAACGTGTTCGGCGACTTGATTTTGTGCGGTGTAAAGACGAGTGAAGCCGGAAAAGTCAGTTGGGGCGGGACCGGAACGGGATTGGATCTCCACGCCTGCAGCAGTCAGCGCATCGCGGAAAACCGTTTCCGCAAATTTCGTCGGTGAAGGCACGGCCACCGTTGCAGGCTGCGGTGCGGAACCTACGGGCAGGCTTCCCGTTAGCGTCACGGTGACGGGACCATCCTTGTTCGTTGCGAATCCCGGAGGATCGAACGAAGGCTTGTTTCCGGCCGGCGAGGTGGTCAGCCGATTCACGAATTTGATGTAGGAAGTCTGAGGCGACGTTTTCAACGAAACGGGGTCACGCTCTTTTGCGCCGGGCGACGCCAGGAGATCAATGACATTGTCATTGATCATGATGGAGGACATCACGACGTTAGTGCCTCCCTCGCGCGGTCCATCGGGAAACAGACTCGTGTCAATGAGGACGCGGCCTTGGATTTTGTGAATCCCTTTGACCGCAATACCCTTTGCAAGCTCTTTGATGACCGCGAGCGGATCGCCAGGCAGCGCGGGCCCTCCATAAGAATGATCTTCATCGACGAACGCGAGCGTGCCGTCCGGCTGGATGCGATTAGAGAGATTCGGGTCGCCGCTAGCCACAAGGATCAAATCGCCCTTGAGCGTGCCGTGCTTGTCGACGGAGCCGGTGCGATAAACGCGGGTATGAAATCGATAATCGGCGCCGAGTTTCGCGAGCACCGTCCCTTCGGTAAGCGCCTTCGTTGTGGAAGCAGGGACAAAAAGTTTGTCGCTGTTGAGCGCATAAACGACCTTGCCCGTATCCAGTGAATAGAACTCGATGCCGAAGTTGGCGTGCGCGAATTCCGGGCGGCTGATGACTTTCTGGATGCGTTGAGCGAGCGAGTTGTCCGATTGAGCGCGAGCTGGGCCAACCTGGAATGCAAAAAAAGACAGAAGAAACACCGCGAGAGTGCTGAGCGCACTGCTTGTTTCGCCGTTCAAGATGAAGCCTCCGCCGTTTTAGGCCGCGCTTTAGCGCGTCCCAGTTATGTCACCAACCGCAAACCGCAACGCATTGCCTTTTAATGCGTTGCCTCTGCTGCATCCAGACCCAGCTTTTCAAAAGGAACATTCAGAAGCGGGTATTCCTTCCAGTCTTTGTAATCGAAGTGCCACCACTCCGCTTCATACACCGTGAAACCTTCCGATTCCATCGCGCGGCGCAGCAGATCGCGGTGCCAGCGCTGGAGCGAAGTTCCGCCGGGATAGTCCGGAAAGGAGCGCGGCGACATTTCATCATAAGTGCCGGGCATCTCGATGGGTTTCCCGGTCGCCGGATCGTAAAGCGTGAGGTCCGCCGCACAGCCGCGGTTGTGGCGCGAGCCTTGCGCGGGGTCGGCCACGAAGATTTTTCCTTCCGGGGGCGTGGCATCCCAAAAAAGTTTCGTCACGTACCACGGCCGGTACGCGTCGTGAATGAGTAGCCCGTAGCCAAGCGGTTTGAGTTTTTGCTGCACGCGCAAAAGCGCCTCGGCAGCGGGGCGCTGAAGAAACGCGCGCGCCTGCGAATACACAGGCGTTCCAAGGAAATCGTTCGCCGTCGCATAGCGAATGTCCAGACGAATCCCCGGATCGAGCAGCCCCAATTCAACGAGATCCGGCTTGCGAAAATTGCCGGTTTCTTTCGGTGGCGTCGCTGCAAGCGCCTCCGCGCGCAGCCCGTCGTCAATGGCCCGCACCGGCTTCACCCGCGCGACATTCTGGTCGTCTACGCCATAAGCGTTCTTGCCCCAGCACAAATCGTTGGTGCACAAATCCAGTCTGCCCACAGGATCGCGCCAGAAATGCACTACGACAAATCTGGTGCTGCTCCGTTCCACTTGCGCGGCTGTCTCAACCGGCGGTGAAGGTAAATCCCATTTCTTGCCCGCAACCTTGTCGATTATGAATCCATGCCCTTCCGACTCGCCAACCGTGAACGTAATCTCTTTGGATCCGTACTCCCCGATCCAGATCTTCCATCCCGACGGGGCGTCTGCAGGTTTTGGGCCAGGGACGATGGAATTCGTCGATTGCGCTCGGGCAGCGCCAGCGAAGGGAACAAGAATTGTCAGCGCTACAATGCAGGCGGTTCTTGACGATGGTCGCAGTTCTACGCTCACCTTGGTTTGCCTTTCAGCCGTAGAAATCAGATTGCATCCGTGGGCATTTTCACTGCGGAAAAAGCAGAAGAAACTGCACGAACGTCTCACGGATTGTACCAGCGGAATCCCTTGCGTTGCTCTTCGGCAATTTCCTTTACGATGGCCAGCGTTTGTGGGCGGTGGTACTGCCCCACGGCAGCGAGCAGGGAATTGAGCAGCGCGATTGGCGCAACGTAGGAAGCTCCGAAGGAAGTTGTCTCGACGGAAGCTAGAAAAATTTCGTTGCATTCTCGCGCCAACGGAGAAAGATAGGTATCGGCAATGCCCACGCAATACGCGCCATTCGCGCGAGCCTGCTCCGCGCCTTCGACGGTCTGCCGCAACCCGCGCCGAAAACTGACCGCGATCACCAGGTCCTGCTTATTGACGGAGCGCACCAGGTGCAGCATCCGGCCCGCCGAAGTGGCCGCAAAAATCGGCAGGCCTAACAGGCTGATTTGATATTCGAGGTACCCCGCGAGCTGTGCTGCTAAATCGGCCGCGAGAACGACAATGCGCCTTGCTTCATGAAAACGCTT
>Ga0209471_1000746_pt1 | contig 20660 bp, 16 predicted proteins | sample GraSoiAngelo_128_FD_185885 | JGI IMG/M metagenome (GOLD analysis project Ga0209471, IMG submission 185885) | Grasslands soil microbial communities from the Angelo Coastal Reserve, California, USA - 14_0927_12_20cm (SPAdes) (version 2) | ecosystem: Environmental > Terrestrial > Soil > Grasslands ...
TGATCATGAAGTTAGAGAGTGTATCGGCAGCATCCAGTGAAACGTAGCTTCCCTGTTGAATAAGGACATCGACATCCACCCCTTGCGCTTTCAATTCCTCAAACAGCATATCTCGGTGTGGTTTTGTAGCGAACACAACCGCTGCATTTCCGAACCTCAGGGGGGCTCCGATAAAGTGAGTAACGCTCTCCAGAAAGACCACATCATCAGAATAGAACAGAACTTCGTGGCAGCGAGTGAACTCCGTTTCTGGCACGCGGATCAATCGCGATGCGAGAAGCTCATCGTGGACAGGTTTGTCCGAGGCATGTGCATCCTCGGCTTGGGCAGAAATGACTCCCTTTAATCTGCTACTAACATACCGTTTGCCTTGAAAGACGGCTTCTACTGCCCCTACCAGTTCGCTTCCAGCGTCCAACTTGACGATGTAACCGTTCGCCCCAGTATTCAGAGCCTCTTCCACAACTTCCAGCGAATCGAAAGCACTCAAGAAAAGAATTTTTGAATTGGAGGGAATCTTGGTGATCTGTCGAGCGACTTCAATGCCATTGAGCTTGGGAAGGCCGATGTCCAGCAGAATCAGGTCTGGCTTAAGTTCTTCGGCTTTTGTGACCGCTTCCACGCCGTCTGAGACCTCGCAAACAATGTGCCATCCAGGCTTCTTCGGCAGAATCGCAGAAGAGACGAAGCGACGCCAGGGCTCAGAATCGTCAGCAACTAAGATGCGAATATTCACGCCGTTGCTTTAGGTCGGCCACGATAACGCGGAGCTTTATCATGGGACCCTATGGAAGCACGATTTAAATGCCACATATTGAAAGCCAAAAGTTGGAAGAATTCCCTCTAAGAGCAGGTAGCTTTATAATGCAAAAGGTTTAAGAATGGCCACGAGCAGATTAGCGGGGCTGGTGGGACTAGTCCTCGTAAATTCCCCTATCCAGCCCGTGAACTAGACGGTCAATCGAAGCCCCGAATACAGCACACACCCGGAGTAGGGTCGAGACGGTGATCGGCCGCCCGGCCTCGATTTGTTGCCAATGCCGTGCGGAAAAACCATAGGAAATCATATCTTCCTGAGAAAGGCCTCGCTTCTTTCTTAATTTGCGGATTCGTTTCCCTAATCGAAGGAAGAATCTCATTTGATTCAAAACAGTCGGCATTCAGCTTGTCCTCGGCCCCTATCGCAATGTGCGCGGTCGCTCTGCGGGCGCGCTTTGCGCACACGTCTCAAAATATGGTCAAGAGGAGGGGAAGTCGTTGCTCGAAAGCAAGGTATCTTCTACTTCTCTGGCTGGCAAAGACCCTATTCGTTTGATTGGTTGAAGGTTTAACGAACTATAACAAAGAGGCGAATGCGCCAATTCTGTATCGAAAGACAGAAGTCTTCTTGATACCGCTGACTCGAGATCTGCGGAAAACTCGCACAACAGCTTTAATGTGTGGGGGAGTAGTAGCCTGTTTTTGAGTATACGCTTAGCGGAGGAAGTCCCCTAGGTGCGCGCATCTTGATCTTAATTTTTCTCCATCGTCCATCGTGGGCTTTGTTGCTCGACCGATATCCCAAGACGTATTGATTTCTAAGTTCCAAGCCGATCTTTGTTGCGACGTCGGGCAATTCGTTGAGGTTTTCAACGGCGAACACGCGTCCGCCCGTCATCTCCGTGATTTCGCTTAAAAGGGAGGGACCGTTGAGCTCTTCGATCGTCCGACTGCGATATCCGAGAGGATCAAAGATGCCTATGGCATAAAGTTGGGTATCGGCTTCTTTCACTAGCCGCTTGATATCGCTTTCTTGGTAGCGGCTGTGGTTGTCGCCTCCATCGGACAAGATAAGCATGGCACGTTTTGCGTTGCGTGCACTTCGCATTTGGCTGAGACCCAGATAGATAGCGTCGAACAAAGCAGTTCGGCCCTTGGAAGAGGTAAACATCAGGCGGCTCTGCAGGTCTTCAACACCGTTGGTAAACGAACTCGTCAGCTCGGCGCGCTCATTGAAGGTAACCAGAAAAAACTCATCCTCTGGATTGGCAGTCTTAAAGAATTCCATGGCCCCCTCGCGGGCCTTGCCAAGTTTGTTGCTCATGCTCCCACTGCAGTCAAAGATTACCCCGATTGAAATGGGGACGTCCTCGGAGGAGAAGTTGATGATTTCCTGCTCAACCTTGTCCTCAAAGACTCGGAAATTGTCTGGATCAAGGCCTACAATCAGACGATTGTAAGGATCGGTGACAACCACATTGAGAAGAGTCAATTCTACATCTACATGCAACACTTGGGAGGGCTTGATGAGCGTGCCTGGAACAAGTTTATTGACATCTTGGGAGCTGGGCCCAGCGTCTTGTAGAGCGGGAATTAGTGCAGAGGACTGGGCTGCAGGCAGCCACGATGAATAAAGCAAGGCCAGAGTGAGGAAAAGGATCAAGGTGGAAAAGATAAATGATAAAGGCTTGGGTGCCACCTCGTGTTTCATTGGTTCCTCATTATCAATCTGGGCTTTCGGAGCTCTCCGGGCTTACCCAGGATCGAGACTGACCCCTGTCAACCAAGCTATTCTCGCGAGGCATCTATTGGAAACTGTCACAACAGACAGGCCGAAGGCTGGCACATGGGGGCTCTACTTATGAGAACAGAAGCCAGGTTGCAAAGCGGATCTTTGGCAGCGACACACGGATGTGGGTATAGGCAACAGGGCGAATACTCTCGTCTCGTTTTTCGCCGGCGCCTTGCACTCGGGAAGAGGAGGAATCCATGAATTTGGTCATCATGGTCGAAGGCGTGTGGTGTTGCCGATATTTCCGACTACACCCACCATTCATTGGACGACGCTGCGCAGCAATCGCAACCGATACGCTAAGGTATCCCGGCGATGGCTTTGTTCTGTAGAACACGAACTACTACACGCCGATTCTCGGCCTGCCCTTTCTCAGTCTTGTCGTCGCCGACTTGGTGAGTCTCTCCCATCGCACCTGGTGCCAGCATTCTCGTAAGAGGAATGTGTCCCTGCTGAACGAGGATATTGGTAACTGCGTCAGCGCGGTCTTCACTTAGCTGTTGATTTAGTTCCGTGCTCCCGACGGTTGAGGCGAAGCCTTTCACTTCGATCATATAGCCGTTGATAGGCTTGGCTTTGTCGGCCAAGGCCAGCAGTTGGGGCGTGTACTTTGGATCGACCTTGGTTTTACCGTGGGCGAAATATACAGTGACCTCGTCAAAGATGTAGTAGTCGTCGAGCTGGCCGAAGCGAGCAATGGCGGCCTCAACGGAGGCTTTATTCGCGGCAATCTTGGTGTCGTGCTCGGTCAGCTTTGCTTGCTGTTGTTGCAAAGCTTGGTTTTGCGCTTTCAGCGCAGCGTTTTGTTTTTCCAGCTCCTCTTCGTTCTGCTGCACTCGTACCTTTGTTTCGTGCAGACCGGCTTCAATCTTCACAGCGTCTTGCAGATCATTACCTTTGAAGGAGACGGAAGTGGCTACCAGTTGTTTCTGATCGTTGTATGTTCCTTCGGCTTTAACCTTGAGCCCTGGGATAAGCGCCGCCATGGACATTTGCTTCCGCCGCGCCTGGAACATTCCCTGCACCTGTCCTACCTGAGTGCTATCCGTCAGCAAAACGTTAACGTCCGTAGAATCTTCAGCCTTTAGAACCATCATCTCACCATTTCGTCCTTTGATGACACCCTGAACGTTTACGGACTGCGCAGCAGACACGGTGGTCAGCAAAGCGAAGCCGATGATCGACACTGCCGCAACGTTTATCGTTCTTAAGGAATTGAAGTGAGCCATAATGTTGTCTCCTCTCATTCGGCTACCAGAAAATATCCGTGACGCCCCGAGGACGCAAAAGCGCGAAGAAGACGCCTCTCCTATTTGGCTTCCTCCATAACCGGGGTCCAAGATCCGTCCGGGTTAAAGCGCTCCATTTTCGTGAATTCGTTGAGGGTGCCCGGTCCGAAGTTCCTCTCGTACACGACACCATCCTCGCTGACTATGAAGGTCTTCAGGCCCGTTTCACCGTATTCGGCAGGTGCCGCTACGAGGGCGAAGCCGCCAATCATCACGCCTTTCACTACGTAGTCCATTTGGCCAAGAGGGGCCGCCGGCCCCTGTCCTTTCAGAATCTTGAAGAAGTAGCCATGGTATGGTTCTGCTCCGGGAGAGTATCCCTGTTCGATCACCCGAGCGATCTTTTCGCCAATTGGTCCGCCCCAACTGCCGTCCGGGTTTTGCCAGGCCAGGCCATCCTGTTTGCCGGGATTACTTATAATGCGCTGGGCGTATTGATTGACGTCGAAACCTTCGCGTGGCTGGAGCGCATACTCGTGCTGTGCTTCTACATAGCCTCGGCAGATATCGATTGCGTCCAGTTCGTCGGCACCGATGCGGCGTTGGAGGAGCTCCTGGCGACCGGCCCTTGCATCGAAGTACCACCTGGCTCCCAACTTCACTAACGGTACCGGGAAGGGCCAATCTTCGTCGCCCACGAGGAGGAATGCTCGGCTTCCCTTCTTTGGATCTAGGGAGACGCTTTTCTTTTTGCGGGCCTCTGCAGCGAAGTCGGAAGCACGCTGACGGTCCTGCGGGTATTCACCAGAGAGAACGATATCGTCACCATCGGGTCCGAAAATCTCTTCCAAAGCGTGTACGTCAAACTTCTCAGCTGCGTCGACAAGTTCATCAGCAGCCTGTTGGGTAGTGTTGAACATCTTTGCGTTCACGCCCGCGGATACGGGCGTGGCTTTAGCGGCGGACTGTTGCCTGGCGACGATCGCGTGTGCGGATAAAAAGAGGAACAGGCCCGTAATTGCTACTGCTGCGGGGAGGATCTTGAGACTTAGCTTTCCACGCACTCGTTTCATTTCGTGGTCCCAACTATTCTTCACAATGAACGCCGCTTACCTCCGCCGGCCACCGCCGCCACGTCCACCGCCGCCGCGGAACCCTCCACTTCGGGATCCCATGCTGGAAGCGCCGCGGCTGCTGTTCGCGCGCGCGCTGGATCCGTTGTATCCCCGAGAACCCCTGGAACCTCCTCCGAATGCATCTCGGTTGCCTGCGCCGCCCCGCGTGAGGTCCCGGCCTCCAATGCTGTTCGGCCCCCCTCCGTTGAGCTTGTTACCTGCGCCCAGTCCTCCGCCAGTCCGGTTGCCTATCCGTCCGTCGCCGGCCCGATTGCTTGCCAGATTGCCGCCTTGACGGCCAAGCTGTTGCCTGGCACCAGCCTGACGGTTAGCAAGCGAGTCGCCTCGCGCTGCGCCGCCAAACCTGTCTGCGGTCGCACGGTCGCGATATGGCGCGCCGCCGCGATGTTGCGGATTGTGCCTCCAACTGGAGTCTCCACGGCCTGCTCCAATGCCACCGCGACCGGGTTGTTGCGATGGGCGGTTTCCACCCCCAATATTGTTGCGGTTGCCGCCGATGTTCGAGTTGCGGTTGAAATTGTTGTTGTTATTGATATTTATGTTGTTGTTGCCCCACCCGCAGCCCCAACCCCAACCGCCGCTCCAAAATGCCCCCATCATCATTCCAACGCCGAACGAAATCGCCAACCCGGCGGCGTAGTATCCTGCCGGGGGATAGTAAATCGGCGGGTAGGGGTAAAGGGGTGCACCCCAAACCACCAGAGGGTCATACGAAGGTACATAAACGACCTGAGGATTCGATTGTTCAATAACGATCACACTCTTGTGCTCGACGACTTTCGTTTCCACCCTTTGTTGTTCCCCCGACTTTAGGTTGCCGTTATCCTGGGCCTTTTTTCGCATGCGCTGCACGGCATCCATCACATCGCCTTGTTGGGTCAGAAACGCGTTGCCCAGGTCAGTCGTCCACTGAATATCGTCTGCCAGACGCTTAACCACATCAGGCAGGCCAGCCAACGCTTGAATGCTCGGGTCCCACGGCTGTTTCGCGACTGCGTCGGCTAACGCTTGATCGTTCAGCCCTGGGTTCTTCAAAAGCCATTGCTGAAGCTGAATGAGTTCCAGCGGATACGTGGACGCCGCCAACGTTTGTGCCAGCAATGGGTCTGGATACAGGGCAATGGGAGCCACTAGGGAGTCCAGTTGATCGGACGGAATCTTTGGAGCTTGGGGGCTGGACTGCGAAGGCAGTGGGGATGGAGTCGATAACAGCGTGTCACCCGGCAGGATGGCAACTGCAACAACCATGGCTGACAACGTGCGCAGGCTCTTACCAAAAGAGCATCGCTTCGGATCCATATGGACGACAGCATCCGGCAGCTATTCGTCTATTCCGACTGTCAAAAGTTACAGTTTGACGAACCGACGGCAGTCAAAAAGACTTGCAAGAAGCAAGGCAGGATAAGGTGTCGAATTCTTAGCAGAGTGAGGAAGCTAGCAGGCGCAACTAACCTAGCTGGGCATTAGAGTTGTCGGGAACAACGATTGAATGTACAGAGCAGATGTTTTGGAACATACGTTGATTTCTAACTGCCCGCAAGACGTGGGATAAATACCCGCACAGCGTCCTTATGCCATACCGGTGGGAGGCCGCGTCCCAGAGTTCTTCGACAGTCAGCGCCGCATCCACCTTGCCTTGCGTCCATAAACAGGGCGCGAGTTCCCCGCAAGCAAGAACGTGTCGAGTGGCTCCGTTTGGAGCTTTCCTCGTTTTCTCAACGAGGCCCCTCACCAGAGTCCACAATCGTTCAACATCAGGCTCATGATCACTCATGAATGACGCAAGAATTTCCGCGGCGTCGAGAGAAACGTAGCTACCACTCTTGATAACCGCGTCTAGGTCGAAGCCTAGAGTCCGCAGTCTCTGAGATAGCTCCAGCCGATGGGCCTCCGTAGCTAAGACCGCAACCGCATTACCGGAGTTTAGACCGCCGCCGACAAAACTAGTGTAGCCATCCAAGAATGCTTCGTCGCTGGAATAGATCTGAAGTTTGTGCAAGCCGTGCCCCTGGGAGGAGTATTCTGGGGCGTCGAAAAAAACCCGGCCCACCAATCGAGCGCTAATGTACCGCTCGCCCTCTCTAAGCGCTTTCACCGCCGCCAACAATTCCCTTCCCGCATCGGACTTGATGACATAGCCGGCGCCGCCTGCCTCCAAGGCTGCCTCAGCAACATCTGGAGAGCTCTCCTCGCTCAAGAAGAGGATTTTCGAACTGGGTGAGAGATCATGAATTCGTCGGGCAGCCTTGATCCCGTCAAGGCCTGGAAGCCCAATGTCCAGCAGAATTAAATCCGGCTGCAGGTCCTCAGCACGGTGAACTGCTTCAAGGCCGTCTGACGCTTCGAAGAGAGTCTGTAAGCCGAGTCGTCTGTCGAGAGCAGAAGAGACAAAACGGCGCCAAGGCTCAAAGTCGTCAACTGCTAGAATCCGCAGCGCCATTAAGTTGTTTCTAGCAAAGTGTCTTCCTGCTTATAAGAACGACATTTGAAGGCCTGGCATCATCGTTCCGAAGACCTGGCATAGTAATCTTATCGGCTAGCACACTTATACCGCCTAATTATGATAGTACCTTACGTCTACCTCTGGCAGTAACCTATGAGCCAGCTTCCCCCGAAGCCGTGAATGCTAGGCTAGGGCCTTGCAATCATTCCTGTCAATACAGGGGTCGAGAGGGGTCGAGGTGGTCCGTTTGAAAATCTGTGGAAAAGTGAAGCGAGCAGAGGCCCGCGGTCCGGTTTGCGCACCGCGTTTAGGCCGGAGCGGAAGACGCCACACTCCGCAAGAGATGTAGTGATGATTTAGGGGCCGGGTTGAGGGTTGCGTGTGTGCTTGCTCTGCTTGAGGCGGTCCCTCGGTCCAGCGGCGTGTCGGCGCGCCGGTCAGCCGTTCCGCCCCCAACACTTCGGTCATCTGAAAGGGCAGGTTGCTGGTCACCAGCGTCGAGCCACGCTCGTAACCGACTGTGGTTGGGGTCGTCGTAAAGGAACAAAAAACGTCGTCTGTGAGAACTAACAGTTCGTCGGCCGGCAATTCAGTGAGAACCTGACCAAAGGAAGCTTGCATGGCCTTAGTGCAATGCACTCTGGGCGACCTTCATGCAGGTATCAAGCCGGAGTTTTGAAATGAAACTGATGGGGCCCGCACGGTGCGCTGCGCAGCTAAGTATCTTCTTTGCTTCAATCATTTTTCCGTCACTAAGTCGGGCGCAAGCTCCGATCTTCGAACTTTCCCCGATTGAGAGTTGGATCAATTTCCATGTTAAATCCTCGGTGAAGATCGCCGGCAAATTCGATAAGTGGGATGCCACTTTAACTTTTACATCTCCTGACGAAACGACAGGCGTTCTGGAAGTCAACATCCAGGCGGCGAGCGTCGATACAGGAAGTGGCATGAAGAACCGCAAGCTAAAGAGCAGGGACTTTTTCGACGTTGAACAAAATCCGTTGATCACATTTAAGTCCACTAAGTTTGTGCGGACAGGGCCTCACACATTTGAAGTGGATGGCGATTTCACAATACGAGGAGTGTCAAACCCTGAGAAGTTGACCTTAACGGTCTCCGGGAAGGGGACAGGCTCAGGCGAGATTAAGGGAAGTATGGTGTTCAACCGTAAGGATTACGGGATGGACAAAGGTATCCCGTTCATTAAGATCGCCGACCACATTGATGTGAACTTTCACCTCAAGGGCAAGCGAGTTGGCGGCCCGCCGCTAGCCTAAGACGATAGGTAGGCTGCTCGCGGCAGACTTGCGGCCTATCTCCAAATCCTGATGAGTCGATTGCCAAGCTACTTCAGTCGGAGGTAACGGGTTGCTTTTCACGGGCTTGACATCCACATTCCTAAAGAAATTTGCCTTCGATCTCTGGGTGACCGCCCGTTTGTTGGTGAGCTTGGCGACGGTCATTGCCCTGCTAGGGCAAGTGGTCGGAACGCTGCGGACTGAAGACTAGCATTTCTGCCCGTGGGGGGTTAGGTCATTGATGGATATCGTTCGATGCTCCTACTTTTTGACATTGTGAAAGGTGGCTCCAACGGCCCTCCCACGCTGGTCACCGGGGCATTGTCAACGGCAACTGCTCTACCTATCTTTTGATTCTCGCTCTGGGCTTGACTGACTACGCGGACTAGGTCCGCGGCTCGGCTTGGAGACGCAATGAGGTCAAAAGCGCCATCATGCACCGCCTCTAAATATTCGTCCCAATCTGCGAGACGGGAGGTCACTATCATGCGAATGTACCGCCTCAGCAACCGCATAATGACAAGGACGTCGCGATAAGTTCCGTCCGCCAAGCATCGGTCGGAGAACACCAAATCAATATTCTCGTTGGCTAATACTTCGCTGCTCTCGCGAACCGTTGCGGCACAAACCATTTTCCAGCCCTCTCTGTTTATGATGTCTTTCAGAACATCGCAATTCGTAAACTCCGACGAGACGACGAGTATTTGAATCGGCTTATCCACCTGAAATACCTCCTTGACCTCTTCTCTTCGATGAGCTGTTACCTGGATCGACCCACCGACGGTGAAGCGCATTCAAACGGGCGCCAAGGAAGACTGCGGGAGCGGCGTTTCACTTCCTCTATGGCCAAGACGCGGGTTTTCGCGATCTCTATGTCGGGCCCGGCTTCGGGTCTCATCAGCAGGGTCTTCTCTTGGTCCCGCAAAAACATGCCGCGAAGGCTCACCTTGGCTGGGCCAAAGGCCAGTTGCACGACCACTATTTGGCCGATCCACGATTGAAATGCGTTCTGCATGTCAACCCCCGCGAGGTGCTGTTGCCAGCGAGCAGGCAGCTTGGGTGACGGCCAGTCCAAGAGATACTGTCAAAAGTTACAGTCGTCTATCAGGTGGTAACCGCCTTGTCCTTGTAAAGTGCGTTCGAGCTAGAATATCTATCTTTATCGGTACGAGTGGTGTTAGCGACCAAGCACGAGAAACACTTTAGGGAACACGAACCTTCGCGGCACTAAGCGGAGTAGGTGTGGGTGTTGGTCCCGTCGGAAGGCCAAAATAGAGCGCGCGAACGGACGCGGTCTGTCCTGAAGCGAGGTCGCTGGCGCTAGTGACTCCATCAAAATTTGTACTGGGGGAACCATTCGACAGTTGTACAGTCACGGGAAAGGCCAGTCCAAGAAACGAGGGAAAGGATTGGATTGTAAAAGTATTCGGAGGGGCTACGTTGGCTACATTGCCCGTCACACGAGTGAAACGGAGATACAGGAAATCTACGTTCGCAGCCGCGAGAGTGGTTCCGGTGCTTGGCGTGAAGGAAACAAGATGCACTGTAAGAGTCTGACCGGGAGCCAGAACGGAAGCGTCCGTGGCTCCCAGAAAGAGCGTATTAGGGACAACCAGCCCCTTGTCATCCACTTGAAAGGGCTTCGGGTGTACCAAAGTGATTTTCACAGAAGCGCCCAATTCCAAATTGCTTCCGATTAGGCTGTTGTTATCTGCTAGGACAAAGTCATTCGTGACAAGCTGGAACTGTGTGGACGACGATGGTGGCAATCCAACTATGCCCTCGATCCAGTCCCCCGCCGTGATTGCCAGTGGGTCATATTCCACAAGAGTGACTGAGCCATCCGGATTCAGCACCGTATCCAAACTGGCCACCTGACCTTGCTTCGCGCACGTAAAAGTATTACCTAGATTGAAAATCACACAGTTGGGAGACACAATCGTTGAATTGTTCGCGTTGGCGGTTATTGGGCCTCTAGTGGCCGTTTGGATTGTCACACGCTGTGTGCCTTCATCGACAGACGAAACAGTCCCGGTCACATCTTCGATAAAATCCAGCGGCGTAGCTGGCAAACTGCTTGATGCTGGCGGAAGCATCATCGCTGTCAAGACATTAGCCGCACCGAGATTTACCGAAGTGATTGCCTGGCTCTGTCCGTTCACGCTCAACGCCTTTTCAATATCTATGCTAATAGCAAGACCGATGTTTTGCCCGCGAACGACAACCAGAGGAAACGGAGAGGTTGTGATAATTGGCGTGGCCGGTGCACCCCTCAAGGTGATTACGCTGCCCGTCTCGCACCCCGCCATTCCTTGTGTCTGCATACAATACGTGACGGCCGGATCCGAGAGACTCACAACCATGTTCGTGTAACTCCCAACAGGGACAGCAGTGGACAGGGCGAGAAGCGTAGCGTCACTTTGGAGCCGGACAAGATCCGCTTGGTACAAATTTGCATTCAGCGGCACATTGACGGACTCGCCTGCCGCGGGAGTTAAGGAGATCCCTGCTACAGTCGTGCGAAAGGAAAGAAGGTTGACATTGGCAGGGGTCTTCAAAGGAGCAGCACGCAGAGTGAACATCAAAGCGGGGTTGCCGCCTTGGCCTGTCCCAGATCCGCTCGATTTAGTCGGACGCCCGCATGATCCCAGAAAACAAACGATTACTAGAACTGAAAAACCGCAGAAGTTCCTGAGCGTACGCGAGTACAACCTGATCAAAATTGGCTTACGAAGCGGACTCAAGCTTGCTTTTCCCCTAGGAAGCAAGCATGACTTTCACTTCGTATTACAACTACTGGCAAAAGTATCAGTCTAGATTAATCGCGCAGGCGTTACGAGATGTTCTCGATCGAGAACGAAGCTTCGATGACCGTCCCCTTTGAAGGCACGGACGTAATCTCGAGAGTGCCACCCTGAGCTAATACCTGCTCTCGCATGAAAGCCAGTCCGACACCTTGGGGGCGCAAGGCATCAAAGCCGACTCCGCCGTCGGAAACTCTCAATACGACTGCTTTGTTGGCCAATTTCAGCTCCAGGACAACAGTTTTTGCGTGGCTATATTGCACGATATTTTGGAGCGCCTCTTGTGCCACACGAAAAATGCAGGTTGAAATGTCTGACGGGAGGAGAGCTGTCGCCCCATATTCTGAGAATTCAATCGTGGTCCTGAACCGAGCACTAGAGTCGCGGCAAAGCTTTCTTAGGGCACGTGGAAGGCCCAGGTATTCGAGCATGAAGGGATGCAGGTCGTGCGACAAATCGCGAATTCTCTTAGAAATGTCGGAGATCTGGTCGTAGACGTTATTGAAAGGCGTCTTTGCAAAGACAAGAGACGCAGCTTTCAGCTCGTCCAGGTGAAGGCCAACGAGTGTTAGGCGCTGCAGAATGTTGTCGTGCAACTCTCGTGCGATGCGATAATGTTCCAGATTCTGAGCATGAACCAGATTGCCGTATTCCGCGCGCAGAGAGTATTGATCGCGACGTCTTTCAGCGAGTACGGCGCCCGACAATAGGAAAGATACTGCAAGTACGGTCAGCAGGAACTGAAGAGACAAAACCGCGAAAACTATAGACTGCGATCCGAGCGGTCCTCGTCCGCGCATCGTATTCCAGGAAGAAATCAATACCACAGCTAGCAACGATGCACTCACTGCTCCAGACCCAAATCGCAGTAGCGCCCAAATCAGCAGTGGGAGGAGAGCGTAGAGGAATGCCCAGAAGCTGCTTGTAGCGCTTTCCTTGCCGAAGACGAGCAGGCTGACTACCACTGTGCTTATTGCTAATGCTCCCGACTCACCATATGCCGCAGCGTTTGCTGTTCGGAACCAGGACAGTCCTTTGACTCCAAAGATCACGATCGTCGGAACAATGGTGAGATCAGCCAGGATGTTGGACGTAAGCCGAGTCGTCCACACGGTCCAATAATTCTGACCAAGTCCGGTCAGAATTACACCCGCGGCATCCAAAAATGATGTTGCTAGGGTCGGTAGCAGAACGCCAAAGCCTAAGAAAACGATCACTCCATAAACGCTCTCGAACAACGGATGGTCATTCTTGAAGAGTCGAACACAGATGGCACCTAGAACTGCCTCGCCCGCGTTTCCGACAAACCACGTGAGCGCGGAGATCAAGGGTACGCCGATACTTAACTGAATTAAGAGATGAGCAGGAAATACCGCCAAAACCAGAACCCACCAGATTCTGCGAGGGGTCAACAAGAGAGCTGCGAGAAGGATTGCATTAGGAGGCCAAAAGGCCGCAATCGGCGTGCCGCTGGGAGTCAGAAGAAAACCAATCTGCGATCCGGCATAGTACCCGAGCGCCACCAGGAGGCCGATCGCTGCGCTACGAGGTCCAGAGGCAACTGCTGAGATGTCGCTACGGTCGGGCGCAAATAGAAATTCGATCGCGGTCCGCAATCGAAACAGAGGGAAAGCCACTTCACGATGTGACATATTTGACGACCTCCAAAGAATCCAGGTCACCAAATTCGTTCAAGTCGAATCCGTCCTCGCTCTTTAGCAGGAGGATCGGGCTGATGTCACTAAATTTAAGTGTCCAGCCCGCAGTGCCCCCGGGGTGCCAAGTCAAGGACCTATGCTTACAGCGTGAAATGTACCTCCCTTTCTTGGTTATGTTCAAGTAAAACTCCCAGACTCTCTAGAATGGCCCCGCCATGCCTCAACAATCGTCGGTTTGTTTGGAAGCCCGCCTTCGCAGAGAGTGTGCCAACCGGAGTAGTCAGACTGAGTGGCAGCCCGCATTGCGTCGAGACCTCGGAGGACATACAGAACGCCAGGAGAGGATATATGCGGCGCCTGTCAAAAGTGACAGGTGACCAATCTCAAGACGTCGTTACTATTCCCTCATCACAGAGAGGGACTCAACGGCGGTTTGAGTCGGAAACCCGCGAGGCACCGCCAATTCAACCCCAGCGTGAGAGCGTGACCTCTCGCAGCCTCGCGGGGAATATAGGCTAGGGTCAATGTACCTTAAATCATGCCGCGATATTGGCTCCCGCAAATCAGCAATGAACCACCAGCCAGAACACCGCTGCAACCGGAACTTAGCGACCGGCTTTACGGGCTAAACATGAAATGAAAAAGCGATTAAGCAGAAAAGTGAGGATCGTTGGGGCGCGATTCACATCCAGCGGAGACAAAGCAACCGCCATCATTTGCCAACGTAATTGCTGGAACCAGGTCAGTAGCCAAACGAGGCTTGAGCACATATCCAAGGGCGCCTACTTCCAGGGCGGCGTGACACGCATCACGATCCTTCTCGACCGTGAGGAAAACAACTCTTGTGGACGGCCTGGCTTCTATCATACGTTTGGCGGCTTCGATGCCATTGAGGACAGGCATGGAAAGATCAAGCACGACGACATCCGGTAGCAATTGGGCAGCGGCGTCCACAGCTGCCTGACCATCAGTTACAGCACCAACGACTTCGCAATGGTTGGCAGACAAGAAGTCGCGAACATATTCAAGGACCTGAATGTTGTCGTCAGCTAATAAAACACGGATTCTGGACAAGAGCGTCCCCTATCGATACGACACTCCCGGTCCAAGAGAGTTTCACGCAACCCGGCGGGAAACGCTCCTGTTACCTGCCGGGGGGACATCAAGCGGGCTATACACACTATTATTAGGGCGGCAGGCAGATGTGTCAACTTATTGGTCTCCAGACCCATGACTTAGGGAGAGGTAGGTTTTATGTCGTTTCTGGACTTGTTTTTCATTTTGGCGGCATAGACCATCGCTTTGGTCTCAAACAACTCCGCCTGAGCTTGGCGCTGCGTCTTGCTGAGCAGTATGGCATAGACTTTCGCGGCATCAATTAATGCTGGGTAGTCCGGAGGCGAAGACTTCTCCAACATGCCGAGTGCGCGCCGGCAAAACGGCTCAGCCTCAATATAGTAGCCGCGAAATACATCAGCTGCGGCCAATAAAGTAAGAACATGCGCTAGTTCCGGGTGTTGCTCTCCGAGTGAATTCTCCTTGATAGTTAGCGCCTGGGCAAAGAGCGGACCAGCCTCGTCGTACTTATGCTCTGCGAGATATAGACCGCCCAAGTTTTGCAATGTTTGTGCAAAGTCCAGAGACTTCGTCATTCCGGCTTTGTTCCATATCGCCAACGACCGCTTATACAGCAATGCGGCTTCTGCGTATTTGTTCTGCATGTGTTGCACGCCCGCGAGAATGCTTAGAAGGGGTGCTGAGTCCGGATTGTCCGGCCCAAACTGCTTTTCGCGGATGGCAAGAGCGCGTCTGAGATTCTGTTCCGCTGCCACGTATCTGCGCGCCTCTAGCTGAGTTGTCGCCAAATTATGCAGTACGATGGCCACGTTCGGATGCTCCGGACCAAGATTTTTTTCATATATTGCTAACGCTCGGAGAAATGATAGCTCCGCTTCCTTGTATTTGCTCTGTGAGCTGTAGACTTCCGCCAGATCATTGAAAACAGCCGCCAATGCCAGATGCTCCGTTCCAAAGAGCTTTTGACGAATCGCCTTTGCCCTTTCCAGGAGGCTCTCCGCCTCCGAGAATTGGCCTTTGTTCTGCAGAGTGAGGGCGATATTACTCAGGATGTTCGCCACTCCTGGGTGTTCAGGTCCAAAGGTCTTTTCCCAAATCGTCAGCGCACGCCGAAAATCGGATTCTGCCTCTGGGTAATTCCGTAGTGTCCTCTGAAGAACTCCAAGATTGCTGAGGGCACTTGCGACCTTTGGATGCCCCGGACCATAAGCCTTTTCCCAGATGGCCAAGGAACGCTGCAGCGCGGTCGCAGCCTCCGAGTATTTTCCCTCGTGTCTCCACGCCGTTGAGACATTGCATAGTGCGGCGGCAACGTTTGGGTGCTCCGGACCAAGTGATTCCTCCCAGATGGCAAGCGCACGCCGAAGCAGGGGTTCGGCTTCCGTGTACCTGGCCTGCTCGTTGTAATACATACCAAAGTTGTTTAGTATCATGGCGACACCCGGATCGTTTGGTCCGACGATTTTCTGGCGGACGGCTAAGGCCCGTCGAAAGTGTTCTTCCGCCTGGGAGTACTTGCCCAGATCTTGTTCTACCGATGCCAGATTGTCTAATGTTGTGGCAAGGTTGAGTTCTTCAGGTTCAAACTTTTCCCAAATAGCCAAGGCCCGCTTGTAGAGGGTCTCGGCTTCCGAATAGTGGCCTCCGCTACTGTATACACTCGCTAAGTTATTCAGGCTTGTGGCCGTTAATGGGCTCCCTGATCCAAAAGCTACCTCCCGAATTGCCAGGGCACGCTGGAGGAACGCCTGAGCTTCCGGAAATCTAGCTTCCTCCTGAAGCATGAGGGCCAAGTCGTTAAGCAGCGTTGCGGTTTCTTCATGCTGTGCTCCGTGAACTTTCTCGGAAACGACAAGAGCATGCTTGTACAGAGATTCCGCTTCGGCGTAGCTATGTGCTCGGCAATAAAATCCAGCCAAATTGCGTAGGGCGGCTTCGTATCGCGGATCTGATTCCCCAAATTCTGAAGCTTGTTGCACTGCACCCATAAGGACATTCACGTCCTGAGCAGAGCCAGACTGTTTGTGCGGTTGTGCCTCCGACAAGTTCTGCGTCTCTGGAATTGGGAGCTGACCATTTGCGGCAAACGCCCAACAAACCATTGACAGTGGAACCGCGATGCGAAAGAGCTTCATGGCCCTGCCTCCTCGACGTAGGCGGATAAGCCCAGTCTGCGAATCTTGTCTTTCGGGGAAAACTGTTAGAAATGCTAGCGGGGTGGGACTAACGAACAGCGTTAACAACAAATCGCACTTACCTTTAAGGAGACCTAAAGTCATGCGGCAGGCAAATGCCACCGCGCCTACCCCTACTCACACGTCAAGGAGAATGTTTCGTGCCTCGAAAAGAGTGAAGGTATTTGACAAGAAGAACCTCGTTGCCTTTCTCGCTGTATAGCAGCTCATCCACAAGGTGCTTGGTCAGCAAAACCCCATATCCGCCGGGGCGCAAACCTCGGGCTTCTCGGAAAAGAATGTGCCGGATAGGGTCATAAGAAGGGTTATTAACAGCCGCATGGTGAATCTCATCCAGGGAAAAACCCTGCCCTGGGTCCTTAATCCTGCAGATTACTAACTTGGATGTACGCACATACGCCACTTCAACATATTGGTCTGGATCGAAATTACCTCCATGTTCGATGGCGTTGAGCAGCATCTCTCGAAAAGCAGTTGCGACATCTTCTTTTTCGGAGAGAGGCAGATCCGATATTTCCTGGAAAAACTGCACCAACCTATCAGCAGTCTTCTTGTCGCAGCGGGCGATGATGCTGATCCACTCGGGTGTGGCGGAGACAATTTCGATGCCATCGTCCCAAAGAGGTGCGGTCGAGGCAGAACGCACCATCTCGGCGAATGAGGCAGTCGAGAATGGCGTAGAGAAATAGCTGAACGCCCGTTCTCGAATCGCTGCTATTACGTATGCCGGCGTACTTTCGTCAGTGAGGATGATGAGGCGAACATGTGGTCGGACCTGCCGGATTTTCCTCAACAGGTCTATATCTTCTTTCCCGGTAGATCCTGTTCCAGTAATGATGAGATCGAAGGGTCTTTCCTCGACAAGCTTCAATACGGATCGATTGTCTGGCGCATGCACAATGCTCCACTCTTCCGGGTTGAGAACCCTGGAAAGCGATTTGCTTACCTCAGCGTCTGCGTCCACTATGAGTGCGAGCTTAAGGCGAACTGGCTGCGTTTGTAGTTGCGCGGCAAAGTCCATAGTTCTTTGCTCCACTCGCTGCTCATGTAGAGACGATTCACGACTCAATCCCGTAGGCGGCGGTTCCGGTTTGGAACCTAGACCCAATATCTTCAGATCCCCCTTAATGGCCGGCGCCATCGGACGCGTCGACTAATTGTCTCTTGCTTGGGCGATCATGGCGCCTGCTATTGAGCCTGCGCCGAGTGAGGCATGGTTCGCACTGTCAGTCGTGACAGTCTTTTTGTCGACCGAAAATTCGTTCTAACGATGTAGTCGAAAAGCTGAGACTACTGCAGGGTTTCTCACCTGGATCAGTCGCAGCCGAGTTTCTGGCTGTTACTTTTGACAGTTCCGTGTTCCGCATCGGTTCCGTAACGTGCGACCTTGCGCGTACGAATGAATAGCGCAAGCCTCAGCGGAAAGTCACGGAGCGGCCATGCCTACTGTACCAAAAGCAACAGGCGCACGAGTGGATCAGTTCTTTACTGTCACAGAAGCTCGATTCGATCGCTGGCGCTCGCTGCTTCAATCCGCGCGTTTGTGGGAAGCTGCCGCGAGCCGACAGCCTGCTGAAAAGGAAAAGCAACAGACGTCCACGTCAGCCTCCTTTGAGGAACTGCGACACTGGGAGGATTTTTTTGGGTATCCGGGACAGGTGCTGCTAACAACACTCGGCGAACGCATCGGCTCCGGCGATGCTGAGGCCACCGCTCGTTTGGCACAGTCCATCAGTACTGCTCTCCTGACACATTCCTATCGCAGCAGTCTTGCTGATTGGGAAGGCGAGGAACAGCCGGCAATAAGTTTGGCCAATCGGGTACCTGGCACTGGGGAAGAGATACAGTACCGCCCTTATTTCGAAGTATTGATCGTGAGCCCTTCGCCGTCAGCAAAATGGGTGGACCTGGCTCAACAACTGCGCAAATTACGCAGGCCACAGGACAAGTTCATCTACGAGCCGGTTTTTGTAAGCAATTTCGAAGACGCTGTTCTGGGCGCCATTCTCAACGGCAGCATAGAAGCAGTCGTCATCTATGAAGGCATTTCTTTCGCTTCATCACATTACAGTCCAGTCTTGCGTGAATTTCTGACCGCACATCTTGCCACCAGCAACATCGATAAGGATACAGGTCAGTACGCTCTGTCACTTGCGCAAGGATTGAAGCAGCTTCGTCCCGAACTGGACGTTTATTTCCTGAGCGACCGGGAACCGGAGAAACTTGCTGGCGACGCCCGTGGGGTTTGCATCCGCCGCGTCTTCTATCAGGTGGAGGAACCCCTCGAATTGCATCTAAGCATTCTCGATGGCATTGCAGACAGGTATATCACTCCCTACTTCGACAACTTACAGAAATACGCGCAAAGACCCATAGGCACGTTTCACGCCCTGCCTATCGCAAGAGGCAAGTCGATTTTTAAGTCGAATTGGATCCGCGACATGGGCCAGTTCTATGGACTAAACCTATTTCTTGCGGAGTCCTCCGCAACTACAGGTGGCCTCGATAGCTTGCTTGAGCCCACTGGAAACATCAAGGTTGCGCAGGAAAAGGCTGCCCGGGCATTCGGGGCGGACCACGTCTTCTTTGTCACCAATGGCACTTCCACGTCGAACAAGATGGTCGAGCAAGCCTTGCTGGCCCCTGGCGACATCATGCTGGTCGACCGAAACTGTCACAAGTCTCACCATTACGGAGCTGTGATCGCTGGTGCGTTTCCACTTTATGTGGAGGCTTATCCCCTTACGCAGTATTCCATGTACGGGGCAGTCCCGCTGCACACGATTAAGAAAGCCCTGCTCGACCTAAAGACGGAGGGAAAGTTAGACCGGGCCCGTCTCCTGGTGCTTACAAACTGCACTTTTGACGGACATATCTACAACGTTGAGCGCGTCATGGAGGAATGCCTGGCAATAAAGCCCGACCTGATATTCCTTTGGGATGAGGCGTGGTTTGGGTTTGCCAGATGGAGTCCTTTCTATCGTCGGCGAACCGCGATGGGCGCTGCAGCAATTCTGGAGCGCAAATTCAAAGATCCGGCTTACCGCCAAGCATACAGAGAACAAGAGAAAAAGCTTGGCTCAAATCCAAGTGATAAGGTGCTCTTGGAGACCCGCCTCCTCGCCAACCCGGACAAAGTGCGGTTGCGCGTGTATCAGACAAACTCGACGCATAAGTCTATGTCTTGCTTACGGCAAGGCTCGATGGTGCTCGTGAAGGATCCGGACTATCACACGGTAGAAGAACAGTTTCACGAAGCTGTTTTCACTCATGCATCTACGTCACCAAACCTCCAGATCATTGCCTCGCTGGACGTCGCGAGACGGCAGATGGAGCTCGAAGGATATGAACTCGTTAATCGTGCCATCCAGTTGGCACTTGACGTTCGTCGCGAAGTGAACTCGCATCCGCTCGTCTCGAAGTATTTCCATGTGCTAGGTGCCGACGAAATGATTCCCGCCGAGTTCAGGAATTCTGGATTCATCGACTACCTGACGACTGGAATGAATTGGGCAAAAGTGGTGGCAGCTCTCAGGGAAGATGAATTTGCACTCGATGTTACACGTCTCACGCTTGTCTGCGGCTCCGCCGGATTCGACGGCACTCAGTTCAAGAACATGCTGGCAGCTGATTACGATATCCAGCTGAACAAGACTTCGCGAAATAGCGTTTTACTGCAAACAAATATCAACAACACGCGGAGCGATATCGCTCAACTCATTAAGGTCCTTGTCGAGATTTCACAGGGAATCGAAAAGAGGCTCGCGGACGGCGGGAGCGCGGCCCAACAGGCTTTTGCCGGGCGTGTGAAGTCTCTGATGACGGATGTTCCTAACCTTCCAAACTTCACATGTTTCTTCAGCCGTTTTCGGGAAGGCACTTCGAGCATAACGAGCGAAGGGGACATGCGTTCGGCATTCTTTGCGGCCTATCGCGAAAAGCAGTGCGAGCACATAAACCTATTCAGCCCGGAGGTCGACAAACGCTTGAAGGACGGCCCTGAGTTGGTTTCGGCGAACTTTGTGATCCCGTATCCGCCGGGGTTTCCAATTATGGTACCAGGCCAGGTCATCGACGCAGAAACAATCGGGTTCATGCGCAAATTGGACGTCAAAGAAATTCACGGTTACAGCGCTGCCCTTGGTCTGAAGTTGCTAAACCCGGCCTTTATAAAGTCAGAAAAGCCGCCCAGTAATGATGTTGCGAACGCGCCGAAGACTCCCAAACGGAAGTCAGCGGCGGCTGACTAGGGTTCGTGCCCCATGCGCG
>Ga0209471_1000747_pt1 | contig 20659 bp, 22 predicted proteins | sample GraSoiAngelo_128_FD_185885 | JGI IMG/M metagenome (GOLD analysis project Ga0209471, IMG submission 185885) | Grasslands soil microbial communities from the Angelo Coastal Reserve, California, USA - 14_0927_12_20cm (SPAdes) (version 2) | ecosystem: Environmental > Terrestrial > Soil > Grasslands ...
ACATTTTGGAACGTGTCATTAAGGGTAACTGTGCCGTCAAAGTCGCTTAGTACTGCAAGCTTCATTTCAATCGGGGCTTGTTTGATTTCTATGACTTGTGGATGTTGAAAAACAATGGGCTTTCAACCGGCGAGAGTAAACGTTTCGACATAACGCGCACGATGTTTCTCAGCAGTCATAACTGCATTTTGAAGAGCCTCGCATCTTCTCTCTCTTCCACAGCGGTTCAGCCTTCTTCTGGCACAACTTGCTCCACGCTTTTTCGATCATGAGATGGCACGATTCGGATCTGTGCATTCGGAAAGATCACGTCAAGGGCACGATGTCCAAAATACCAGTCGAGGAAGACCGCGAGAGCCCCGATCTCGCTCATAGGCTGAGATGTTATGCTAACATTCCAAGACGCCAATTTGAACATCTCTCCGGGCATCTTCTCGGACCCCACTACGACAAGAAGATCTCCTGAAGGCTCCCGGATCTCCTGAATCACGTCGGGCAATGGCAAGCCATAGGCTGTTAGGTGGACGACCTTTCCACCGTTATGCCTCCACTCTCGAACGCACTTCCTCCATGGCTTCCCAGATTCGATAGAGAAGTGTCCGCCGAACCGCTTTCCAACTTCTCTGAGAGTAGCTTCAACCGTCTTATCCTCCTTATCCGCGATGATAACCCCGTCAGCCCCGAGCGCTCGAGCGGTAAGACAAACGTGAGTGGTAACTCTTGAATCCCTGAAGAACCTGTGCCCGATGCGGAGCACAACAAGCCTTCCCATAGCTACGAACGGGTCTCTAGAGCCTAATACATTAAATCGTAGAACCGCACCATATAGGGTGTCAACGAGGGATACTTGGGAGTATGGGGTCTAATCATGATGATCTTGCACGACTGGCAAGCTTCTTCGGGGGACAGGAAGCTCTCAGCGTGGTCCAGGCACTATCCGATGCTGGAACGACTACCGATGATATTATCGCGGTCAACGCAAACGTCAAGCTGAACGCTGCCCGCAGAGTGCTCTACAAGCTCTACAACCATGCTCTAGTCACGGTTGTCCGGAGTCGGGATGAGAAGACGGGCTGGTTCATCTACCACTGGAAACTTCAACCAGACCAGTTAGACGCGTTCGTCCGGAGCCGGAAGAAGAAGGCGTTGGAGAAGATGCGGACCCGTCTCGAGTTTGAGAAGGGCCACAGCTTTTTCATGTGCAAAGGTTGTCTCACCGTTAGGGTGACTTTCGAAGAAGCCATGGAGTCCGCTTTTCGGTGCAGTAGCTGCAACGGCCAGTTGATCAGTGAAGACAACAGCAGAACTGTCCAGGTGTTGGAGGATTTATCGAAGAAGATAGAGTCGGAACTCCAAGAAAGGCCCGCGGCATTCGCACCCTGATGCGACCTGATTTTCTGGGGCATTAACAAGTGGTAGAGGAGTGGCAGGTCGCCACCCTCGCTGAGAAAATTCCGCCACAAGCTCTCAAGCAAGGCTCACATTTCCTGCGAAACACTCTGGTGAAGCAGGCTAAAGGGCTCAATGTAGAGTCCGAGTTCAGCCTCGAAGGATATTGGCTTCAGATCAGGGCTAAAGGTGAAGATGCGGACGCATTTCTCAACCTCCTCAAACAAGAATATGGAGAGCCGCCAGTCTCCCGTTCGAGGCTAGAAAAGTGGGACGTCGTTAACGGCTTCGTGACGGGTGCTGGTCGAATTGGTTATGGGGTCTATATCGACATTGGAATCCGGGAACCTTCACCTAAGGATGCTCTTTATCCGCTTCACAGGATGAGGGCGCAACTGGCTGATGGAGAGGCTAGGTCGTCCAGAGAGATTCTGGATGAAAATGCTTTGGTCGATTATGTGCCCTTGAAGATGATTGTGACGGAGCTTGAGGGTGAGAAGATCTCGGTGGAACTGAACGATGAGGCGAGAGATCGTCTTGTTTCGTGGAGAAAATATCCCTTTGACAGGGTCATAGTGGTTGGAGCTGATAAGACACAAGTAGAGACTGCTGTGAGAGCCGCGGGACTGCAGAGCGATATCGTGAAGGTGGAAAGCCTCTCCCTCTTTGTCCAATCCCTTCTGTGCAAGATTGGCACTGATGCTCCTGGAGTGATTGCGAAGATCGGTAATCGGCTTAGGGGGATTGGCTTGAGTTCCTATAGAACCACTGCCAAACTTTAGAGGCTCGTCACAATCCGGAGGAGCCGGACTTGCGTCGTGAGATGCCCTGTGCAATACCCGTCCTCCTTTTCTAGAGAAAATTTCCTGTATGGCAGCGATTTCGGGCGAGACCGGTTGATCAGGGTAGAATCTGGGCTTGGTTGAAGGGGTGAAGAGACGGGAAATCGTCGGCAGTTCCCGAACGATTTCTAGGCGAGATTTTAGGCATGTTCCAGATCGAAGAACAGGGTTCAATCTGGGCTAATCTGGATAGGCTCGTTCACGTCTTAAGGTCATCAAGTGTCAGGACGGGTGACCTTGTCATATCATCAGTGTGTTCTCATCTATAGGGTTGCCAAGAATCGAGTTCTCCAGAGTGTCATGAAGAGTTTCGCTGTTCATCCAATCCTCTCGAGACCCGGCTTCGCTGCCTTTACGTAACTTGCCTCTCAAAACTGGAATCGCCAACGCGATTGAACGCTTCTAGGGATAATAAGCTCGTTTTCGTGTTTCCACCCTTCGCTGATTTTGAATGAAACGCTTTCGCCAGTCTTGTGCAGCCATAGCGGTGGATCTGGTTACTGATTTCTTAAATCACGGAATGCCGGCATAACTTGTTTTGTTGAGATACGTTGACAAGTGGCACGTTTGCGAGAGTAAGACTCTTCACCGATATTGAAGACATAACACTTGAGAAATGGCTCGACGCCGAAAACGCCGGGCAAGACGAGCTTGCAAAGAAGATTCTCGACGCAGGCCTCTTGGTAGAACACATGATAGCCGAGATCCCGCTAGACCAGAACCTCGCCGACAACAGCGAGCTTGGACAGCTCACTGACAGTGCCAAAGCAACCTTCGGCCTCATAGTCTGCTTCGGCTGCAACAGAGCCTTCGACACTAAGGACGAGGTAAAGGACTGTCCGAACTGCGGAGCCAAACTGTCAGGGCCAGATCTGACCGCTCCAGAAGCCAAGAAGAACGCGACAGAAAAAGCGAAGAAGCAGACTTCAGAAAAGCCGGAGAAGACGACACCGCCGTCAGAAAAGAAGACGAAGAAACAGACCAATCACAAGGAACCTGAGAAACCGGAGAAACAGCCAGCTCGAAAGGGAAAGCATAGATTTTCAACGCCAGCCTCTCCTTCACAACCTGAAGATGAGGCGAAGGCAGAGAAGCCTGTCTTTCTGGAGTTGGATAATTTCAAGCAACATTGGACGTCAACAGGAAAGACTCGATCTCATTCAGCATCATCGTAGGCTTGGCGTGGGAACTCGTCTAAGTTTAGTCTTCGGTTATCACTGTTTAGCATCGACCAGAGACGCCAGTTTGCTAGGGAGTGGCGGTCTATATCCGGTCGGGGATGATTCTACTCGTGTTCGTGGTTTCGACCGTGGTTCCGATGTAGCGGTCACTGTATTTTTGCCGGCCATCCCCATGGGTCCCGAGACCCGCAGCCAGGTCAATGACCAGTAAGACGAAAGAGACCTTAGAGACGTTCCTGACGAACGAGGACCAGAGGTCTACACGTTTACCGTCTAGCCTTGTCACTTTCAAGCCCAACAGCTCCTTCCCGAGGGTCCGCTCGAACACCGCTTCCGCTATAACAAAGTAGGCTAGAACCATCAAGGATGCGATTCCGCCCAACCAGAACCCCCAGAACCAAACAAAGGGGAATGTCTGACCAAAGAAGACTGTTGGAACAACTGGGAGGGCTACGACAAGCAAGAGAAAATAGACCACAACTGATACCGCAACTACGTCGATTACGTATGCCACAATACGTTTCACCCATTGGTCCTGAAATTCTTTGTCGTCTTTCAGGCGTTCGAATCCGGTCTGGGCTCCAGTAACGGAAGTGGGAGAGGGTTTGGCTGAGGCCCCGCAGCTATGGCAGTAGGAAGAGTTCTCGTAAAGCTGCGCGCCGCACCTCCAGCAATAAGCCAATCCTATCAGCTATAGACGGTGAGAGCATCTTCCTCTATATCACTGTGAGGGTTTAGGAGAGAGCGCGTGTTTCGATGAGGTCTCGGAATTTGTGGTTCTTTGTAAGCTCGTCAGCAATGGTGTCGTCTTCTTTGCCTTCGCGGTTCCACACAATGTATCGTCTCTCTCCGCCGCGAGAGAGTTTTGCTATGAAGAAGGGCATGTAGAATAATGTCCCGTCCAGAAGCTCTAGCTTGTCCAGATCGAACCTCGATGGAAGCTGCAGACCGTCGGCAAACATCTTCCATCGCAACAATTTCGTCTTTCTCAGGAACTCAATATTCTCCTTCAGATTTTCTCTCGTAGGACTATCCTTCGGGAGAGCCTCATACTGTTTCAACCTCTCCTCTGACTGTGCCTCATAATCTCTCAAGAGATCCTTGAGTTCTGCTAACCGCTCACTGACCAAGACCGTGGAGTCAACGCCGCTAATGACCGATTTGGAGTCCTCGTCCATCTCAGCAAGGATCGGAACCAGCGCAACCAGTCTGGGGTCGAAACCGAAGTTCGCCTCTCTCAAAGCCAGCATGGTTGAACGGCCTTCACTGATCACCGTCTGCTTTGACAGCAGGCCTTTTTCCGCTGGAAAACGATAGGTGAAGTCTAGATAGGGTAGAAAAATCGTCTTGGCGAAGACGACCTTCTCTTCTGCTCCACCTAGTATGCCCTTCTTTGCCCGTTTTCTATCCGTGTCCCGCAGGAAAATCTCTTCGGGCACGACTAATGGGGCTACTCTAATGGTCATCTTTTCGGGAGCCGCTCCCTGTTTCAACCTCTTTATTTCTAAAGGTTCCAGCGGTCCGCGATGATAGCTTATCAGCCATCTGGGACTGAGAATCCGGGATTCTCCATGGTCGAAGATTTGGTAGTAGAACTGGCATGTCTTCAAGCTCGATATTACTTGGAACGCGTCGGCGCCCAAGGAGAGGCCTGTGTCTTGCGATAGGCTCTGCCTCATAGGCCCAAAGGCGGGCCAGATGTTCACTTTGTAACAAAGATAGTATCGGAGACAGGTCTATTGCGTCGGAGCCTGGGAGGGTGGCATCGGTGCTGGCGGCATTGGCGGTCCCCAGACTTGCTGGGGAGGCATCTGCGACGGGACTTGTTCTGGGATCGAGAAGAAGGCGATAATCTGGAGGATTGCAGCGATGAAGAGTATCACAAAACCCACGAGGGCGATTAGCGTGACGGCTCCGATGAGGAACAGGAGGCCAGTGGTCCGAAACATGTCAATTCTCAATTTCAAGGCTATGGCGTCGTAGCTTTTCTTGACGAAAATCGTCGAGATCAGAATGCAAACCCACAGTATGACGCCCGCCAAGATCACGAACTCAAGTGCGGCCCAGAATCCGCTAGGGATAGTCATTGTTCCTGGTGTGAAACCGCTGAAAGCGCTGAAGAATGATGCGGCAGCGGCGAGCAGGACCACTGTGGCGAGAATTGGTCCTATGATTGCCAGGACAACAGAGTACATCATATTGCTGAAGATCGCTTGGTCTCCCACTGTGTCAGCAATATTCTTCACAGCGAAAAGCATCAAAACTAGTCCTATTATCAACAAGACAATCCCCGCATGGGCGGGAAGCCAAAACAGCAGGGCAAGTATCCCGCCTACTCCGCCAAGCGTCTTTGCCTGGCTGAGGGAAGCCATGGTAGTTGCGAGGCTATTCATGGTAGATAATGCTTTACGAGAGAATCACCGATCACTTGACAGATATGGTCGGGTCCGGGAAAAACGGCTGATTTCGTGAAGGGCGGGCGTGGGGAAAATCGGCCCCCCGGGGGGTCACATAATAGTTAGCAGAAAAAATTAGTTAGGAGGAAATGAAAAGTTACGCGAGAAAGATAGTTAGAGAAATAGTAAGATTTGCAAGAAGGAGCTTGTGGAAACTAGCTTCTAGAGTCAGGCTTGCGCGGAGTTAGGTTTTACTTGTTTTCCGGATCCCTATGCCTTACTAGCGCTATATCGCCGAGGGTTAGCTCTCTACGCCCGACTTGCCTGACCGGAATGGTGGAAACCTCAAGCTCCGCTCTCGGCGCGAGCAACTTGACCCGTAGTATATGTTCTAGTTCCTTGGTCAATCGCATCGTCGGCAGTATCTTGCCCAGCTCGATCTTCTGGATCACCGTCACCTTCTCCTTCGCCTTGAATGCGAGATCCGTCTGTGACAAGCCGAGCTTCTCACGAGCTTCCTTCACGATCTCAGGATAATCCTCGACTAGATCCGACTCTTCTACCGCTTTCGGCAGGCTCTCGATCGGAGTTCTAGTATGCGACGTCACCGAACCGAGCAGGGGTCTTCTTTGCCTTCTCTCGGGAAAACCCGGAAGCTCCTTCCCCAAGCTCGAACATTGCTGGCAAACGATCAGGGTCGCGCCTTCCACTAGAGACCTGCCGGGCTTACCGACTATCTCGCTCCCGCAAACCTCACAGTACAATGGCTGTTACAAGACCTCGCAGCGAGAAACAGTAGAAATAGGCTTCGATCCCGCTTAATTAGCTATCGGAACAAGAATGCCCCTCCTGCCTGTCAAACCCCAGCTCCACGAGCTACGAAGGATCAGAGCCGTAGCCGCGTACCAGTTCGGCAAGGGAGCGGAGAAGGCCTTTCCCCCGTCAATACTAATCGTGCGATCCCCTAACACGCACAGAATACGGTATGTGTACAATGACGGGAAATTACTGGCAACCTACCGTCCCAAGGACGGGCTCCTGGCATTAACCGTTAATGGAGGCCTTGCACTAAAGCGGGTGTTCAAGGCTCCGAAGCTAAGAGTGAAGGTTATCCCGGGAGTAGAGGCGTTCATCAGAAAGGGTGGAAACGTGTTCGCCAAACACGTAATCGGCGTGGACCCTGAGTTGCGACCTGAAGAGGAGGTGCTGGTCGTGGACAAGAAGGACCAACTGCTGGCCGTCGGAAGATCCTTCTTCAACGCAATAGAAATGCAGAGCTTCAAGATCGGGATAGCTGTGAAGGTTAGGCACGGAGCCGCTGATTCGGAATAGGCTTAACAATCACCGGACCGCTGGAAGAGTGATTTCGCGATGATGCGCCGAGGAAAGATCAACCCCCGCGAAGCAAACAGAATGATGCAACGCATGGGCATGCAAGTCCAACAACTAGACGAGGTAACAAAAGTAATCATGGAAACCCCGAGCAAGAGGATTGTCATCGACAACCCTGAAGTGGCCACAGTAACGGTCCAAGGACAGACCGTCTACCAGGTCGGAGGGGGAATCATGAGAGAGGAGGGAATTGGCGGAGGGTCCGATGAGGACGTAAAACTTGTTGCCTCACAAGCAGGCGTGTCCAGCGAAGAAGCGACGAACGCACTGCGACAGTCCGGCGGAGACCTTGCGCAGGCCATCATCCTGCTCAAACAGAAACGCAAACCCTGATTTGTCTAGATGACTATTCACGCGACCCTATGCTTCATCGTTCATGATAACAGGGTTCTATTGCTGAAGAAAAATCCTGGCCTCTTCGGAGCCGACAAATGGAACGCGCCAGGCGGAAAACTACAACCCAAGGAGACCGCTGAACAATGCACCGCGCGAGAAGTTTACGAAGAGACCGGTCTAGAGGTCCGAGAGCCAAGAAAAATTGGAACGCTCGTTTTCTTCAAACACAACAAACGCCAAGACCCGGACTGGATAGCCCACGTATTTCTCACGAACGAGTTCCACGGGACCATCAAGGAGGGCGAAGAAGGCATTCTCCGATGGTATCCGATAGACCAACCTCCTTTTGACGAGATGTGGGAAGACGAGAGATACTGGTATAGACACGCGGTTGAGGGAGGAATTTTTGAGGAGACTTCTACTTTAAAGGAGATTTTGAGAAGCTAGTCGATCATAAGATCGAGCTTCTTTAGCCCGCTTGACTATTAAAGAGACCAAATAGCAAAGAGCTGCGTCGGAGATATCCAGATTGCAGTTAGTCGAGTGTGTTCCCAACTTCAGTGAAGGTCGTAGAAAAGAGGTCATCGAATCCATCGCGAATGCGATAAGAAAAACGCCTGGCATCACGCTTCTAGATGTCGAATCCAACCCGGACCACAACCGGTCCGTGATAAGTTTCGTCGGCGAGCCTGGACCCGTGAAGGACGCTGCCCTAGCTGCAAGCCAAAGAGCGATCGAGCTGATCGATCTGAGACATCACAAGGGCGAGCACCCACGGATGGGCGCTGTTGATGTTGTTCCTTTCGTCCCATTATCCGGTGTAACGATGGACGATTGCATTTCTCTAGCCCGTGCTTTCGGGCAAGAGTTCGCCGAGAAATTTCACGTGCCCGTTTTCCTCTACGAGGAAGCGGCCACGACTCCTGAAAGACGGAACCTCGCTGACGTCCGGGAAGGAGAGTTTGAAGGCCTCCAAGACAAGATCGGCAAAGACCCGGCGAAGAAACCGGACTTTGGTCCAGAGAAGATTCATTCCACTGCAGGTGCAACGGCCGTTGGAGCCCGAGAGATATTGATAGCCTACAATGTCAACCTTGGAACCAGCGATCTAGATATCGCGAAGAAGATCGCCCATCAATTACGGGCGAAAGATGGAGGCCTGGCGTTCGTTAAGGCTCTCGGGTTCGAACTGAAAGAGCGCGGAATAGTGCAAGTGTCCATGAACCTGACGAATTATCGCAAGAGCCAATTGTTCAAAGCGTACGAACTGGTCAAGCTCTTCGCTGATCGCTACGGGGTCCCAGTTGTTGGGAGCGAGGTCGTTGGGCTCGCCCCAATGGATTCCCTTGTCGACTCGGCTGAGTTCTATTTGCGCCTAGAGAATTTTAGCCGGGATCAAGTCTTGGAGAGGAAACTATCTGCTCCCAGGCCTCCAACACTGACCGACCAGAGCCTGGCTTTGTTCAGCGAGGAGGTCGCTTCCAAGAACGCGACTCCTGGAGGGGGGAGCGTTTCTGCATATATTGGAGCACTTGCCGCAGGTCTTCTCTGCATGGTTGCCCGAATAACGCTGGGAAAGAAACAAGCGCCACCCGGTGCAGAAAAACTCGGCGAAGTAGTGAAGGAGGGAGAGGCTCTTCGCCAGAAACTTCTACGCCTTGTCGTGGAAGATACTGAGTCCTTCGACATGGTGATGAAAGCGTTCAAGTTCTCGAAGGACCAGCCCGAGGCTCGAAAGAAGGCAATAGAAGAAGCAACTATCAAAGCATCTCAGATACCACTCTCAACCCTCGACCATGCAGTCAAAGTTCTGCGACTGGCTCACGAGGTTGCCGAGAAAGGGTCCCCGAATGCGTTGTCAGATGTCGTTACTGCTGTCTCTGCGGCGCGTGCAGCTGTTGAGGGAGCCGCGAGCAACGTCCTGATCAACTTGAAAACTCTTGAAGATAGGAAATACGCTGACAAGGTTTCAAGAGAGGTCGCCAACCTTAGGAAGGAATCATTTCTTCTCGATGAACGAATCAAAAAAACGGTCGAATCTAGAGATCGCCTAACGGATCTCGCTACTTGACTGTAGATTAATAGGATACTTTCTCCTGACGGGTTACTGGAAATATGCTTGCCCGATACCCTGACCCTTCCGATCCTAAGTGAAATGGTTCCAAGAGGGTTTAGTTATGGAAAGAACTACCTAGTCGAATTTGACCCTCATTCACTATGGTATGAAGCGTCGCTCACAATTGCTACGCACTCACTAAAACGCGGCATCAAGACTGACTACCACACTTTCACGCATATTCCAGACGAGATCAGGGAGGCCTTCGCAAACCTTGGACTTGACGTCAAAAAACTGGAGGATGAGAATACACTAAGAATCGTGGACAGCTATTCTCTTACGACCTTGCTCAAACAGTCTAAAGAGGTAGAGAAGAGCGGAATAGTCCGATCTATGGAGAAGTCCCTCAACCTGAACGACTGGACTAAAGATAATACGGATTTTGTGAAAGAAGAGATTCCAGAAATCGAGAAAAACCGATTGCACATCGACGACGATACTTCCGTACTAGTATCATACAACGACGAGAAGACTTTCATCGACCACTGGCGGACTAGTGCGATTCCTTGGGCGAGAATTTTTGGCTGGGCGATGTTGCACTCTAGTGTAACTGGGGCGTATTCTGAGAACTTTTACAGACAGTTTGAGTCTATCTGCGACGGGATTATTGACTTTAGGAGTCGGGAAGAGAATGGGATGATCGAGCATTATGTCAGGTGGAGAGCGACTCGAGGCAAACCTCTCGATTCTCGATGGCGTCGCCTGCGGCTATCGGACGATGGAGAAGTGACGTTGACCGCTGAGTCCCGACCGGCCGCTGAACTGGGGATCGGCAGATGGCTTAGAGGACCGAGAAAACAGTAATAGGATTATCGTGTGCTAAGCGCCAAGTTGTACTAGCCTGGTCATTTTGTCGGCCCAAACCATCAACGGCGCCACTAGCATTGTCAACTCATTCCCTTCTTTGGTTAGATGATATTCTACTCTGGGTGGGATCTCGGCGAAGGCTTGACGCTTAACCAGTCCGGTTCGTTGAAGGTCTTTCAGAACTTCTGTCAATGTTTTGGCGCTTATTCCGGGGAGTTTTTCGGCTAGCTTGTTGAAGCGAAGGATTCCGTCGTTTCCTAACAGGGCGAGGACGCAGAGGGCCCATTTCTTGCCGATGATTTCGATTATTCCTTCGCATGGGCAGGGGCAGATGCAACAGGGTTCTCCTTCTTTCGTCCTAACCATCGTGTAACTCGGTTACTGTTTGGGTACTTGCCTGTTTAAATACTTTAGAAAAGTAACTGACTAACCGAGGTGAAGTGTGACTTGAGTTGTTGCGGCTGCGGTTGCGGCGGTGGTTGTTGCGGGCCTGGTTGCGGATGCGGCGGGACATGGACCGAACACAAGAGACAGAGAAAAACGAGACCGCGTAGACAGGTCGAACATCTTCCTCGCGTCTCGCTGTTTACCCCCCTTCTTTCTTCCCCATCGGCGAGGTTCATCTAGCCGTATGCCCAGTTCTCTGGAGCTTGCGGCCTGAGACAACCACCCAATCAGGGAGCTCCAGACCCTCGCGAGCCAGCTCAGCCTCGTGTGCTTTCCAGAATGCACTCCTGACATCCCAGCTGTGAAGAAAGGCCTTCACCGCTTCTGCCCTAATGATGAGATTGCTCTTCATGCGCTCAACGTGGATGTCTCGAAATCCTGCCCGCGTTAGCTTCGACACTACATGGGTTGGCTTGGGAGAGAACCATTCCTTCGGTGGCGTTTTCGTCCAGATTGGGTCGGTGTCAGCCTCTATCAACAATTTCTGCCGGGAGTTTCTGGGTGTAGGCGAGAGAAATGAATGGATTGTAATGCCACCGGGTCTCAGAACGCGATAGCATTCTGATAGAAACATGGACAGCTCATAGGAATCGATCTCTGGAAGAAACTCGCTTGATATTATTCCAACATATTTGTCAGAGAATTCTTCCCACATCCAGTCTAGATAATCTGCTACGTGCACCTTGACCCGACGCGTCAGCTCCGCTCCAGATAGAGCCTGGTTCAACTGACTCAGAGTCCCTGAGTATGCGCCACTGAAGGTGTCCACAACGATGAATCGGAGGCGAGGGAGAAGCTTGGCCAGAGGAACCGTCATCTGGCCTTTCCCACCCCCGATTTCCCCAAAAATCCCCCTCTTCGCAAGAACGAGATTTGCGATCTTTCTCGCAAGATTCTCGTATTGAAGGTCGTGAGCATTTTCCACTTTTCTTGGATCATCGATGATCTGTACCAAATCGGTTCTCTCTTGTTTTCGCGTCAATCAGACTGACCTTCCGGCCTACCTAAGTAGCAATCATGCGATTAATTCTGGAAGAAGGGCCAAGTATGGGATTGTACTCCGAGGAGGGTTCGCTCAGGCCTACACCCCCTTTCGATTTTGCAAAGTCGCTCGACTTTCTAGGAATGTTTCCCCCGATGCGAGAAGACCAAACTGTAAGCGAGCTATCCATGACCAAGGCGGTTCGAGTTGGAGGCCGAGCCATTGTATTCCAGCTAAAACCTACGGGAACAATCAAAATGCCCGGGCTAAAGTACACTCTCTTCGCTGACCACCCTTTTTCTCGCGGACTGACAGAGGTTGTAATCGATAGAATCTCCTTCTTCCTAAGCCTATCAGATGATCTAGATCAGTTCTACCGCATAGCCATCAACGATTCCAGCTTTGCATCGATTCTTCAGAAGCTCTACGGGCTACACCAAGTGAAGTTTCTCACTCCGTTCGAGTGTGCCTGCTGGGCCGTGCTGTCGCAGCGAAACCAGCTAAGCGCGGCACGACGAGCGAAGCAGGCTTTGCTGGAACGCTTCGGGACAAGTCTCGGAGTGAAGGGCCATGTCTATCGTGCTTTTCCGGAGCCGGGCCAGCTAGCCGATGCATCGAAGGAAGAGTTGAAGTCGCTGATCAAGCATGAGCGTCGAGAAGAGTATCTGGGAAACGTGATCAGAGCGTTCAATGAGGTTGATGAGAGATTTCTCAGAACTACCGAGTATGACAAAGTGGAGGAATGGCTGAAGAATATCAAAGGGATCGGCGAATGGTCCGCGAGACTAATCCTTCTGAGAGGTCTTGGGAGAATGGAGAAGGTTGCTGTAGAGAAACGTCTGATCGCTGCTGCAGCTAGAGTCTATGGAAAACCGATGACAGAACAGAGGCTTCACGTTATCGTCGAGAAGTACGGCCGCTGGAAAGGCTATTGGGCCTACTACCTAAGAACCGCGGGAGCTTAGAGTAGACAGTGTGTGTACAAGCAAGTTTATGGAGTGTTTGAAATCGTAACACTCGTCAGGAAAGGCAGAGGAGGGCTTGGTTGACAGCATACGCCACTGGGTGGTGCAGGGTAAACTGGAACGCCCCCTATCTTGTTGACCACGTCCATGCCGCTAATTACATGGCCGAACACTGTGTACTTCCCGTCAAGATTAGCGCTACTGTCAACAAGATTGATGAAAAATTGGGTGCTACCGCTGTTCGCGGCTCCTGTGTTCGCCATCGCCATATATTCTGCGTAGTTGTGGAGTGAACTCACAATTTCGTCAGGTATTGTTGTCCCCTGGTATTGTCCCCAAGTACTGTTGTTGCCTCCACCATTTTTTGTATTTTCATCTCCGGTCTGGATTACGAATCCCGGCTGGATTCTGTGCCAGACAAGATTGTTGTAAAAGCCGGATTTCGCGAGGTTCACAAAGTTGTTCACCGTGATAGGGGTTAGGCTACGATAGAGTTCAACTTCGAATGTCCCCTTCGAGGTATTGAGCGTAGCGTAGATTATGTCCGGAGGCAGTGACGAGACGTATGCGTACACTCCGACCCCTACAATCACAATGAGGACAACCGCTAGGATAAGATAGAGTAACCCGCGACTTTTTCTTTTACGAGTTTTCTCTAGGATCTTGCGTTTCTGAGCAGAAGGCAAATGGGACTCGCGGAACTCTCGGTTGCTCTACCTGTTGAAATACGATTCGTTTTCTAGTCCCTTCAGAGGAGCTCTCTCACAGCGTGATAGGCTGATATTCGGTTGAGCAGGGCGAGCCGATAGTCGCCCAGAGTCTCTTGCTGTAAAGGTCCATTACTACAGAGACTACTGTCTCGTACCTCTCATATTCTGGCAGTTTCAAGTTTGAGTGACGGCATACTGATTCGGGCTTTCCGTAATGATCTCTTAGCATGCTCTGAGCTTCGTTGAGGTTCAGCTTTTGTCCTGCCCGGACGGTTCCGTCTAGGAGCTTCTGGATTCTTCGATATCGCTGAAGTGTAGATAGTCGTTCTTCGTCCAAGATCTGTTTTACGCCGAGAATTTTTGGGTTGGAGAAATGGTTGGTGTGTGCAAGTGCTCCTCTGTCGGGTCCAAGCTCGCAGATTGCTTCCGGAGCAGACTCAATGTCAACAACTTTTCCCAGTCCGACCGTTTTCTGTTGTCCCAAGATGAAGTTGGCGGAACAGTTTCTCTGACCTTGGGCGATCACCTTAAGAGCGCGTCCTAGGGTTTTCGACTTGAGGATTTCCCAGCATCGGACGTGGAAGGGTTTCTTGAGTCGTGCCCAGTCGTCTTTGCTGGACACAATTCCGTTAATTAGCAAACCGAGTCCTTCGGAGTTCAAACCGATCTTGCCTCCGACCACCCCTGCTTCCGTGAACGACAAGACGTCAGGCCCGCTTTCGTTTCTGACCTTTAGAAAGAGCCCGTTGACCTCAGGTATCCAGTCCCAGTTTTGGGCCATAACCAGATGTCCGTTTTCGACCGCCGTTGGAAGCGCCGCGAAGGCTGTGCAGCCGAAAGTCTTGGGAATTGGCTTCAATCCGATCTTGGAGAACTGACTGTACATCAACTCATAGCGAACGTTCAATGCAGTGATGTCGAGAATTTCCTGGCGCGAGCCAACGGCGACACCTTTCATAGTCTCAGCATACTCTGGGCTGGCCTTGTTGATCACCTCTAGGAACTTTGCCGCTCGACTGATGGCGACATCATGCGAGAGCTCGGTTTCGCTTTTGAAACGACGGAAGTAGACTTCCAGATTATGCTCGATTTCTGGACGAGCCTTCTTTCCGTGATTGTATCCTATCTGGTAAAGTGACCCGTTGAGGTTTAGAACGGGGAGCTTGGACTTCATTCTGATCTATGCCAGGTTCTTCTCGAGAGTTATCCAGCCGACTTCGCGTTTGAAGCCAAGCTTCACGTTGATCCCCAGCATGGGTGCGTTTGTCGAGTCATTCCACGTCTTGACCTTCTCGTACTTGTTGTTCCTAGCGAACTCGATGACCTTGAGCTTCAAAGCAACGGCTATTCCTCGTCCCCGGTATTCTCGAATTACTCCTGTCAGTCCCTGATAGAGTCCCTTGGGATCCTTCTGAGCCCTCCACACCGTGCTCATACCCACATACTTGTCGCCATCTTTGGCTATCATGTAGCCCTGGGGGACTAGGTTGGGGCTCTTCATCTCGAAAGCTGACCATTGCTCAAAGGAGACTGGTGTGAACTGTTCAGGTCGAGGTATATCTTCCGAGACGGCCTGAACCAGTGTGTGGAGTTTGCTGTAGCATTCAGGATCGTTCTTCATTTCATCAGCTAAGGTGACGAAGCGGATTCGATACTCAGACGCCTTCTCCACATATTTTTGGAAGAGCGAGAGGTTGACTGTGGCGGGGTTAAGACGTGATTCCCAAGCTCTCATCTTCTCATGGAACCCTCGGTTCATGGCGAACTTGATCGGAAAGGGCATGTCCTCCCTTACACCGGTCCAAGATGTCACAGTACCAAGATCCTTGAAGTCCTGGTTCAGCCTATCGTAGAGTGCGCTCCCTATTCCCTTTCTCTGATGTTGCGGATCGACCCATATGTCGAACCACAGCTTCTTCGGGTGATACATCCATGGAATATGTTGACACTGAGCAAACCCAACGAGTTCTTGGACCTCCTCGCTAAAACATGAGTATCGTTTGAAGTGGAACTTCGATCTGTCGAGACTCTCATCGTCAAACCTCCACTCCTCGGGGGTCCGGTCGTAATCAGGAAAGATTGAGCCAAAGACGTGGGCCAATCTCCCGTAATCGGCCGTTTGAAACTCTCTCAGTTCAATTGGGAGTGTCCACTGTCCCGACATGCCACACTTCATAGAAGAGCAAGCGATTAAACCTTTTTTCGCGCTTCAGTGTGGACTCTTTCATGCCCCATGAAAAAGTCGCTCCTGAACACGTCATGTTGACGAAACAATTGCTTGACGTTTCTCTCAGGACCAAACCGGGTCAGAGGATGTGGATCAATAGTTGGGACCACACACTTGAACTAGCGTCAGATCTCGCCTGGGAGTCCAAGAAAAGAAACTGTGAGGTACTTCTGACGGTTCAGCCTGAAGACCTCTGGCTGCGCTCTATGATCGAGGCTCCACTAGAACTCGTTGACAATTTGCCGGCTCACTTTGCCGCTGCCTTGGAAGAGACTGACATCTACATCTACACCTTGGGCCCGAGAAAGCCTATTCCGTGGAATACGATTCCCGCTGAGAGGCGAAAGTCGGTTAGTGTTTGGCTCGATACGCGGTATGATAAGAGCAGGTTTGCTGAACAGTGGGCGAAAGTAGCTAGGAGGAACAAAGTGAGGATGGTGGGGATCGAATCCACTCTCGCGACCCCGGAACGCGCAGAGTCTATAGGTCTAGATTTGGAGGAGTGGAGACGAGCAATGTTTGAGGGCTGTACTGCCGACCCGGGAGAGATGGCTTCGCAGGGACGTGCGTTGGAACCTTTGATGAATGGAGAAGGACAGGTGCATTTGACAACACCGTTTGGAACGGACTTCCGATTCAGACTTGACAAACGCCCACCCGATTATTCATACGGCCTAGCAACAGAAGAGAAGGCCGAGAGAGGAGAAGTTGTCTTCTTGCCAACCGGTGGAATCGAAGTTTCGGCCGCGGAAGATAGCGCCGAGGGAAGAATAGTCTATGACCCGTTAATCCGCACCGGAAAGGGCGAGGTTGAGGACCTGACCTTTCAAGTAGCACAAGGCCGAATCAAACAGGTCTCTGCGAGATCTGGAAAAGAGATCTTCGAGCGTTATCTTAGAGAAGGAACTGGCGATGAGAACCGCTTCGGATATTTCGGATTCGGATTGAACCCCAAGCTTCGCCACGGGTTCACGCAGGATGATAAGGTCCTTGGAAGCACCATCGTCGGATTCGGCCATAGCGGCGCAAAAGGGGGGAAGAACGTCGCGAGCGGTACATGGTGGGCCTCGATGACCAAGGCGACAGTAACAATTAGCGGTCAGAAGGTCATGGAGGATGGTAAACTACTAGTCAAATCCTAGGACGAGTATCCTTTGATCGAGTCTCTCCAAGACTGGATTCTCCAGCTCCCTAATGTCACTAAGGCTTCACACAGGTTAGGCGGCACAGAATTCTAGGTCCACGGTCTCGAATTCATTCACACTCATGGAACTTCGCACCTTGACATCCGGCTCTCCAAAGAAGACCAGCAGACGATGTTGGAAGAGGGTAAAGGCTGAACCGCATCGCTTTGCTCCTCAAGCTGGATGGGTCACTTTCAGAATCCGTTCGGAAGGAGATGTCGAGGCTGCGAAAGAGTTGATTCGACTATCGTATAATAATGCAGGGAAGATATGGCGGCTCACTCGTCACGACGGTTCCAAAAGAACGGGTAGTCTCGAGACCTCCTCTCTATAGCCCTCAAAGAGGCCGTCTATGAAAGGAAACTCCTCCCATCTTCATGCTTGACAAGAAGCGACGTTGGCAATCGAAGCAGTCTTCAACCGACCTTCTAGAATCTAGGCCGTTTCCGAGACTCAGACAATAGCTCCATCGATCTGATTCACATACATAGAAAGCGGCCGCGCCCACCCCCGCCTAAAGAAGACGACGCGATTGCTACTGCTAGGAACTCGTCGAACGTTGGACCGTTGACCTGCCCTGCGAGGGGAGCAAGTCCCCAGACCTCTTCGAGCGTGGGAAGAAAGCCGTAATGGCTATAGCCCTTGTTCGAAATATGAAGGAACTGGGAATCGGAGCCTGCGAATATTGTTGTTACACGGTCGATGCAGATTGGGAAGGTTTCAGGATAGGCCGAGTCATTTGCAGGAGTGCAGGCGAGTCCTTCGTCCCAAGTAATGACCAAAAGCGACGCTGATGTCGTGAAGGCGGTGCTGTTGAGGATTGCTGGGACGAGAGCTTGCAGGTAATTGTTCTGTTCCTGCACGTTATTCGAAAGGGGGCAGATGCTCGGCGTGCCGTAGAATGTGATAGTCGCGTTATTATCATGACCATTATCGCAATTGTTCGGGGTCAGCCAGATAAAGCTGGGGACTGGACTGCTCATGTTGTTGAGGTCGGAGAGGAGTTTGGTGGGAAGGGCTAGGTAGCCTGTGCTCGTCGGGTTCGCGTCTACCAGGTTCCCGCAGTAGACAGGTGAGGAGTGGGCCTCGGCCATGTAAACGAACGGGTTGTGATTGTCATCGTACTCGACACTCCGATGGCCCGCCACGTTGGTGAACTGACATCCACCGACATAGTCTTCCATGTAAGCCCTCCAAGCCCGGCCGGAGGCTGTAATCTCATCCAGAATATTCGTCCCATTCACTCGGCAACTGGATGGACCGCAATCTGTTGCAAAAGTAGAGCCTGGATACGCGAAGTTGCTCCCGTTGAGAAACGTGAGATATTCTGGGAGGCTTTTGTGAGCGACGCTGGATAAGTTCTCGGCCAGCCCGTACTGGTTGGCTAGGCTTGTGATATAGGCGCAGTTGAGGCCGCAATTGTAGGTTTGATTGATTCCTTGGTTCTCCATCATTATAACAACAACATGGGCGGGCGTAAAAACTGGTGGAGGGGCTGAAGCGGTCTGGTCTAGAATCATACCAGAGCCAGTCGCGCTCGCCAGAAGAGACAAGAGAACAGGGATGACTGGATGCAACCTACAGGCACCAGATCGGTGAGGAATATCCAATCCTCCTTAATAGAAGTATATGGTCCGCGAAAGGCTAGGACTTTCGGGTCCTGGTGGAAAATGGGCGTCTTGTCTCGTCCCTGTCACTATGAAAGCAATGCAAGCATCGAATTGCCTGTCGGAACAAATAGGGGTGTAGCCTTAGGCGTCTTGGGAATGACGCGGGTTGCTGCGGATTGTCAACGGTTAAATAGATAATTTCCAAGGATTGCATGTCTTCGTTATGTCATTGTCGAGAATACTCCTCGCTCTGAGTGTTTTGGGATTGATTGTCTCGCTGAACGTTTCATTTGGAGGCCTGTTTGCTCAAGCAACCAATTCCGGTCGCTCAACACTCGTGGGGAGCGCGCCTGCATGGGCGAACAGCAAGAACTACATCAATGCTGCTGACCCCACTACCGACATTGGTTTCCGCGTCTACCTTGGTTGGAACAACCCGTCAGCGGTTGAGGCGCTTGCGCAAGCGGTTTCCGACCCCAAGAGCCCGTCCTATGGACAATATCTGACACCCCAACAGTTCCGTTTGCAATTCGCTCCGTCGCAATCACAAGTCGGTGCAATTCAGTCTTGGCTCAGGAGCCAGGGCTTCTTCGTTGAGTACACACCGATGAACAATCATTATGTCTCAGCGGAAGGAACCGTCGCGCAAGCACAAGCCGCGTTCGGCACCAGCTTCGGAATCTACAGTGTTGGTGGCCTAAGCCTCAGATCCCCGTCCGCAGATGTAACTATTCCCAGCTCTCTGGCAAGCATCGTCACAGGTGTCATAGGCCTCGACGATAGCGTACAGTTTGTTCACATGGACAGCACTATCGGAGACGCACCCCCGCCACCTGCCTTCGTAAGCGCTCACCCATGCTCATCGTACTGGGGACAGCTACAGGCTGTAGGTTTCACTAATCCGTATGGACCGGGAACTCTTCCCTTCGCGCCTTGCGGATACACCCCCCAGCAGATCAAGGGTGCGTACGGTATCTCCGGGTATGATGGTTCAGGTCAGACGGTGGCGATAATCGACGCCTACGCAGCACCCACAATCGTCCAAGATACTAACCAGTGGTCGACAAATCGCGGGCTTCCAACACTGACAGCGAACCAACTCATCCAAGTTGTTGCACCTGGGACCTATAACCATCCCGAGAAGGGTCTCTTTCAGGATCCGCAGGGCTGGTATGGTGAGGAGACGCTTGATGTGGAAGCTGTTCACGGGATGGCTCCTGCCGCGACTATCGTTTTCGTGGGGGCGCCTAACAATTTCCAGGACCTTGACGCGGCGCTGAACCATGTTGTAGACCGACATCTTGCATCGATCGTTACCAACTCATACGGCTTCAATACCGAGATACTGCCCGCCGGCTACATCAAGCCACAAGAGGACACAATTCTGCAAGGAGTAGTCGAAGGCATCGGAAACTACTTCTCCTCCGGCGACAATAGCGATGAGTCACTCGTACAGGGCTATGCTACCACTGACTGGCCAGCCTCCAGCCCATTCGTGACCGCTGTCGGAGGCACAAGCCTCGCAGTCGGCCCGACGAACAATTATCTCTTTGAGACAGCTTGGGGGACAACCACCTCCTCATGGACTGGCACGAAATGGTCACCTACTCCACCTGGCTCTTGGTTGTACGGTTCGGGTGGTGGAGTCAGCCGCATATTCGCGGAACCATCCTACCAAGTTGGAATAGTGCCCAGCTCAGTCTTCCAGGCTCAAGGACGCACCGGTAGAGCCGTACCGGACATATCGGCTGTCGGTGATCCGAACACGGGATACTTGATCGGCGAGACACAGACATTCCCGAACGGCACAGTGGCCTACTCTGAATACCGCATCGGAGGAACAAGCTTATCATCTCCGCTGGTCGCCGGAATCATGGCACTAGCCGACCAGGCTGCCGGCCACACCCATGGGTTTGCCAACCCACTCTTCTACAGTCTCGCAGGCTCAACCGCCTTCACGGACATAGTCAGTCCATCCTCAACCGTCGCAGTGGTTCGGGCAAACTACCGCAACAGCATCGACGCGAGCGCTGGAGTAGTTTATCGTCTGCGAACAATGAACCAGACCTTAAGCC
>Ga0209471_1000748_pt1 | contig 20638 bp, 21 predicted proteins | sample GraSoiAngelo_128_FD_185885 | JGI IMG/M metagenome (GOLD analysis project Ga0209471, IMG submission 185885) | Grasslands soil microbial communities from the Angelo Coastal Reserve, California, USA - 14_0927_12_20cm (SPAdes) (version 2) | ecosystem: Environmental > Terrestrial > Soil > Grasslands ...
AGATGGAAGTGCGGCATCAGCTGCGGCACTTGGGAAAAGCAGCGAACCAGCTCGGGCGACAGGTCCATCGGATGCGACGTGGTGAAGCGGATGCGCAAGATCCCCGGCACGCTCGCCACGCGGCGGATCAGCTCGGCGAAAGTGCAGCCGCCCGCATAGGAGTTGACGTTCTGTCCGATGAGCGTCACCTCGCGCACGCCGGCCGCGACGAGCGCGGCCACCTCGCGGACGATCTCCCCATCGGGCCGCGACACTTCGCGGCCGCGCGTGTAAGGCACGACGCAGAACGAGCAGACGTTGTCGCAGCCCTTCATGGCGGTGACGAAGGCGGTGGCGCGGCCGCGGCTCGTCTCGGGATCGGCCTGGGGAAAGAGATACTCGTGCGAGTCGATGAAGTCGGTCTCGATGCCGCCCTGCTCCGCCAGCTGCGGCACCTTGTCGAGGTGGTCGGGGCCGAGGACGAAGTCGACGAACGGCGCCCGGTGGAGGAGCGCCTCCTTCTTTTGCTGCGCCACGCAACCCGCCACGCCGATGCGCGTCCCGCGCTGGGCCTTGAGGAGGCGATAGCGGCCCAGCGCCGAGAAGAGCTTGTCCTCGGCCTTCTCCCGGATGGCGCAAGTGTTGACCAGGACCAGGTCGGCGCCGTCGGCGGCCTCGGTCGCCTGCCAACCGGCGCGCAGGAGCGCCTCGCCCATGCGCTGCGAGTCGGACTCGTTCATCTGGCAGCCGAAAGTGTGGATGTAATAACGGCGCTGCACGGGACTGGCGGGTATGGCAGAGCAGTTTTCCCCAGTCAATCGAATCGCAATCTACGACATCGAGACGATGCGCGCGGTGTACGCCTTGACGGCGCCGGCCTCGTACGCGACCCTGTGCGGCGCTTTCGAACAGCGCCCATCGCGGGCGCAAGGGTTGCCCCGATGCGCTTTTTCCCTCTCGCGGTGCTCACCTTCGCTCTTGCCGTTCGCGCGCAGGGCATCGATCGCGACAGCCTCCTGACCGACGCGCCGGCGGTCCCCGCGCAAGGAACGGTCCGCGTCTCGGGTGGCGCGACCGCGACGCAGAACACCGACAACGGCGCGACGCCCAGCGGTTCGTCCAGCATCACCGGCTCGATCGGCTGGACGCCCTTGCAGAACCTGAACGTCGACGTCGGCGCCTATGCGCAGGTCGGTGCTTCCGGTCCGGCCGCGCGGGTGCGCTACCAGTTTCTCTCGCAGAGCAGCTTCGGCATCGATCTCTCGGGCGGCCTGCGCTTCAAGACGGTGGGGTTCCATCCCGACCGGGGCGAGCTGGAAATGCTCGTCGCCGTCGGCCGCCGGTTCGGCAAGTTCGAGCTGGTGCTCAACGGAGTCTTCGGGGTCGAGACCGGCGGTGGCGGCGGCAAGGACATCGAAGCCAAAGGCTTCGCCGGCTATCGATTCAACGATGCAATCCGAGCCGGCCTCGACAGCCGCCTGCAGAGCGAAATGTCCGATCAGGAGGGCGCCACGCCGATTCCCGGCGTCCGCGACTACGACCTCACCGCCGGCCCGGCCGTCTCCTGGATGCTGACGCGCACCATCCAGCTGCAGGGTCTCGTCGGCGTGGCGCAGCCGAAGAAGACCAACGTCACGGCGCCGGTAGGCGTCGTCTCCGCGAGCATCGACTTTTAACGTGCGCTTTTGTTCGTTCTCGGCCACGTCGGCATCGGCACGCGCATGTTGGGCCCGCTCCGCGCGCGGCTGCCTGCGCGCTGGTTGATCTTCGGCTGCCTCTTGCCCGACCTGATCGACAAGCCCCTCTTCTATCTGGTGCGCGCGAGCTGGATCACCGGGACACGCACCATCGGGCATACTGGCCTCTTCCTTCTCGCGCTGCTCCTTGCGGCAGCCATCGCGCGCTCGCCCGCGACCTGGGCCGTCGTCGCCGGCGTGGCCACGCATTTCGTCCTCGACATCGCCGGCGAAGTGGTGACGGGCGCCGAGCCCGATTCCTCCATCTGGCTGGCCCTTTTCTATCCCGCCCTGGGCTGGCGCTTTCCGCTGGCCCACTTCGGCACGCTGCTCGAGCACCTGCGCCTTTCCGCGCAGAACGCCTATATCCTCGCCGGGGAGATCATCGGCGGCGCCATCCTGCTGCGCGCCTGGCAGAAGCGCCGTCAGTCCTCGTAGCCGGCGCGGCGCAGGCCCTTGTCGCTCTGGGTCCAGCCCGGCTCGACACGCACGTGCAGCTGGAGAAAGACCTTGGCGCCGAGCAGCCGCTCCATTTCGTGCCGCGCCTTGCTGCCGATCTCCTTGAGGCGTGCCCCGCCTTTGCCGATGACGATGGCCTTCTGGCTGTCGCGCTCGACGATGACCTGCGCAGAAATGCGCACCAGACCGCGGGGGCCTTTGGCGCGCTCCGACTCGTCGAACTGCTCGATGACGACCGCCGCGCTGTAGGGAACTTCTTTCTCGGTGAAGCGCAGGATCTGCTCGCGCACCAGCTCGGCACACAGCTGGCGCTCTTCGACATCGGTCCAGGTCTCCGCCGGAAAGAGCGGCGGGCTCTCCGGGAGATGCCTGGCGACGAGGTCGAGCAACCCGTCGACGTTCTCGCCGGTGAGCGCCGAGAGGGGATAGATCTCGCTCCAACCGTGGAAGTCCTTCCAGCGGTCGATCAGCGGCAGGAGCTTTTCGCGCGGCATCTGATCGATCTTGTTGATCAAGAGCAGCGTGGGCTTCCTCGACGCCTTCACCTGATCGAGCGCCCTCCGCGTGGCCGAATCGACGGCCGGCGGCCCGGCCTCGATGAGAAAGAGGGCCACGTCCGCATCGGCCAGCGTCTGCAGGGCCCGCTGCACCATGCGCGCGTTGAGACCGCCACGCGCGGCATGAAGGCCGGGCGTGTCGAGCAACGCCACCTGCGCGTCGGGCCGCGTGACCACGCCGAGAATGCGGCCGCGCGTGGTCTGCGGCTTGTGCGAGACGATGGCCACCTTCTGCCCGACCAGCCGGTTGAGCAGCGTGCTCTTTCCGACGTTGGGCCGGCCGACGATGGCGGCGAAGCCCGCTCTCAAGGAATCTTTTCGCTGCGGACGATCTCGACGCGCTCCAGCTTGGTCTGCGCGTTTCCCGCCCGCGCGATCTGCGGCACGAGGTCGCCGCCCTTGACCACTTCTCCGAAGATGGTGTGCCGGTTGTTCAGGTGCGGCGTGGCCACTTCGGTGATGAAGAACTGCGAGCCGTTGGTGTTGGGGCCGGCGTTGGCCATGGCGAGCAGGCCGGGCTTGTCGAACTTGCGCCCGCTCTGGAACTCGTCCTCGAACTTGTAGCCGGGGCCGCCGGTGCCGGTGCCGAGCGGATCGCCGCCCTGGATCATGAACTGCGGGATGACGCGGTGGAACACCGTGCCGTCGTAGAGCTTGGCTTTCGACTTCTGGCCGGTGCGCGGATCGATCCAGTCCTGCGAGCCTTTGGCTAGGCCGACGAAATTGGCGATCGTCTTGGGCGCCTCCTTCTCGAAGAGCTTGACGACGATGGTGCCGCGGCTGGTCTGGAAGACGGCGTAGAGATCGCCGGGGCCCTGGGGAATGTTGGACGCCATGATCACCTCTGCATAGCGGACCGCGCCTCGCTCGTCTACCTCACTCGGGGACCGTCAATGTGCCCGCGCTGAAAGAGATGGTGTCGGAGGCGGCAGGCGAGGCGGCGATGGGCGGGACGTTGGTCGCCGAAATCTGCGTCGTCGCGTTTCCGCGCGGAGTGGTCCGCACCACCTGGCTGGGCGGCAGCGGCGTACCGTTCTTCAAGTAGGCGTACATCAGGTCGAGAGAATTGATCACGTAGCGGTGCAGTGGAACGAGCCGCGCCGCGTAGCCGGCGATGGGAAGGAATGCGTCGAAGTGCTGCGCGTTGGCCACCTCGTAGAACCGGACCTTGCTGCCCGCCCCCTCGGCAAACTGGTCGGCCGCATAGTAGGCGCGCGAAGCATGGTTGATGGGGACGAGCGTGTCGGCGCGTCCCTGGACGAGGATCGCCGGCTTGCCGTGCAGGTTGCCGCTGCGCTGCACTTCGGCGATGCCGGCCTTCACGGCGGTGGCTTTCGCGTCGGTGCCAGTGAAGAGGTTGCGCAGGCAGACGGCGCCGTCGGCGTCGTAGTCCTGGGTTCCCGAGGTCGCCGAGGTGCCCAGATCGAAGCGAATGGCGCCGCCGGAGGAGTTGTTCTGGATCACGCTGACGGGTCCGGTAGGCGGCACGCCGTTGCCAGTGCCGAACAGGTTGAGCAGCGCGGTGGTCTGCGCGGTCGTAGCCGCCGCCGGCGCGCCGGTACCGCTCGCTGTGCCGAGGCTGTAGCCGCAGACGCTGTCCTTGACGCTGAAGCGGCCGTACGCGTTCGCGTACGTGAGCGTCACCGCGGGAACCGCGAAGCCGGTCGTGTAATGCGTCGAGTGCAATACATCGCTGTCCGTCTCCCAGCCTGCGGCGTGCAACTTGCCGAGTGCCTCATCGGCGAGCGCGCTGGTGCCGCTGGCCGTGAGGAGCCCTTGCGCCTTGAGCGAATTGCAGCGTGCCGTGGCGGTGGCGGTGACGAGCGTGGTGTTGATCATGTTCACCGAGGTCGAAAGCGCCGCGCACGGCTGGTAGAGATTGGCGATGGTGAAATACTCGAAGAGCGGCTTGCCGAAGGCAGCCACGGCATTGGCGCCACGCTTGATGGTGACGCCCGTCAGCGCCGAAGGCGACATCTGCACCTGCGGCTCGCCCGCCACCACTCCGGAGATGAGCCCCTTGGTGTCCTGCTCGGCCGCAGCCAGCGACGCGCCACCTCCGTTCGAGACGCTCGCGGCGATGACGATCACCTGTCCCGGCCAGAACGTGATCTGGTGCTTGCCCGAGGAATCGAGCTTCCCGAACTGTTCGTTGAGCAGGTAGAAGGCAAAGTCGATCGCGTCGAGCGTGTTCTTGCCCCAGTCTTTCTCCGGGTTCTTCTGCGAGTGGGCGTGCTTGTAGGCGAAGCGATTCGGGGTCGCGGTGTTGAAGGCCGCGCGATCGGTCGCGCTCAAGCTGGCGACGAACTCGGCGTTCTTGCCAAGATTGGCCGACGTATCGCGAAGGCCGTTGATGTCGTCGGCGGTGTCGTTCTGCACGTCGTACGCGCCGTTGCCCGTGCCTTTGTCGGTGTACGCCACGGCGCAGCCGTGCTTGAGGCCCCACTCGCCGGCGGTGGCGATGGCGCCGTAGACGCCGCGCGAACCCGACGAGGTCGCGGTGACGATGCAAGGGTTCTTGGGATCGAAGCTCGTCGGAATCTGCACCATCATCGTGACGTTCAGGGAGCCGCTGCCGTCGTCGAAGTAGGCGAGGTACTCGTCGCCGGCGATCTTCCCTTGGCCGAGGGTGTTGTTGCCCGAAGTGTCGATGTTGGGCCCGTAGAGAACGCCGTATCCACCCAGTGTCGTGATGTCCACCAGCGCGCGGTAGTTGTTGTAGATGGCCAGCCGCCGCAGCTCGGAGGCGAGCGGCGCGGATGGATTGTTGGCGGTGGGCGCCGCGCCCTGCAGGCCGGACATGCCGAGGCCGGCGGTGAGGAGGTCGTCGGTGTTGCCGTCGTAACTGGTGTGCTTGAGCGACGAGGTGACCATCGCCGAAGGCGCTGTGTTCAGCGCTGGCTTGGAGCAGGCCAGGAGTACGCTGGCCGCAAGGACGACACGAAGAGTCGGCATCATTCTCTCTTTGCAGGTGTGAGGAGGGGCGAAAAGACTATCGGCGCGAGCCGGTAGCGTCAACGCGGGCGCGGGCGAGCAGATCCTCGACCAGCTTCGACTTGGCGCCTGAATAGCGCAGGAGCGTGGCGCCGGCCGCCAGCGCGCCCCGCTTGCCCTCGAGGTAGCGGCGCGCCTCTTGAGGGTGCGAGCGCAGGTAGTCGCGCAGGAGCAGCGCGTTGTGCCAGAGCTCGCCGCCCTGCACGACGACGTGCGCGTTGAAGGAGAGGGGCCCGCGCTTGCGGAAGTACAGGCGGCCAGGCACGCCGGCTTCGCCGCAGGCCTCGTAGTCGACGAGGCGGAGCGTAGGATCGAGCGCGGGCACGCCGACCAGGAGATCGATGATCGGCTTCGCCGCCAGTCCCGGCACCGCGGTGCTGCCGATGTGCTCCACCGCCGCGGCGGGCACTGCAGCCCGCAGCCGCTCGGCTTCTTCGACGGCCAGATCTGCCCAGCGTGGATCGTAGTCTTGGAGGCTGACAGGCTCCTCCAGGAGCGCCTGCTCCAGCGCCGCCGGCGCGGCCAGCGCGGCGCGAGCTGCGGCCTGCTCCGCCTCCTTCTTCGACCGTCCGCTGCCGCTCGCCAGCCGCGCGCCGTCGAGCAGCACCTCGACCTCGTAGGAGCGCGCGTGATCGGGACCGCTCACCGTCAGCACCTGGTACTGCGGCGAGCGCCGCCGGCTCTGCAAGAGCTGCTGCAGCTCGGTCTTCGGATCGTGGCCCAGCGCCTCGGCTTGCTCGAAGAGCGGCAGGAGCACGCGCTCGATGGCTTCCCGGGCGCGCTCCATGCCGCAGGAGAGGAAGACGGCGGCGATGACCGCTTCGAGCGCGTCGGCCAGCCGCCCCGCGCTCTCCCGACCGCCCGCGCGCTGCTCGCCGCGGCCGAGCAGGAGCAGCTCGCCCAGTCCGAGCTGCCTCGCGACGATGGCCAGCGACTCCTCGCGCACCAGCGACGCTCGCAGCCGCGTCAGCTCGCCTTCCGATGCGCCGGGAAATCGATCGTACATGCGCTGGGCGATGGCGAATCCGAGCACGGCATCGCCGAGGAACTCGAGCCGCTCGCTGGAACGCAGCTGCTCGCGCGCCGGCCGCTCGTGGACGAAGCTGCCGTGCCGGAGCGCCTCGAGCGCGAGATCGGCGCGCAGCGATCCGGCCGGCAATCCCAGCCTCTCGGTGAGCAGCGCCACGCGCTCCTGGTCGTTGAGCTCGATCAAAGCGGAAAGACTACAGCCGGGCCGCCTCGTCCGCCACGCTGTAGGGATCGGTCTCGCGCCGGGCGATGCGCAGCGCGAGGTCGTCGAGCTGCGCCCCCTGCCGCGCCAGGCGGTCGACGGCGACCTTGAGGAGCCGCGCGCGCAGCACTTCGACCAGCTCGGTCCGGGCGCGATCGCGCTCTCGCTGCAACAGGCCGGGCCCGCTGCGCAGCTTTTGATAATGAGAATCGATTTCAGCCCAGAGCTCGTCGGTGCCCTCGCCGCGGGAGGCGACGCACTTGACGATGGCGACTTCCTTGTCGGTCAGCTCCAGCATCGTGCGCAGGTCGCGGATGGTCCGGTCGGCGCCCTCGCGGTCGGCCTTGTTCACGGCGAAGAGATCGGCCACTTCCAGGATGCCGGCCTTGATCGCCTGGATGTCGTCCCCCAGGCCGGGCACGACGACCACGACGGTCGTGTGGGCCAGCCGGCAGATCTCCACCTCGTCCTGGCCGACGCCGACCGTCTCGATGAGGATGATGTCCTTTCCCATCGCGTCGAGCACGCGCGCGCAGTCGGAGGTGGCGCGCGAGAGGCCGCCGAGCTGTCCGCGCGTCGCCATCGAGCGGATGAAGACGCCGGGATCGAGCGCGTGGTCCTGCATGCGGATGCGATCGCCGAGGATGGCCCCGCCGGTGAAGGGGCTGGTGGGGTCGACGGCCAATACGCCCACCGTCTTCCTTTTGGAGCGGAGCAGCGCGACCAGCCGATCGACCAGCGTGCTCTTCCCTGCTCCGGGATTTCCGGTGATGCCCACCAGGTGCGCGCGGCCGGTGTGCGGCCAGAGGGCGCGCAGCTCCGCTTCCGCCTGCGGCTGCGCGTCGTCGATCAGCCGCATCAGCCGCGCCACCGCACGGACGTCGCCTTTGAGGACGCGGGGGGCGAGCTCGGTCATGCCTGCAGCAGATCCCGCGCGATCACCAGGCGCTGGATCTCGCTGGTGCCTTCGCCGATGGTGCACAGCTTCACGTCGCGGTAGATGCGCTCGACCAAAAACTCGCGGGTGAAGCCGTAGCCGCCGTGGATCTGCACGCCGCTCGCGGCCGCGCGGCAGGCGGCCTCGCTGGCGAAGAGCTTGGCCATGGCGGCCTCGGTCGTGTACGGCTTGCCCTCGCTGGCGAGCTGCGCGGCGCGAAAGACGAGAAGGCGAGCCGCATCCAGCTCGGTGGCCATGTCGGCCATCATGAAACGGAGCGCCTGGAATTCGGCGATGGGTTTGCCGAAAGCCTTTCGCTCTTGCGCGTAGGCGACGCTCTCCTCCAGCGCGCCGCGCCCCAGCCCGACGCTGAGCGCGCCGATGGTGATGCGGCCCTTGTCGAGGATCTTCAGCGTATCGATGAAGGCGGAGTTCACTTCGCCGATGCGGCGCCAGTCCTCGACGAAGACGTCCTCCAGCACCAGCTCCGCCGTGTCGGAGGAGCGCATGCCGAGCTTTCCGTGCAGCGGGCGCTGGCTGAAGCCCTTCAGGCCTTTCTCCAGGAGGAAGGCGGTCACCCCCTTCTGCCGGCGCCCGGCATCGCTGGAGGCGAGCACGACGAAGACGTCGCCGACGGTGCCCTGGGTGATGAACATCTTGTTGCCGTTGAGCACCCAGCCATCTCCCTTGCGCACGGCCGTCGAGCGCATCGCCGCCGCGTCCGATCCGCTGCCCGGCTCGGTCAGGCCCCAGGCCGCGAGCTTGCGTCCCGCCGCCAGGTCGGGGATGTAGCGCCGGCGCAGCTCTTCGCTGCCGAATCGAAGCAGGTGGGAAGTGCCCAGGCCGTTGTGCGAGGCGACGGTGAGGGCGAGCGATCCATCCCAGCGCGCGATCTCCTCGACCACCGCTGCGACGCTGACGGTATCCAGGTCGGCCCCGCCGAGCTCCTCCGGCACCGTCATGCCGAGGATGCCCAGCTCGCCCAGCTGCTTGACCGCCTCGCGGGGAAAGCGCTCCTCGCGATCCCACTCCATGGCGCGCGGCTTCACCTCGCGGACGCAGAAGTCGCGGACCGTCTCGACCAGCTTGCGCTGGCTCTCGTCGAGCTGGAAATCCATCGCGCGCGAGTTGTAAAACGAAAGCTCCTTGCGCACCACCCGCTCTCGAGCGCCCTATCCCTCAGCCGACTTTGCCGGCAGCGCATGGAGGAGCGAACAGGCCGCGCAGGCGAGCAGGGTTGCGTAGCGCAGCGACACCATCGGCCAGAAGACAGCGTGGGCGAACCAGCTCACTTGCGGCCAGACACGGTCGCTCTGCAGATGGAGAAAGCTGAAGCTGACCACGAAATCGGCGAGCGCGACGGCGGAGGCGGCGGTGGCCAGCCAGGCCGGCAGGCTGGCGAGAGCGATCAGAGCGATCACCCAGAGCCAGTATTGTGGCGAATAGACTTTGTTCGCGGCAAAGAAGATGCAGACGAGGCCGCAGGCGGCGCGCAGGGCATCGAGACGGCGCGTGCGCAGCTCGAGGACGGCGAGCAGCGCCGCCGCCCCGAGCGTCACCGCGGCGGAGATCTGGTTGGCGATCGGCACGAAGGCGCGCGGGTCGGCGCCTGCGAGCAGATAGAGGCTCGGCTCGATCTCGCGGATGCGGTTGTAGCGGAAGAACCAGAGCCAGTTGTCGGTGGCGAAGAGCGCGAAGGGAAGATTCAAGACCAGCGAGACGAGCAGGAAGATGCCCGACAGCTCCAGCGCATGCCGCACCGACTTGCGCAGCGAGACGAGCAGCAGCACGCCGAGAACCAGCAGCGGAAAGAATTTGGTCCACACCGCGAGGCCGAGCACCGCAACCGCCGCGCGCTCGCGGCCTTTGGCCCAGAGCCAGATGCCGAGCGCGAGGGGCAGGATGCCGAACAGGTCCCAGTTCAAGCCGCCGTAGACGAGCAGCGCCGGCGAGGCCGCCCAGGTCCATGGGGACGCGGCCGGCAGCGACGCCAAGAACCAGAGCGCTCCCAAGCCACAGAGCGCGAGCGCGAGATAGGTGAGCGCGAAATATCCCGACCGTTCGGGAGCGAGGACGCTCGGCCACCACATGCCCAGCCCCATCAGCACCGGGTATTCGAGCTTGTCCTGCAGATAAGGAAGGGGATGCCGCTGCGCGCCGCGGTCCTCGTGCAGCGCGAGGATGTCCGAATAGGCGAGCGCGCCGAAGGCCCAGGTGCGGTAGCCCCAGGGCGAGGGATGGCTCGTCCCCGGCGCGGTCCGGAGATAGCCGGCGAGAAAGAGCGCGCAAGCGACCGCGGCGGGCGCAGCGAAGCGGCGCAGCGTCGCGCGTCGATCGAGTGGCGGACCCATGCGCGGGCAGCGTGGCACGGAACAACCGCGCGCGGTAGTTTGCGCCTTCCATGAAGACACTGATCCTCTGCGCCCTCGCCGCCGGCTGCGCGGCAAGCAAACCGACCTACTTCGACAACACCGGCCGCGACGATCTGCTCAGCGGCGGCGCGCGTCGAATCGAGATCGGAACGCCGAGCGGCAAGTTCAAGGTCTGGACCAAGCGAGTGGGAAACAATCCCTCGCTGAAATTGCTCACCCTGCACGGCGGACCCGCCGCCACGCACGAATACTTCGAGGCTTTCGACACGCACCTGCCGGCCGCAGGCGTCGAGTACTACTTCTATGACCAGCTCGGTTCGGCGTACAGCGACCAGCCCGACGATCCCAGGCTCTGGACCATCGAGCGCTTCGCCGACGAAGTCGAGCAGGTGCGCACGGCGCTCGGACTGACCAAGGACAACTTCGTCCTGCTCGGGCATTCCTGGGGAGGAATTCTCGCCCTCGAGTACGCGCTTCGCCATCCGCAGGCGCTCAAGGGGCTGGTGATCTCCAACATGATGGCGAGCATTCCCGCTTACAACGAGTACGCGCGCAAGGTGCTCATGCCGCAGATGGATCCACTTGTTCTCGCCGAGGTGCTGGCCATCGAGGCGCGCAAGGACTACGACAACCCGCGCTATGAAGAGCTGCTCTTCCCCGCCTTCTACACGCAGCACATCCTCCGCATGCCGCTCGAACAGTGGCCCGATCCGGTGCTGCGCTCCTTTGCGCATCTGAACAAGAAGATCTACGTGCCGATGCAGGGACCGAGCGAGATGGGCGCGAGCGGCGTGCTCGAGCATTGGGATCGCACGGCGGACCTCAAGAGCATCGCGGTCCCGACGCTGGTGATCGGCGCGCAGTTCGACACCATGGACCCCAAGCACATGGAGTGGATGGCGAAGCAGATCCCGCGCGGGCGCTTTCTCTACTGCCCGAAGGGGAGCCACCTGGCGATGTACGACGACCAGGAGACGTACTTCGCCGGGCTCGTCGCGTTTTTGCGCGACGTCTCTAAACAGGAGTGACCGAGCGCCGCTTCGGGGAGAGCGGCCGCTCGCGCTGCGCCGCCGCCGCGAAGCGTTTGACGATCTCCTCGCGCAGCCGGTCGCCGGGGACGATCGTATCGACGACCTGCTCCGCCGCGAGCTTGTAGATGTCGATGTCCGCCCGGTACTCGTCGCGCAGCTTCTGGACATACGCGGCGCGCTCCGCCTCGGGCCTCTCCTGGATCTTGTTGAAGTAGACGGCGTTGACGGCAGCCTCGGGACCCATCACGGCGATCATCGCCTGCGGCAGCGCGATGGTGGCGTCCGGATCGAAGGCCGGCCCGCCGAAGGCGTAGAGGCCGGCGCCATAGGCCTTGCGCACGACCACGCAGATCTTCGGCACCGTCGCCTCGCTCACCGCCATGATCATCTTCGCTCCGTGGCGGATGATGCCCTCGCGCTCCACCTTGGTGCCGATCATGAATCCGGGAACGTCGGCGAGATAGAGGATGGGAATGCCAAAGGCATCGCAGAGCCAGATGAAGCGCGCCGCCTTGTCGGCGCTGTCGACGAAGAGCACGGCGCCCTTGTGCTTGGGCTGGCTGGCGACGATGCCGACCGGCCGCCCTTCGATGCGGGCGAAGGCGGTGATGACTTCGGGAGCGAAGAGCTTCTTGACCTCGAAGAGCGAGCCGGCGTCGATCAGCTCGGCGATGAGCAGCTGCATGTCGAAGAACTTGTTCTGGTCGGAGGGGATGATCTCCTCGATGCGCTTGCCGGATCGGGCGGGGGCGACCGCCTTGGACAAGGGCAATTCGCCGGCGAAACTCTCGGGGAAGAATGCGAGATATCGCTTGGCGGCCTCGATGGCTTCCTGCTCGGTCTTGACGAGCACGTCGCCGCAGCCGGAGACGGTGCAGTGCATGCGCGCGCCGCCCAGGTCCTCGAGAGAGACCTTCTCGCCGATGACCATCTCGGCCATGCGCGGCGAGCCCAGGTACATGGAGGCGTTGCCCTCGACCATCACCACGATGTCGCAGAAGGCGGGGATGTACGCGCCGCCGGCCGCGCTCGGCCCGAAGAGCAGGCAGACCTGCGGCACCAGGCCCGACATCTGGCACTGCATGTAGAAGATGCGGCCCGCGCCGCGGCGGCCGGGGAACATCTCGACTTGATCGGTGATGCGCGCTCCGGCGCTGTCGACCAGGTAGAGCATCGGACAGCGCATCTTCTCCGCCTGCTCCTGGATGCGGATGATCTTCTCCACCGTGCGCCTGCCCCAGGAGCCGGCCTTGACGGTGGAGTCGTTGGCCATCACCGCCACCAGCCGGCCGGCGATCTTGCCCAGGCCGGTGACCACGCCGTCGGCGGGCAGCTCCGGGTCGAGCCCGTTCGCGAGCGCGCCGTCCTCGACGAAGCTGCCCTCGTCGAGGAGAAGGCGGATGCGCTCGCGGGCGAAGAGCTTGCCGGTCTCGGCATTCTTCTGGTGGTACTTGGGCGCCCCGCCCTTCTCGATGCGCGCCAGCTCCGCCTTCAGCTTCTCGTCGAGGGCCATTGGGCGCGCTTCTAGCAGGAAGCATGCCCCGCTGCACGTCACACAGAGGCGTTGAAAGGAAGCTCTGAAGGCCCTACGCTTAGGGTATGCCTGCTGTGGATGTCGAAGAGGTGATCCGGCTCGCAGTTGCGTCGGGCATTTCTCGCGACGCGTTCCCCTCCGATTGGGAGGGGCATGAGCTGGCGCTCTATCAGGATTTCACGGGGCGCGGCACGAGCGAGGAACTCGCAAGGCGCCTGCACGAAGAAAAGAGATCCCGCGGAGACTGGATTCTCGATCTCGGCAGCAAAGCCCTTCTCCTCTCGAAGGCGCAGGGAGACGCGCTCGGCGAAAAACTGAAGAAGGCCAGCATCCCTTACTCGACTGGCGACATGAGCGTGCCCTATTCCAAACGAATCAATCGGGTAACGCGCGATCATCAAGAAATCCTACGCAAGCTGGCAAAGCGGTGAAGTTGGAGCACGTTCCGCCGATGCCGGTAAGCCAGATCGAAGACATTCACACGGAAGCACTGTCGACCGGAGGTGCCCCCGGACTCCTCGACTGGAAGCTGCTCGTTTCCGCCGCCGAGGCTCCGAAAGCAACCTTCGATGGTCGCCCACTGTATGGTTCACTGGCGGAAATGGCTGCTGTTTACGCATGGGGCATCGCGCGCAACCATCCTTTCGTGGATGGCAACAAGCGCACTGCACTCATCACAGCCGTCACCTTTCTCGAGTTGAACGGCTACAAGATTCTCGTTGGACCCGAGTGGGTCGACTTGATGGTTCGTCTCGCGAGCGATCCCGCTTTCGCGCGGCAGGAGCTGGTCGACGCCTTTGCTCGCGCAATGGGACACGACGAACCGGTCACATAGTCCCTCACTAGGGGCGGGACACGGCACTGAGCCGGCCAGGCAGGCGACTGGCGGGGCTCCATGCGTTACCCTGTTGGCGATGCCCAAAGGCAAGCCCCGCGAGCAGGGCGATACCGCGGTCGTCACCGAGAAGAAGTCCAAGACCCAGAAGCCCAAGCTGTGGAAGGTCATCCTCCACAACGACGACTTCACCACCATGGAGTTCGTCATCCACGTCCTCGAGGTGGTCTTCAACAAACCCCCGGCGGAGTCGGTCGATCTGATGCTGCAGGTGCATCACCGTGGCATGTGCGTCGCAGGCGTGTACACTTACGAAATCGCGGAGACGAAGGTGCAAACGGTAGAGCAGATGGCGCGGGCAGCGGAGTTCCCCTTCCTCTGCACCATGGAAACGGAAGAATGAGCTTGTCGATCACCAAGGAGCTGGAGTCGAGCCTGCGGTTGGCCTTCGCCGAGGCCAAGGCGCGGCGGCACGAGCACGTCACCCTGGAGCACCTGCTCTACGCGCTTCTGCGCGACCCCGTCGCGGTGCGCATCCTGCGCGCCTGCGGGGCGCGCATGGCGGAGCTGAAGCGCGACCTGGAGCAGCACCTTCAAGATTCGCAGCCGCAGCTGCCCGATGGGGCCGATCGCGATCCCGAGCAGACCCGCGCCTTCCAGCGGGTGCTCGAGCGGGCGGCCATGCAGGTGCAGTCGAGCGGCAAGGAAACCATCGACGGCGGCAACGTGCTGGTGGCGCTCTACCGGGAGCGCGATTCGCACGCGCTCTACCTGTTGGAGAAGCAAGGGGTCACGCGGCTCGATCTGCTCCGCTACATCTCGCACGGCGCCTTGAAGGTGCGCGACGAGAGCGGCCTGCGTCCGGCCGGCGACGGCGACGAGCTTCACGCCAATCCGCAGGAAGGCGACGACGAAGACGGCGGGCTGGCCGACGATCCGCTCTCGGCGTACTGCGTGGATCTCGTCGCCCGTGCCGCCGAGGGCAAGATCGATCCGCTGGTGGGCCGCCAGGCCGAGCTGGAGCGCACCATCCAGGTGCTCTGCCGCCGCCGCAAGAACAATCCCGTCTACGTAGGCGAGGCCGGCGTGGGCAAGACCGCCATGGCCGAGGGGCTCGCGCTCGCCATCCACGAGGGCAAGATCCCCGAGATTCTCAAGGACGCGCCCTTGTACGCTCTCGATCTCGGCGCGCTCCTCGCCGGCACCAAGTTCCGCGGCCAGTTCGAGGAACGTCTCAAGGCGGTGGTCAAGTCGCTCGCCGAGAAGCCGGGCGCCATCCTCTTCATCGACGAGATCCACATGCTGGTGGGCGCCGGCGCGACCAGCGGCGGGTCGATGGATGCTTCGAACTTGCTCAAGCCTGCCCTCGCCAACGGCGAGCTGCGCTGCATCGGCAGCACCACCTTCAACGACTTCAAGGCCAGCTTCGACCGTGACAAGGCGCTGGCGCGGCGTTTCCAGAAGATCGAGATCCTCGAGCCCAGCCGCGACGAGGCGGTGCTGATCCTCAAGGGCCTGCGCAGCCGCTACGAGGAGCACCACGGCGTGCGCTACAGCGACCCGGCCCTCGAGGCGGCCGTCGATCTCTCCGCCAAGCATCTCGTCGATCGCCATCTGCCCGACAAGGCCATCGACGTGATCGACGAGTCGGGCGCGCTGCAGCGGATCACTCCCAAGGAGCAGCGCAAGGAAGAGATCGGCATCCCCGAGATCGAGCAGGTGGTCGCGAAGATCGCCCGCATTCCTCCGCGCAGCGTCAGCTCCGACGACAAGACGGCGCTGAGGAACCTGGCGCCCGAGCTGAAGAAGGTGGTCTACGGCCAGGACGCCGCCATCGAGGCGCTCGCCTCGGCGATCCTGCTCGCCCGCTCAGGCCTGGCCTCGCCGCAGAAGCCGATCGGCAGCTTCCTCTTCAGCGGCCCCACCGGCGTGGGCAAGACGGAGCTGGCGCGGCAGCTGGCGCGGATCATGGGCGTCCCTTTGATCCGCTTCGACATGTCCGAGTACATGGAGAAGCACACGGTCTCGCGCCTCATCGGCGCGCCGCCCGGATATGTCGGCTTCGACCAGGGTGGATTGCTCACCGACGCTGTCCGCAAGCAGCCGCACGCGGTGCTCCTGCTCGACGAGGTCGAGAAGGCGCACCCCGACGTCTTCGACATCCTGCTTCAAGTCATGGACCACGCCACGCTCACCGACAACAACGGCCGGCAGAGCGACTTCCGCCACGTCGTGTTGATCTTCACCACCAACGCCGGCGCGCGGGAGATGTCGGTCGCGAAGATGGGCTTCGGCGCCGGCACGCGCAGCTGGACGGTGGGCGGCACGAAGATCGGCGAGAAGAACGAGTCGTTCGACCTCGACTCCACCGCCGGCGGCGACGCCAAGAAGGCCATCGAGCGCACCTTCTCGCCCGAGTTCCGCAATCGGATGGACGGCTGGATCGCTTTCTCCAGCCTGCCGATGGCGGTGGTGGAGATGATCGTCGACAAGCAGGTCGACGAGCTGCGCGTGCAGCTGCGGGAGAAGAACGTGGAGCTGGAGCTGCATCCCAGCGCGCGCGGGTGGCTCGCCCAGCACGGCTTCTCGCCGCAGTTCGGTGCGCGGCCGATGGCCCGGCTCATCCAGCAAGCCCTGAAGAAGCCGCTCGCCGAGCGCATCTTGTTCGGCGACCTGGAGAAGGGCGGCAAGGTCGTCCTGCAAGTCAAGGACGACAAGCTCGAGCTGGCGAAGATCTGAGGCGCCCTACTCGCCCTTCCACTTCGGCCGGCGTTTCTCGGCGAAGGCCCTCAGTCCTTCCAGACGATCTTCGCTGAGCAGGACCTTCTCGTAGTGGCGGCGCTCGGCTTCGAGCGCAGCATCGAGCGCGAGGTCCCAGCCCTCCTCGATGGCAGCCTTGGCCGCCGCCACTCCGAGGGGCGCGTTGTCTTCGATCTCTTTTGCAAAAGCGAGCGCCGCCGGCACGACGTCGCCGGCAGCGGAGATGCGGCTCACCAGGCCCATCTGCAGCGCCTCTTCGTCGTCGACGCGGCGGGCGGTGAGGATCATCTCCTTGGCTCGCCCCAGGCCGACGATGCGCGCCAGCCGGACGGTCCCTCCCCCGCCAGGGATGATGCCGACGCGCGTCTCGGTGAGGCCGATCTGCGCAGCAGGGTCGATCACCCGCAGATCGCAGCAGAGGGCGAGCTCGCAGCCGCCGCCCAGCGCCAGCCCGTTGATCGCGGCGATCCAGGGCTTGGTGCAGCGCTCGATCTCGCGGAAGTTCGCGTGCAACGCCACCAGCCATCTGCGGATCTCGTCCTCGCTCCAGCCCTGCCTCTCCTTGAGGTTCGCTCCCGCGCAAAAGGCGCGCGTCCCGGCGCCGGTGAGGACGACCGCGCGCACGGAGGAGTCCACCGTGGCCTGCCGCGCCTGCTCCGCCAGTTCTCCGACCAGGGGCGGCGAGAGCACATTCATCTGCTTCTCGCCGTCGATGGTGAGGATGCGGACGGCGCCGCGGTTCTCGACGCGCAGATTCATGTCGAGGCTCCTTCGCGTGCCTCCCCGGGAGCCCGCCGGCCCAGCGCCGCCTGCAGCCGGCGGCCCGGCAGCTTTCTTCCGACCAGCTGCTGCGCGAGCCAGCCGGCTTCGATCAGCTTGTCGAGGTCGATGCCGGTCTCGACGCCCATGTCGGCGAGCATCGAAGCGAGATCCTCCGTCGCGAGATTTCCCGCTGCGCCGGGCGCGTACGGGCAGCCGCCCATGCCGCCGACGCTGGTGTCGAACATGGAGATGCCCATCTCCATTCCCACCAGGCAATTGGCGAGCGCGGTGCCGTGCGTGTCGTGCAGGTGCAGCGCCAGCATCGCGGCGGGAAGCTGGCCGAGGAAGTGCTCGAGGATCTTGCGCGTCTGCAGCGGATTTCCCACGCCGATGGTGTCGCCCAGCGAGAGCTCGTCGCAGCCCATCTCCCGGAGCCGCAGGGAAATCTCCAGCGCGCGGCGCGGATCGACCTTGCCCTCGTACGGACATCCCCAGACGGTGCTCAGGTAGGCGCGGACGAACAGGCCCTGCTTCTTCGCCGCCGGAACGATCTCGCCGAAATGCTCCAGCGACTGCGCGATGCTCTTGTTGGTGTTCTTCCGGTTGTGCGTCTCGCTCGCCGACATGAAGACGGCGACCTCGCCGATGCCCGCCGCCACGGCGCGATCGAGGCCCTGCCGGTTGGGGACCAGTGCGGCGTAGCGCACGCCCGGCCTGCGCGGAGCGCGGCGCGCCACCTCGTCGGTTTCGGCCAGCTGCGGGATCCAATCCGGCCGCACGAAGGAGCCCACCTCGATGCGCTTCAAGCCCGCCTCGGCGAGGGCGGCGATGAGCCGCAGCTTGTCCTCGACGGGCAGCCGCGCGCTCTCGTTCTGCAGGCCGTCGCGCGGGCCGACTTCGTAGAGGCTGATCATGCCCGCGGCCGGACGTTGTCGCGCACCCACTGCGCGATCATCCTGGTGGTCGCGCCAGGGGTGAAGATCTCCTTCACTCCCAGCTTCTTCAGCTCGGGAATGTCGCTGTCGGGGATGATGCCGCCGCCGAACACCACCACGTCCTGCGCGCCCTGCTGCTGGAGCAGATCGAGCACCGCGGGAAAGAGCGTCATGTGCGCGCCGGACATGATGGAGAGCCCGATGCCGTCGACGTCCTCCTGCACCGCCGCCGCGACGATCATCTCGGGCGTCTGGTGCAGGCCGGTGTAGATCACTTCGAAGCCTTCGTCGCGCAGCGCACGGGCGATGATCTTGGCGCCGCGATCGTGGCCGTCGAGCCCGGGTTTGGCCACCAGGATGCGGGTCTTGCGGGCGTCGGCCATCAGCGGTTCACCCCAGCGGCTTCATCAACAAGGCCACCAGCTGCGGCGTGGCCTCCGTGAGCGGCGCATCCGGCTCCAGCCGGCGGAATTCCAGGCCCGCGGCGCGCGCCAACGCCGCGAGATCGGGCGGCGGATAGTATCTGATGACGAAGGTCGCCGAAAGGCGCTCGCCCTTGGCGGTGAGCAGGCGCTTCGTCACCCGGTCGACATTGGCGCGCGGGTCGAATGCGCTTTCCTCGACGACGTGGCCGAGGCCCGGCACGTCCTCTTCGAACCGCGACCGGGGCTGCGCCTTGAGGCGCAAGGGATTGTCGCTGGTGAGGACGAGCGCTCCCTCGGGCCGCAGAACCCGCGCGCACTCGCGCAGCGCCCGGCGCGCATCGTCGTCGCTGCCGAGGAACATCGAGCTGTAGAAGCAGAAGGCGGCGGACAAGGTGCCTTCGTGCAGAGGAAGCGCGCGCAAATCCGCCCGCAACAGCGGGGCGCCCGGAGCCTGGGCGCGCGCCTCGGCGAGCAGGAGCGAGCTCCGGTCGATGCCGAGCGGGTGTGCGTGCCCTTGCTCGACCAGCGCGCGCAGGTGGCGGCCGTAGCCACAGCCAAGATCGGCCACCGGCTTGCCCTGCTCCACTTGCGCCAGTTGCAGGGCGACTCGGACGTCTTCTCGGGCGAGCGCGGGAGTGGCGAAGCGGCGAGTCGTCTCGAGGAAGAGCCGGTCCGACTCCTCCCCGCTCATCTGCCGCGCGCGGTCTTCTGCGCGGGCAAGTCCACCCATTTGTCCGCCCAGCGTTCCGCCGCCGTCAACACGCGCGTCAGCGCGCGGCCCTTCGTGGTGAGACCGTACTCGACGCGCAGGACCGGCCGATCCAGGACCCGCCGCTCGACGATGCCCGTCTCTTCCAGCTCCTTGAGGCGCTCGGAGAGCATCTTGTCGCCCACCACCTCCAGCACTTCCTTGAGCCGGCTGAAGCGCAGCGGCCGCGGATGGATCGACCGGATGATGAGGCCCGTCCAGCGCTTGCCGAGCAGATCCATCGCGGTCTGGAACTTGTCGCAGATCTGCGAGCTGTGCCGAGGGGCCATGGGAGAGGAAAGTATATCCCCGCGAATCCCTCGGCGCCAGCGAGCATCTCTACTTCCAAAAAGGAAGTAACTACCCTTTCGCAAGGAGCTCGCCAGACATGACCACCTGGAAGATCGACACCGCCCACTCCGCCGTCCACTTCAGCGTCCGGCACATGGTCGTCTCCAAGACCCGCGGCCGCTTCACTCGCTGGAGCGGACAAATCGAGTTCGACCCCGATCAGCCGCTCAAGTCCAGGGTGGAGGTCGCCATCGACCCCGACAGCATCGACACCGCTGATCCCCAGCGCGACGCGCACCTGCGCTCGGGCGACTTCTTCGAGGTCGAGAAATACCCGCAGGCCTCCTTCCGCAGCACGGAGATCGAAGACTTGGGCGGGGACCGCTACCGCGTCCTCGGCGATCTGACCGTCCACGGCGTCACCAAGCCGGTGATCCTCGACGCCATCTTCGAGGGCAGCGCCAGGGATCCCTGGGGCGGCGAGCGGGCGGGCTTCAGCGCCAGCACCAGCATCGATCGGCGCGAGTTCGGCCTGGGCTGGAACAAGCTGCTGGAGACCGGCGGCGTGCTGGTGGGCGACAAGGTCGAGCTGCAGCTCGAGGTCGAGGCGGTCAAGCAGGCTGCGGTGAAGGCGGCCTGAGGTTACACTCGCGGCATGTGGGGAGAATCTTCCAAGCTTCGCATGCCGGATCCTCGAGAGGCGCTGCCGGGGCGAACCGAGCGCATGCCGGTGCCGCCCCGGCATACCGTGCTGGGAACGCCGCTCGCGCCTCCCTACCCTGAAGGAATGGAAATCGCGCATTTCGGGATGGGATGTTTCTGGGGCGCCGAGAAGGCTTTCTGGCAGCTCGACGGCGTCCATACGACGGCCGTCGGGTATGCGGCCGGATATACGCCGAATCCGACCTACCGCGAGGTCTGCACCGGCAAGACCGGACACAACGAGGTGGTCCGCGTCGTCTTCGATCCGCACCGCATCTCCTATCAGCAGCTCTTGCGCGCCTTCTGGGAAGGCCACGACCCGACGCAGGGAATGCGCCAGGGCGGGGACG
>Ga0209471_1000749_pt1 | contig 20636 bp, 17 predicted proteins | sample GraSoiAngelo_128_FD_185885 | JGI IMG/M metagenome (GOLD analysis project Ga0209471, IMG submission 185885) | Grasslands soil microbial communities from the Angelo Coastal Reserve, California, USA - 14_0927_12_20cm (SPAdes) (version 2) | ecosystem: Environmental > Terrestrial > Soil > Grasslands ...
CTGGTGGTGGACGAGGCGCAGAACCTGTCGCCGGACGTGCTCGAGCAGGTGCGCCTGCTCACCAACCTCGAAACCAACACGCAGAAGCTCCTGCAGATCATCCTCATCGGCCAGCCCGAGCTGCGCGAGCTGCTGTCGCGCAACGAGCTGCGCCAGCTGGCGCAGCGCATCACCGGCCGTTATCACCTCAATCCGCTGTCGCACGACGAGAGCGTCGGCTACGTGCGCCACCGGCTGCGGGTCGCGGGCGCGACCAGCGACATCTTCGCACCCGCGGCGCTGAATGAAGCATTCCGGCTGTCGCACGGCGTGCCGCGCGTCATCAATGTCATCTGCGACCGCGCGCTCCTCGGCGCCTATTCGCTCGACCGGCACCGCGTGACCACGAACCTGGTGCGCGCCGCCGCCGCCGAGGTCTTCGGCCGGCGCTTCACGCCGCACTGGCTCCCCTGGGCCCTCACGGCCGGCATCGCCGCGTTCCTTGGCATCGCCACCGTGACGCTGTGGAACCTGCAGCCCTGGAGCACGCGCTCGGGCGCAGCGCGCCTGTCGCGCGGGGAGGCGGCCTTTACCGGCGCGGCGCCGACCGCGGTGAGGCCTGCGCCCGCACCGCACCTCGCGGAGCTCCTGGCGCAGCACGCCGCCGAGACCGACACCGACAGCGCGTTCGCGCGGCTCCTCGCACTGTGGGGCGCCAAGTACCAGGCCAACAGCACCGATCCGTGCAGCCAGGCGACGCAACAGGGCCTGGAGTGCGTGATCGAGCGCGGCTCCTTCGGCCAGCTGCGTCTGTACAACCGCCCGGCGATCCTCATGCTCAGCGACGGCGCCGGCACGAGTCACGAGGTGGTGCTCACCGCGCTCGACGACGAGCAGGCGCGCATCGAGCTCGGCGGCACACGCAGCGTCGGCCTCGGCGAGCTGTCGCACTTCTGGCTGGGCGATTTCGTCATGCTGTGGCGGCCGGCCAGCTCGCCGGTGAAGGCGCTGTCGGCCGGGATGCGCGGCGCCGAGGTGCGCTGGCTGCGCCGCAGCCTGCAGCGCCTGCACGGCGTGGCCGATAACGCTCCGGTCAGCGACCTGTTCGACACCGAGCTGGCCGGCTGGGTGCGCGACTTTCAGCGCCGGCACCAGCTCGTCGTCGACGGCATCGCGGGTGTGCGCACGCAGATTGCCGTCGCCGGCGCCCTCGGCGCTCCCGACACGCCGCTGCTGTCCGCCGTCGATACTGATCATCATGGCGGGTGATCGATGTCCTTCATCCTCGATGCCCTGAAGAAGTCCGAGAGCGATCGCCAGCGCCACAGCGGCCCGGCGCTCTTCGAGGTCAAGGTCGCCCCGCCACGCGGCGCCTGGCCGCTGTGGGCCGTCGCGCTTGCGGCGTTGCTGGTGGTGAACCTCGCGATCGTCGTGTGGATGCTGTGGCCGCATCCGGCGGCGCGCAGCGCCGACAGCAGCACGGCCGCTACCAGCCCGGCGGCCCAGGGGCCACAGGCCGCAGCCGCAAGCACGCCCGCGCCCGCGCCCGCCCCGCCGCCGCTGTCGCTGACGGCGCCCGCTGCGTCCCCAGCGGCGCCCGCGCTGCCGCCAACCCCCGGTGCCGCCAGCGGCGCCGGCGACAATCCCGACGACTACGCGCCGGCGGCCGAACCGGCGGCCGCACCACTGCTCAGCAACCGCGTGCGGCGCGCCACCGCGGACGGCGTGCCCCTGTATCAGGACGCGGCGGCCACTGCCGGCGCGAGCATCCCGCAGCTGCGGCTGGATCTGCACGTGTTCGCGCAGCGCCCGCAGGATCGCTTCGTCATGATCAACATGCACAAGCTGCGCGAAGGCGACTCGCTTCCCGAGGGCGTGCACGTGGACAGCATCACACCCGAGGGTGCGGTGCTGTCGTACGGCGCAGCGCGATTCCTGCTGCCGCGGGACTGAGGCGGCGGCTACTCGGCGACGTACCAGTGCTTGTCGACCTGCTCGAGCACGAAGTGATCGAAGGGCAGCCCCTGGCCCGTCAGATCGTAGGTCGCGCGCTGTCCTTCGTACTCATAGCGCGGCTCGAGCCCCTGCACGATGTGCAGGGTCGCTAACAGCATCTCGCGCGTGCCCAGGCTGTTCTGACACGCGGCCACCAGCGCCGCCAGCGCCTTCTTGCCGGTCACGCGCCGGAACTCGGGGCTCATCTGCTTGCCGTAATAGACGTCGCACTTGCCCTCCGACAGCAGCTTCTCCGAGGTGGCGAGCAGCTCGATGATCCCGGGCTGCGCCGGGGCGGTGCTGCGGCCGCCGCCGCGCAGCGCGGCGGGCGTACGCGCCGCGGCGGAGGTGCCGTGCCGGCCGGCGATGAGATCGTCGATCTGCGCCTCGATCTCCGTCGGCAGCGCCGCTTTCCAGTCCTTGCCGAAGGGCTTGAGCGTGACGACGTTGACCACCTGCACCTTGCCGCGATCGCGGGGCTGGCGGCCGCGGATCAGCACCTCGACCTTGCCGTCCCTGTCCGCAATGCTCGCAATGCCTTCGCCGCCGTCGTATTCCCGGCCGGGCAGATACAGCCGGTCGGCGAGGGATGCGTAGAAACCGGTGTCGGTGAGGTGCTCGATCTCGTCGAGCGGTCGGGCCGGACCAAACAGCCGGTTGCGCACCGTGCTGTCACCGCGCTTCGCCTCCTCGTGCAGCAGGGTGAGGACCCGCAGCCGCAGGGCCCGCAGCTCATCCGGATGAATCGCGATCGCCACCGCTTCCGGATCGCCGCTGGCGACGGCCTGCAGAAACTCGAGCGCCGCGTTCTTCTGGCTCATGCTCACCCCGGTGGCGCTGACCGCCGCCCACGCCTGCGGGCAGGCCGGCACGATCGCCAGCCAGGCTGCCCAGGCCCACGCACACCTCGGCGGAACGTGTCGCATCACACCTTCAGGATATGTCGCCTGTGACTTCGGTTTTGCAGGATAGCGCGTCCCGCCCGGGGGTGGCGCGCGTGTCAATCAACCCCACGTATGACCAGTTTCACAGAATCCGGCGGCCGTTAGCGACAGCCCGCGTGCATTACGTCATGGTAATTCCCGCGGCCGGGCGCCGAGCCCAACGGGCGGGTTTCAGATTTTGACAGCCGTGGCTTCCCACACCAAAGCGCAGAGTTCGGCCGCTACGCCACCCCCGGGCGTCGCGCCGTCGCCGCGGCTCACCCTCATCGGCAAGCAACTCCTGGCGTTGACCCGGGACCGCAAGCTCATCCAGACCCTCAGACAGGTCGCCGACCCCACGCACGAGGTGTACGCCGCCGGCTCCGAGATCGATCTCGCCGGTGCATTGATGGCACATCACACCGGGGTCGTGGTCCTGGATATCGCCGCGCTCGCCACCCCCGCCGGGCAGCTGGCGGCGCGGCTGCACGCGCAGTTCCCGGACATCGTGCTCATCGTGGCGGGCCGCGCCGAGGACCAGGTGGCTCTCTCGGCCCAGATCACCGACGGCTCGGTGCATCGTTTCCTGCACAAGCCCGTCTCCGAGCAGCGCGTGCGGCTGTTCGTCGAGGCGGCCTGGCGGCGCCATGCCGAAGGGCCCGGCGGCCCCGCAGGCACGGCCACGGCGCTCACCGCGCGCGTCCGTCGGGGCGCGAAATGGTGGCTGCTCGCCGCGGGCTTGGCGGCCCTGGCCGCACCATTCCTGTGGGTCGGCCTGAACGCTCCCCCAACACCGCTGCGCCCGGCGCCGGCCACCGCGGGGCGCTCGGCGGCCCCCACCGCCTCGGATGCGGCCCTCGAGGCTCTGCTGGCGCGAGCCGACCGCGCACTGGCCGCCGGTGAGCTGGTGGCGCCGCCCGGGGCGAGCGCCGCGGACCTCTACCGCGAGGCCCTGCGCCGCAACGCGCGCGATCCGCGCGCCGCGAAGGGCCTCGAGCAGACCATCGACAGACTGGTGTCGGACGCGGAAGGCGCGCTGCAGGAGCGACACCTGCAGGATGCGCAGCAGCTCGCGGACTCGGCGCACGCCATCGGCCCCGAGCACCCGCGCGTGGCGTTCCTCCTGGCGCAGATCGGCGCGCAACGCGAACGCCTGGTGCTCGACAAGGCGCAACACGCCGCCGCCACCGGCAACGTCGCCGGCGCCCTCGCGGCGCTCGATGACGCCACGCGCGGCGGGCGTCACTCGACCGTCGTCGAGCAGGCGCGCCAGCAGCTCGCGCAGCAGCAGGTCGACGAGCGCGTGGCGGAGGCTGTCAGGCGCGGCCGCGAGGCGCTGCTGCACGGGCAGCTCATCGAGCCGCCCGCAGAGAGCGCGCGCTTCTTCATCGAATCGGCGCGCGCGCTCGCCCCCGGCGCTCCGCTGGTGCAGCAGGCGACGCAGGAACTCATCGCGCGCCTGCAGGCCGAGGCAGGCAAGGCGCTCAGCGCCGGCAACCCGGACCAGGCGGACAGCTGGACGTCCGCGGCCGCCGCGGCGGGCGCGCAACGGGCCGACGTCGCGGCACTGCGTGCCGAGGCACAACGGCTGCGCGCCAGCGGCAAGACCGACTCGCTGGCGCGTCTCGCACTCAGCTTCAACGAGCGCCTCGCCGCAGGAAGGATCACCGACCCCGCCGCCGACAGCGCCAAGTTCTACCTGGCGCAGCTGCTGCAGGCCGATCCGGACCATCCGACGACGCAGCTCGCGCGCACGGCATTCGACACCCGCGTGCTCGATGAAGCGCGCGGCGCGCTGCGCGCGCAGGACTATGTGCTCGCGCGCCGCTGGCTCACCGAAGCCCATGCCGCGGGCGCCGACGCGGCGAGCATCGGAGCCGTGGAAACCGCCATCGGCGCCGCTCAGGATCAGGCGCAGCGCGCCAGCTATGTCAGCGCGAGCTCCATGACCCGCACGCACTACGTGGAGCCGCAGTTTCCCCTCGACGCCAGACGGCGCGGCATCGATGGCTGGGTGGACCTGCAGTTCGTCGTCAACACCGACGGCTCGGTCGGCGAGCTCACGATCGTCGGCGCCCAACCGGTCGGCATCTTCGAACAGGCGGCGCTCGATGCCGTGCGCCACTGGCACTACCAGCCCGTGATGCGCGACGGGCAGGCCGTCACCCAGCGCGCGCGGGTGCGCCTGCGCTTTGCCATGCAGCGATGAGCGCGCCAGTCATGAACACTGCGGCCCGCGTGCTGGTCGTCGACGATGACGTGCGCTACTGCGAGTGGCTGCGCCATCACCTGGACGTGCTCCTGCCGCGTTCGAGCGTCAGCATGCTGAATAGCAGCGAATTCGAGCGCTGGTGCACCCAGTACTCGGGCCGCGACTGCGACCTGCTGCTGCTCTCGGCCGTGTTCGGCTCGAGCCCCGATGACCCGCAGTCCCCGGGGCTGTCGCTGTTGCGCCGCCTGCGCGAGCAGCCGGCGACGCCCGCGGTCATCGCGCTGGCCGAGGACGGTAACGAGCTCACCGCGGTGCGCGCCCTGCACCTCGGTGCGCTCGACTACCTGCCCAAGCGCCTGCTGACGCCCGAGCGTCTGAGTACCGCGGTGCGCGTGGCGCTGCGGCGCGTCGAACGGCGCGTGGCGCGGCGTCTGGCGAGCCTGGCGAACCTGTCGCGCGACCAGGCGCTGCGCGCGCCGGAGTCCGGCGCGCCGCCGGCCGCGGGCGAGCTTTCCGCGCTGAGCGCCGCCGAGGCCGCCGCATCCGCTGCCGCACCCGCTGCCGCATCCGCTGCCGCTGCCGCTGCCGCACCCGCCGCCGCACCCGCCGCCGGGGCGGCCCCCGAGTCCGAGCCGCTGCAGGGCGCGGGCGTGGCGGGGCTGCTCGCGGGCGCAAACGCCGAGGTCATTCCGGGTTACACGCTGCGCCTGAAGATCGGCGAGTCGGCAAAGGCGGTGGTGTATCTCGCCACCAGCGCGCACCGCGGACACAACGTCGCGCTCAAGGTAAGCAAGACGCTGCGCGACGAAGCGGCCGGCCGCCAGTTCCTCGAGCGCGAGTACACGGCGGTCATGGCGGTCACAAGCCCGCTGGTCGTTGAGATCTACGACTACGGGGTGCACGCCGGCTTCGAATACCTGGCGATGGAGTACCTGCCGCGCGGGGATCTGAAGGCGCGTATCCAGCGCGGCGTGAGCGAGCGGGAGGCGCTGCATCTCGTGACACAGATCGCCGCGGCCCTGCAGGTGGTGCACGAGGCGGGGCTGGTGCACCGCGACCTGAAGCCGCCGAACGTGATGCTGCGCGAGGACGGGACCGTGGCGCTCATCGACTTTGGCCTGGCGCGCTCCCTGGACGGCAGCACCGTGAGCACGCAGACCGGTGTGCTGCTCGGATCGCCGTATTACATGAGTCCCGAGCAGGCGCTCGGCGAGCCGCTCGATGCGCGCTCGGATTTCTACAGTCTCGGAGTCATCTGCTACGAGATGCTGACCGGAAGTAAGCCCTACACCGGCAACACCGCCATGGAAGTGCTGCAACAGCACGTCAGCACACCGCTGCCGGTGCTGCCGGCCGGGCTGGCGCGCTACCAGCCGCTGCTCACGGGGCTGCTGGCGAAGTCGCGCGCCGAGCGCCCGGGGAGCGCTCACGAGATCATCGCCGCCGCTACCGCGCTGCGCGCGGGCGCCGCAGGAGATGCGCAGTCGAGCGCGGCCTAGGGATTGGCTCGAGCGCTGCGGCCACGCTGCTCAAAGGCGCGTCCCAACGCGAGCGCCAGCACGCTCCACAGGGCCGAAATCCCCGCGCCCAGCCAGCCGATCGCCGTGGGACCTGCGCCGAGCCCGCCGGCGAGCCCCGGCCACGCTGCTCAAAGGCGCGTCCCAACGCGAGCGCCAGCACGCTCCACAGGGCCGAAATCCCCGCGCCCAGCCAGCCGATCGCCGTGGGACCTGCGCCGAGCCCGCCGGCGAGCCCCTTGTAGAGCGAGCCGGAGAGCGCATCCCCGCCGCGATAGGCGAAGGTGTCGATGAGGCTCTTTGCCTGGTATTTCTCCTCGCGGCTCACCACGGTGAACAGCGAGTCGCGGCACGGGCGCGTGATGGCGTAGTCGGCCACGCGGCGCACTGCGTACACCAACACCAGCACCGCGAAGACCGGCGCCAGCGCGAACAGCGCGTAGCCGGCCGTCATGATGAGCGGCACCGAGGCCAGGAGCGAGCGCATGCCGAGCCACCTGAACAGCCGGCCGAACAGCAGGAACTGGATCGTCAGCGATGCGGCCTGCACGCATAAATCGATGCCGGCGAAGAAGCGCGTGCGCTCATCCGCGTTGCCGAACGCCCTGGCCACGAACGCCTGCTGCTCGAGGTACAGGAACGTCGACACCCAGGTCATCAGCAGCACGAACGCCGCGATGCCGAGCAGGTAGGGCGAGCGCACCACCTGCACGAATGCGGCGAACACCCCGCTCCCGAGCGCGCCGTCCGCGCCTGGCGCGACGACGCCGTCCGGCATCGCGGCCGTGGGCGGCGCGCGCGCCCCCTGCCGTCGCTGCCAGCGGATGACCTGCGCCATGAACAGCAGCGACACCAGCAGGAGTCCGGCGGAGAGCGGCAGCAGATTGACGGCACCGAGCGGCACGGCGAGCTTGCGGTCGATGAACGGGCCAATCAGCCCGCCGGTGCTGGCGCCCGCCCAGATGAAACCGAACAGGCGCCCCGCCTGCTCACGGCTGAACACGTCCGCCATCAGGCTCCAGAACGCCGCCACCACGAACAGATTGAACACGCTCACCCACACGAAGTAGGTGCGCGCGATCCAGGTGTGGTCCGCCTGCACGCGGAACCACACCCAGAAGATCAGCAGGTTGGCGGCGAAGAAACCGTACACCCACGGCAGAAACACCGAGCGCGGGAAGCGCGAGGTGAGCCAGCCATACAGCGGCTGCAGCAGCAGCATGACGGCGAACACGCCCCAGAAAAGGTAGGGGATGTTTTCCAGCCCCGAGGTGATGCCGAGGGCATCGCGCACCGGCCGCAGGATGGTGTAGCTCGAGAACATGCACAACAGCGTCGTAAACGACGCCAGCAGCGCGGGCGCCTCACCGGGCTGCAGGATGATGAGGCGCCGCAGCACCTGGCTCACGAGGCGATCAGCCAACGGTCAGTCTCACCCGCGCGTGGGGCGCCAGTGTGCCACAGCCCCGGCAGCCTTAGCGCGTGCGCGACCTGCGCTTGACGGCCGGGACGCGGGCGGAGCACGCTTGCGTGACACTGTTGGGGGGAAAACGTGAAAAGAAGAACTTTCTGTGCGGCCGGGGTCGCCGCGCTGGCCGCCGCAAGCTTGCCCTGCCGTCGCTCGCTGGCAGCCACCGACGGCGAGCTCGCGGCCACCGGCCTGGACGGGCGCCAGCTGAACCTCAGGCCCGCCGAGCTCGGGGAGCTGCGCGCCGCACTGCGCGGCGCGCTACTCACCGCAGACGCTGCGGGCTATGACACGGCGCGCAGGCTCTGGAACCCCGCCTTCGATCACAAGCCGGCGCTGATCGCGCGCTGCGCCGGCGCGGCAGACGTGATGCACGCGGTAAGCTTCGCCGCCGCGCACGGCCTGCTGACCGCGGTACGCGGCGGCGGCCACAGCCTGTCAGGACAATCCGGCTGCGACGGCGGTCTGGTGGTGGACGTGTCGTCCATGCGTAGCGTGCGGGTCGACCCCCTCGCCGGGCGTGCACGCGTCGAGTCCGGCGTGCTGCTCGGGGAGTTCGATCGCGAGGCGCAGGCTTTCGGGCTCGCAACCACCGCCGGCACGGCGGCGGACACGGGCGTCGCGGGACTGACGCTCGGCGGCGGCGTCGGGCGCATCGGGCGCAAGTATGGCCTCTCGTGCGACAACCTGACGGCGGTCGATGTGGTGACCGCGGACGGGCGCCTCGCGCGCACCAGCGCCACGGAGAACCCGGATCTGTTCTGGGCGCTGCGCGGCGGCGGCGGCAATTTCGGCGTCGTTACTTCGTTCGAGTACCGCCTGCACGCGGTGGGCCCGATGTTGTTCGGCGGCACCATCGACTACCCCTTCGCGCAGGCGCATCAGGTGCTGCGCGGCTTCAGCGAGTTCATCGCGGGCGCACCCGATGAGCTGTATGTGGACGTCGCGCTGCAGCCGGGCGCGGGCGGCCAGCGCATCGTGGAATTCGACGTTTGCTACTGCGGCCCCCCGGGAAGGGCGCAAGACGTCGTGGCGCCGCTGCGCAAGCTCGGCAAGCCGCTGCAGGATCGTCTGGCGCCGGCGCCCTACGTCAAGCTGCAGGGCGCGACCGACGCGCCGCAGGTCAACGACAACGCCGCCTATATCAAGGGAGGACTCATCCGCGACATCAGCCCGGCTCTGGTCGATGCGCTCGTGGATCACCTCGACAGCACGCCGCTGCCGAGCGGCATGGTGGTCTTCCAGCACCAGGGTGGCGCCATCGCCCGCGTGGCGCCCAATGCCACCGCGTACTGGAACCGCAAGGCGCTGTACAACCTGATGGTGTTGGCGCTCTGGAAGGTGCCCGGCGACGGCGCGGCCGCCAACACCCAGTGGGTGCGCGCCGGATGGGACAAGCTCGAGCACTTTACCGACGGTTACTACGTGAACCTCAGCGAGCAGGACCAGCACGAGCGTCGCGTGCACGCAGCCTACGGCGATAACTACCCGCGGCTTGCCGCGCTCAAGAAGCGTTACGATCCGGCGAACCTGTTCCGCCTCAACGCCAACATAAAGCCCGCATAACGCCCGAATCAACTTCCGACGTGCGCCGGCGCAACAGCGTCGCTCCGCCGGCGCTGCTCGCGGTGCGCGCGCTGCAGCGCTTGACACTCAATCCTCATGAAGGTGCAATGCGCGGTGCCGACGCCGCGTCCGGCCGGGGGACCGAAGGGCGATAACAGAATCCATGCATCTGGTTGATACCACGCTGTTTTATTCACCCACCAGCGGTGGCGTCAAACGCTATCTGACGGCCAAGCACGCCTGGCTCGCCGCGCACAGCTCGTGGGAGCACACCATCGTGGTCCCGGGACGCGAGGACCGGTTGCAGCGCGGCGGCCTGTGCACGCTGTCCGGTTACCCGGTCCCCGCCACGTTCAATTACCGCCTGCCGCTCAATCCGCGCCGCTGGAGCCGGCTGCTGGAAGCGCTCGAGCCGACGCTCATCGAAGCCGGCGACGCGTTTCACCCCGCGTGGTGCGCCTCGCAGGTCGCACGGCGCCGGGGTATACCGGTGGTGGGCTTCTATCACTCGAACGTGCCGCAGATCATCGGGCGCCGTGTCGGCGGCGCGCTCGCCGAGCCGCTGATCGGCCGCTACGTGCGCTGTCTGTACGAGCGCTTCGATCTGGTGTTCGCTCCGAGCCGGGTGATGTGCGAGTACCTCGAGGATCTCGGCGTGCACCATGTCATGCACCAGCCGCTCGGGGTGGATACCGAGGTGTTTCATCCGCGGCGGCGCACGCCGGCGCTGCGTCCGCGGCTCGCTCTGCCGGCGCACTCGCGCGTGCTGATCTTCGCCGGCCGCTTCGCCGGCGAAAAAAACCTGCCGCTGCTGCTGCAGGCTTTCGCGCGCCTCGGAGCTCCGTACCACCTGCTGCTGATCGGCGGGCAGCGCGCGGCGCGCCCCGCCGCCAACGTCACCGTGCTGCCCTACCGGCGCGACAGCCTCGAGCTGGCGCAATGGATCGCCTCCGCCGACGCGCTGGTCCACGCCGGCACCAAGGAGACCTTCGGGCTGGTGATCCTGGAGGCCATGGCGTGCGCTCGTCCGGTGGTGGCGGCGCGCGCCGGCGCCTTTCCGGAGCTCATCGACGAGAGCGTCGGGGTGCTCGCCGCGCCCAACTCCGCCTGCGGCATGGCGGAAGCGATCGCGGCTCTCTACGAGCGTGACCTCGAGGCGCTCGGCGCCGCCGCCCGCGCCCGCGTGCTCAGACAGTTCACCTGGCAGCGCGCCTTCCAAGGCCAGTTCGCCGCGTACGCGTCCCTCCTCGGCGCGCGCCGGCTGGCGGTCGCGCCGACGCAGATCATCGAGCTCGGCACGCCGACGCCAACCTCCTGAGCCTGGAGCGCCTGACACCTCAGCGCCGCAGCGCGCGCAGCGCCGCGACTCCCGCGCGGGTCGCGGCGAGCGCGAGCACGATTCTCCACATCCAGCGCTTTGGTGCCGGCACCGTTCGCGGCGGGATCGCGCGGTAGAACTGCGCGGCGATCTCGCGGTGCAGGTGCACGGCGGCGGCGGCGATCACCCACTCGCGCGGCGGACTGCATATCCGATACTGGTTCGCGCCCAGGCGCTCGACCACGACATCGTCGAGCGCGTCGGGGAATGCGGCCGGCGCCGCGGCGCTGAAGGCGAGCGCGGTCGTCTCGCCGGGGCGCTCGGGCGTGCCACCGATCAGCGTGAGACCGAGCGGCCCGCTCGCGCGCCGGCAGCGCACCGCACCGCGGAAGCTGACCACCGGCTCAGGCATCGAACCGCGGCTCGCAGCGAACCTCGCTGGTGACCGAGTTCGCGATGAAGCACTCATCGTGCGCGCGGTGGTGCAGCTGCAGGATGTCCGCGCGCGCGGGCAAGCGCTCGCCCGAGAACGCCACGCGCGGGCGCAGCGTGACGCACACCATGGCGGTCCGTCCGGCGGCGTTCCTGCCCATGACCCCAACGGCATCGTCGCTGTAATCATCGACCCGCCAGCCGCCGGCGGCGGCCAGTGACAGGAACCACAGCATGTGGCAGCTCGAGAGCGCCGCGACCAGCGCCTCTTCCGGATCGACCGCTGCCTCGACCGACAACGGCACCCGCACCACCTGCGGCGAGGACGACGCGGGCACCTCGACACCGCCGTCGAAGCGCCAGGTGTGAGCGCGGCTGTAACGCTGGTCGGTGAACGCAGCGGCGCCGCGCGCCCAGTGGATACTGGCCCGGTATTCGTGCCCCGCCATCGCTTTACCTCCGTGCGCCGGTGCGCGGGATTGTACGATAGCGTATGGGTCCCCCCGACCTGCAGCCGCGCCGCGACCTGACGCTCACGCACGCCACCTCGCTCGTGGTCGGTATCACCATCGGCACCGGCATTTTCCTCAAGTCCGCCGCCATGGCCCAGGCGGTGGGTACGCCGGCGCTGGTGCTGGCGGCGTGGGTGGCGGCGGGCGTCGTGGCCATGTTCGGCGCCCTGTGCTTCGCGGAGCTCGGCGCGCTGCTCCCGGAGGCCGGCGGCGAGTACGTGTATCTGCGGGCCGCCTTCGGCGAGGTCCCGGGATTCCTGTACGCCTGCAACAGCTTCGTGCTCGGAGGGGCGAGCATCGCCGCGTACGGCGCCGCGGTCGCGATCTTCGTCTCCGACATCCATACCTTCGACAAGCAGTGGTTCGCGCACACCCTGCATCTGTTCGGCGCCGATTACTCCTGGCAGTTCGGGACACGCCAGCTGATCGCGATCGGCGTGATCGGCGTGTTCGCCGCCATCAACTGCGCCGGAGTCATGGTGGGTGGGCGCGTGCAGACGCTGCTGGCGGTGGCCAAGGTGGCGGCGATCATCGCGGTGGCCGCCGGGGCGTTCGCCTTCGCCGACGTGCACGACTGGTCGAACCTGGCGGCGCCCACGGGCAGCGTGAGCGGCGGCCTCGCCGGCTTCGGGGCTGCGATGTTCGCGGCCCTGTGGGCGTACAGCGGCTGGCAGTACCTGCCCATGGCGGCGAGCGAGGTCCAGGATCCGCAGCGCAACCTGCCACGCGCCATCATCGGCGGATCGCTGCTGGTGCTCGCGATCTACTTGGCCGTCAACACCGCGTACCTGTACGCGTTGCCGCTCTGGCAGGTCGCCAGTGCCAACTCCACCGCCTACCCGGAAGCCCCCTCGGTCGCCGCCCGCGCGGTGCAGACCTTCCTCGGCAGCCGCGCCGTGGCGGTGGCGGCGTTGATCTTCCTGATCTCCACCGTCGGCTCCCTCAACGGCACCATCCTCGCGCGGGCGCGCGTCTCCTACGCCGCGGCGCGCGACGGGCTGTTCTTCGCCGGCTTCGGGCGCTTGAGCCCGCGCACGCGCGTGCCGCTCACCTCGCTGGTGCTGCTGTGCATCTGGGCGGCGCTGCTGGCGGTCTCGGGCACCTTCGATCAGCTCACCAACATGGCGGTGATGTCGTACGCGCTGTTCTGGATTCCGGTGATGCTCGCGGTGCTGGTGCTGCGCCGCCGGCTGCCGCACGCCAGGCGGCCCTATCGCCTGCCGGGCTATCCGTTCGTGCCGCTGGTGTTCATGCTGGTCATGGTGTGGATCGTGATCAGCGCGCTGCTCACGACTCCGAAGGAATGCATCGCGACGGTGGTTTTGATCCTGTTGGGAATGCCGCTGTACCCGCTGTTCCGCAAGCGCCGCCTGCAGCGGCCGCCGGCGGCGGGCGAGGCCGCGGCGGCCGCCGTCACTCCGACTCCAGCTCCCAGAGCGTGAGCGGCGCGCCGCGCCGCAGCCAGAACCCCAGCCCCGCTTCGCGAAACTGGCGCCGCAGGCGCGCGCGGTACCAGTGCGCGCTGCGCAGGTGGACCTCGGCATCGGTGCGCTCGTGATCGCAGTTGCGCTCGAGGTCGAGGCGCGTGAGGGCGCTGAAGTACAGCACGCCGCGGCACAGCCGGCCGAAATTCGCGATCGCCCGCCGCGCCGCCGCCGCCTCCAGGTACTGCAGCACGTCGTAACAGATCACCAGGTCAAAGGGCGCTGTTGCGCGGTAGGTCTCGATGCGGCCGCGCTCCCAACCGTAGCGCCGGCACAGGTACTCGCTGCTCTCGAGTGCCACGTAGTGCGCGCGCGGCAGCAGCCGCCGCAGCGCCGTGCGCAGCATGCCGGTGCCGCAACCGGCTTCCAGGATGCGCCGCACCGGCAGCCCCACGTGCCCGGTGAGCGCGGCGATGAGGCGCGCCCGCGCGTGCATCTCGCGTCGCGTGGCGACCGCGGTGCGCGGGTCGAGGTAGTAGCGCCGGTAGTACTCGCGGCCGAAGTGCTCGCGGGCGAAGCGCATCGTCAGATCTCCGGCTGCAATGCGCGAGCCGTCAGAGAGCGCGCGCGTGCCTCGATGAGCGCTGAATGGCTGCTGAATGCACCGTTCATGTGTCATTCCGGGTATGTATGCTTCAGTCGCAGCACGCGCGTTGCTCGGTAATATGTTCCCGCACCCGCGCGTGAACAAGGAGGCAACGGATGAAACTCAGTTCCGTCAAAGTCGCACTCGCAGGCGCGCTGTTGAGCGCCGTGCTGTGCGGATGCATCGTGGCGCCCGCGCCGGGTTACTACGCCGATGTTGCCGTGACCGAGGTGGCCCCACCCGCGCCGCAGTACGAGGTGGTCGGTGTCGCGCCCGCCCCCGGCTACATCTGGATCGGCGGCGCCTGGTTCTGGGAAGGCGGGCGCTACGCCTGGCATCCCGGCCGCTGGGAAGCCCCGCGACCGGGCTACCGCTGGGTGCCTCACACCTGGCGGCGTGAGGGCAACCGCTGGCACATGCAGGGCGGTCGCTGGGACCGCGAGGGGCGGGAGGAACGGGGGCGCCGCTAGAGATCGTCTGCCGCAAGGAGCCGGCTCGGGCGCCGGCTGCAGCGGGCGGCTCGAATTTGCGCTCCACCTCTCCGGCGCTGCACACTTCGCCGCTTCCGGTGTCGACACGCACGAGGAGCGGACCCATGAGACGGACAGGGATGGCGGGCGCCGGGCTCGCCGCGGCGGCTGTGGCGACGACAGCTCTGCTGGCGGCGCATCCGAGCGCCGCCCAAACCCCGCCCGACAGTGCGGCGGGCAAGTTCACGCTGAGCAGCACGGATATCTCCGCCGGCGGACAGATTGCCGAGAGCCAGGTGTTCAACGGCTTCGGCTGCAAGGGCGGCAACGTCTCGCCGGCGCTGTCCTGGAGCAACCCGCCCCCCGGCGCCAGGAGCTTCGCACTGCTGATGCATGACCCGGACGCGCCCACCGGCAGCGGCTGGTGGCATTGGGTCCTTTACAACATCCCCGCCAGCGTCAGCTCGCTCCCGGCCGGCGCCGGCGACCCGCACAAGAGCCTGTTGCCCGCGGGTGCGGTGCAGGGGCGCACCGACTTCGGCACTCCCGGATACGGCGGGCCTTGTCCGCCGCCCGGCAAGCCGCACCGCTATTACCTGCGCCTGTACGCGCTGAAGGTGACCAGGCTCGACGTGCCCGCCGATGCGACCGCCGCCTATATCGGATTCACGGTGCGCAGCCAGTCGCTGGGGAAGGCCGAGCTCATGGGTGTGTATGGCCGCTAGCGGCCCGCGCGACCGGCGGCCGGCGATATGGCCCTGGCTGCTGATGCCGGCCATCGTGCTGCTGGTGTTCTACGCGCTCTTCAAGGTGCACCAGCGCCCGAAGGCTCCTGCGGCGCCACCGCCGGCGCGCGCGGCGAGCGCGCCCGGGATGAGCTGAAGCGCTCATGCCGCGCACCCGCACACGAGCGCGTCGCGGCCCCGGGGCCGCACCACAGGAACGTGCGCCGCGAGTCGGCTTCGTCAGCCTCGGCTGCCCCAAGGCGCTGGTGGACTCGGAGCGCATCCTCACGCAGCTGCGGGCGGAGGGCTACGAGGTGGCACCGACCTACGAAGCCGCCGACGTCGTCGTGGTCAACACCTGCGGCTTCATCGATGCGGCGGTAGACGAATCACTCGATGCGATCGGGGAGGCCCTCGAGCACAACGGCCGCGTGATCGTGACCGGGTGCCTGGGCGCGAGGCCCGAGCGCATCCTCGAGCGTCACCCGCGCGTGCTGAAGGTGACCGGTCCGCACGCCTACGAGGACGTGGTGGGCGCGGTGCACGAGCACCTGCCGCCGCGGCATGACCCGTTTCTCGATCTGCTGCCGCCCGAGGGAGTGCGGCTCACGCCGCGGCACTACGCGTATCTGAAGATCGCGGAAGGGTGCAACAACAAGTGCAGCTTCTGCATCATCCCGTCCATGCGCGGCCGCCTCGCGAGCCGTCGCATCGACGAGGTGCTGCGCGAGGCGCAGCGCCTGGTCGCGGCCGGGGTGAAGGAGCTGCTGGTGATCTCGCAGGACACCAGCGCCTACGGCGCGGACCTGCGCTACGCGAGCGGCGCGTGGCGCGGCGCGAGTTATCAGACACGCTTCATCGACCTCGCCCGGGGCCTGGCGGAGCTGGGAGCCTGGGTGCGCCTGCACTACGTCTATCCCTACCCGCACGTCGATGAGGTGATCCCGCTGATGGCCGCGCGGCGCGTGCTGCCGTATCTGGATGTCCCGTTCCAGCACGGCAGCCCCACGGTGCTCAGGCGCATGCGGCGCCCCGCGCACTCGGAAAACACCCTGGCGCGCATTCGCGCCTGGCGGGCGCAATGCCCGGATCTCACCATCCGCAGCACCTTCATCGTGGGTTTCCCGGGCGAGACCGACGGCGAGTTCGCGCAGCTGCTCGCGTGGCTGGATGAGGCCGAGCTCGATCGCGTGGGCTGCTTCAAGTACTCGCCGGTGGCGGGCGCCGCCGCCAATGCGCTGCCTGACCACGTGGCGCCCGAGCTGCAGGAGGAGCGTTACGCGCGCTTCATGGAGCGTGCCGCGGCGATCAGCCGGCGACGCCTGGCGCAGCGGGTCGGCCGGCAGCTGCGGGTGCTGGTGGATGCGGTGCAGGATGGCACGGCGACCGCGCGCAGCGAAGCAGACGCGCCGCAGATCGATGGCGTGGTGCGGATCGAAAACGCCGGCACACTGCGCCCCGGCGACTGGGCCGAGGTGCGCATCGTGGCCGCGGACGACTACGATCTCACCGGCCGCCTCGCTTAGATCGCGCGCGGCGGCCGGCGCGGTCGCAAAAAGACTTCAGCCCGCAGACATACCCAGGGATCTCATGATCTCCGCGGCCTTGTCCTTCACCGCCTGAGCCTTGGTCACGGCGGTGGTGAAGTCACCCGAGGCGGACGCGTTCGAGGCCTCACTCCACATCGACTTGAGCGAATCAACGCCCGACCTGGCCGCGGCGAGGCCCTCCTTGGTGACTCCCTTGGGCAGGTGGTGCGATTTGGACAAGGCAGTGACGCGGTTCTCGGTCGCATCGACCATCTTGGGCACCTCGGTGCTGAGCGGGCCCCAGGCATCCTTCGCCCTGGCGAGCGCCGCCCCGGCATCGGCCTTTTTGGCCTCCGCCGCATCCTTGAGCGACCTGATGGCGGAGTTGACCGTCGGCGCCCCCGTCAGCGCGGCCCTGTAGTCGCCCTTGGCGAGATTGTCCTTGAGCGCCGCGAGCTGCGCGTCGACCGCCTGCAGCCGATCCGGGACGTACTTCTGTGCGTCGTCACGTACCGCGGCCAGCGCCGTTTCCGCGCCCGCGACCGCCTGCTCGGCCGGCCCCTTCTGGTTCGCACAGCCGACAACGAGCACGGCCGCCAGGCCCAGCAGCCAGACAGAGTGCTTTTTCACTGTTGGAAACCTCTCATTACATTTTCTTGGCGGGGCACGTGAAGCCGCGGGGACCGCGTGTGCCGTGATATGTAAATGACATGCAAAGCGTAGCACGACGGGCCGCGCCCGGGCGGGAGCGCTGTCGCGCTCAAGTTCCAAGTGGTTGATTTGGGCTTACGCCTTCACCCCGCACTGCATCGCCCACGCTCGCACCAGCGCTGGCGAAGCGGCTGCGGCCGATGAGACCGTGACACAGCTGGAGGCTCTTGTTGTCATGTGCCGGATATCTTAACTTGCGACCATGGATGATCGGCCCTCCCTGATGCGCGAGCTGGCGCACGAGCTGCGCGACGCGCTCAGTCCGATTCGCGCGGCGATCGACCTGTTACGGCTGCGCAACTTCGACACCGAAGTCAGCCGGCGCGTGGCGGAGAAAGTCGACCGGGGGCTCGATGCCGCGCTGGCCGCAGTCGATGCCTTTGTGGCCGCCGATCAATCGGAGAGCGGCACGCTCACGGTCGCCGTGGCGCCCATTTCCCTGGACCAGATCGTCGAAGCCGCGCGCACCGCGCTCGCGCCGCTGCTCGCGGGGCGCGCGCAGCGCTGTGAGTTCCCGCCGCCGACGCGCCCGGTCGAGGCGCTGGCCGATGCCGCAAAGTCCCTGCGGGTCATCCGGGCAATGCTGGAGCAGGCGAGCGCGGTCGCGCCGCCGCGCTCGGTCATCGAGGTGCGGGCGGCCGACGGGGCTTCGGGGCCGCAGATCCGCGTGCGCTTCTCCATCGAGACGCCGGACCCGGTCGCCGAGCACTGGTTCGAGAGCTACGGCGCACGCGCGCGCGGCAGCCGCATGGCGCTGCGCACGGCGCGCCATGTCATGACGCTGCAGCAGGGAAGCCTCGATCTCACCCTGCGCTCTCCTGGCGCCGGCGAGCTGGTGGCGGCGTTCGCGCCCGTCGGCGCCGGGGGCGTGTCCGCTGGTGACGGCGGCTCACGGCCGACGGTGGCGAACGAGGAAGGTCGCGCCGCGAGCGGCAGCGCCCCGTCGCGCCCGCGCATTCTCATCGTCGAGGACAGCACCGAAGTCCGGGTCATCTACCGCGAAGCCCTCGCTGCCCTGGGTTACACGGTGTCGGAAGCCGGCAACGCGGAAGAGGCGCTGCGCACGACGGTCGAGGCCGCACCCGATGTGGCGCTGATCGACATTCACCTGCCGGGGATGAACGGCTACCGGCTCGCCCAGGCGCTGAAGGCGCGGGCATCCCCCAACATGCGGCTGGTGATGTTGAGCGGCATGACGCTCGATGACACCACCCTGCGCCTGTCGCGCGATGCCGGCTTCGATGATTGCATCGACAAGGCCGCGGGTCCGAAAGCCCTGCACGCGCTGCTGCAGCAGGCGCCACGCGCCTCGCCCGCCTCCGCGGCCATGCGGCGGTGACGCAACCGCCCGCTACCTGGCGGGCATGGGTGCCGCCGTCGCGCAGCTTCGCTGACTGCTGCACCTGCGCGACGGTCTGAGAGTCATGGCGGTGCCCCGGCTGCAGAGCGCGACCGCGGAGGACGCGGAGAGCATCCGCATCCTGCTCGAGCGCGCTGGCCTGCCTACGAGCGACCTCACCTCCTCGAGACCTGAGTTCATCGTCGCTTACGAGGACGCCGAGCTCATAGGCGCCGGCGCCCTGCAGCGTTTTGAGACGATCGCATTGCTGCGCTCGGTGGCCGTCACCTCCGGCCGGCGCGGTGACGGCATCGGCCGCCTCATAGTCCAGGAGCTGGAGCGGCGCGCCCGTGCCGCTCACGTCACGCAGCTGGTGCTGCTCACGCAGACGGCGCAGCGATTTTTCGAGCATCAGGGCTACCGCGCGCTCGAGCGCCACAGCGTCCCTCGAGCCGTGCAGGCGAGCGAGGAGTTTCGTTCGCTCTGTCCGACATCAGCCACCTGCATGTCCAAGACGCTTCACGAGCCTCCCCATTGCCTCGATTGACCGCCTGAAGCTCCAGCACCATCTGGATGCCATCGGCAGGACGCCCGCGCCGGACGAGACCGGGTGAGCCGGCGACAGGTAACTCTAGTCACTCGCCGTGCGACGGCCGGCGCCAAAGTGCAGCCTCAACGTACGGGCGATGTGCTCGCGTTGCTTCGCAAGCACACCGGCCTCATTGGCGTAGCGCCGCCAATTTTCGACGGCGCCGATGACCTCGGCCAGAATTTCCTCATCGCGTGCACGCTTGAGCCCTGCGACTTGCGCGCAAGCGCGGAAATCCGCCCGGGTGAAGCCGTCCGCCTTGCCGTTGATGGTCATCTGATGGCGCGCGGTCCAGACGCCTGTCGGGTTGTACGCGTAGGTCACATCGAAGGCCGGCGAGAGCGACCAGGCGCCGCCCTTGTTCATCAGGAAGGCGATGTTTTTCACGTGATCGTCCTGGTTGCGCGCGACCACGTTGAAGAGCATCCGGCGAAACTGTTGCTCGAGGAAGCGCATCGGCAGCTCGAGTCTCTTCATCACATCGAAGGCCTGCTCGTAGGCGTACACCGCGGCCGTGTTGAAATCAAAATGGGCGAGCGCGGCGAGTGACTGCATGTGGAGCTTGCCGCCATCGCCTTCCCGATCGAAGCGCCGCGTCATGAAGTGGCTTCGGCCGCCCTCCTCGAGGAGCCTGCAGTCGCTCATGTGGATGCCCGCATCCTTGGCCATGAGTGCGTACGCATACTCGATCAGCGTGTAGCCCTTCGGGTCCTCGAGCTCCTTGTCCTTGTTGGCGCTGACACCATCGAACTTGAGCAGCCAGTAACCAAACCCGTGCGGGGCCTTCACCTGGCCGGAACGCACCTGGTTCGTCTGCGGGTTCCAGGCAATGATGGCCTTGGCACGCGCCCCGCCGGCCGAGGTGCCCACGCGCAGAAGCTCCTCGAGCCCCTCATGGCGTTGCTCGGGCGCAAAGGACACCTGGAGTGAGTTGCGATGGGTGAGCACTTCGGAGGCGAGAGCCACGAGCGCATCCACCTTGACGGTGGCCGAGCGCCGCAGCGGCGGGCCGATCACGGGCGCGAACTCGAGCGCGCCCATGCCGCGCACGCCGACGTAACAGAGCCGCTCGATGGCGTTGAAACTCTCGGGCCTTCGGCCCTGGGTTGCGAGCCACGCGTCGATCAGCACGTTTCCGAACCGGTCCGGAAGCGAATCCGCGAGCAGTCCTGGTAAGCCGCGGAACGACACCTCAGGAAGCGACGGAAACTGGTACACCTGCGCGGATAGCGGCATGACCACCGGCGAGAGCTGAATCCCGCTCGCGACAAAGGCAGGGTC
>Ga0209471_1000753_pt1 | contig 20524 bp, 18 predicted proteins | sample GraSoiAngelo_128_FD_185885 | JGI IMG/M metagenome (GOLD analysis project Ga0209471, IMG submission 185885) | Grasslands soil microbial communities from the Angelo Coastal Reserve, California, USA - 14_0927_12_20cm (SPAdes) (version 2) | ecosystem: Environmental > Terrestrial > Soil > Grasslands ...
GAGGATTTCGGTGACCGCCCGACCTTTACCTCGCGAAAATTCGCTAGCGACCAGTGAGCAACGGTCGCGCCTCGCCGGGCGTCGCTGGGTCGGAATCTCTAATGAGTCGCGTCCGCGAGACGCGGTCGTGGAGGTACCGCCCGTCAGTGCTCAGCAACACGCTTAGCTGGACCAGCCCCAATAACGACCCGAGGAAAAGAGCCGCCGCTCGGACCAGAGCCTGCCGAAAGGCGGGTTCGCCGCCGGCGTCCGTGACGAGTCGGAGACCGACCCTGCGCATCCCGGGGGTCTGGCCATGTCCGATCCACGACCACATCGATGCCCACGAAAGAATCCATACGACTCCGAAGACCGTGATGGCCCACCACACACCGAGCTCCGATACGAAGAGAACCAGCAGCACCCCAGCGAGCGAGACCGGTGTCAGGAACAAACCGTCGCTCGCATAGGCCCGGTAGCGCTCGGTGAACGTAGGTGGCGCTGACGCCGAGATCACGAGAATCCGCTGACCACCCCGGGATCATGCCGGGCAGCCGATCCTTCGCCCGATCAGCAGGGTTACGGTTACCTCCCCGCGATAGCTCTCACCGTGTCCAACGTGTCGATCTCGCTGACCGGCTTGTCCGGACGAAGGCGCGCGATCCGCGGGAACCGCATCGCATAGCCGGACTCATGTCGATCGCTCGGCTGGATCTGATCGAACGCGACCTCGATGACCGTGTCCGGCACGACCGTGCGTACGCGGCCGTAGTCCTGGATGGTGTGCTCGAGAAAATACTTCGTCATCTCGGCGATCTCTTTGTCTGTGAGACCCGAGTACGCCTTGCCGATGTTGAGGAGGCGCTCGCCGTCGCGAATCGCGAACGTGTAATCGGAGAGGACGCCGCGGCGCTTGCCGTGTCCCCACTCGACCGCGGTCACCACCACATCGAGCGTGCGGAGCGGCCGCTTCACCTTGAGCCACTCCATGCCGCGCCGGCCCGGCCGGTACGGCGAGCGCGGGTCCTTGACCATCAGGCCCTCGTTGCCGCGCTCGCGTGCCGCGGCGAACTCGCGGTCGAGGATGGCCACGAGCTCCGTGCCCGTTGACTCGACTCGCTGATGCTCAGCGAAGATCACCGGGGGAACGATCGGCAGCGCGCGCAGGATCTTCTGCCGTTCGTCGAATGACTCGTCCAGCAGCGCGCGCCCGTCGCGCTCGAGGATGTCGAACGCGACGAGCGTCGACGGCAGCTTCGTTCGCAGCTCGTCGGCGACGTTCTTGCGTCCGAGGCGCGTCTGGAAGTCGGTGAACGGCACGGCTCTGCCTTCCGCGAACGCGAGCACCTCGCCGTCGATGACGTAGGTCCCGGGGATCGCGAGGAGCGGCGGTACGAGCTCGGGGTAGCGACTCGTTATGCGATCGAACGTGCGGGAGTAGAGCTCGACGCGATCGCCGGCCTTGTGCACCTGCGCCCGGATGCCGTCGTACTTGTCCTCGACGACATAGGGCGGGGGAAAACGCTTCGCGACCTCCTCGAGCTCAAGGACAGGCGTCGCGAGCATCATCCCGATCGGGAGGAAGTGCGCGAGCGTCGGCTCGGTGAGCGTGCCGTGTCTCGCGCGCAGGGCGGTCTCGCCGACGTCGCCGGTCAGCATGTTGGCCCGTCCGACCGCCTCGCGCTCGCGCCCGAACGCGCGCGCGATCGCTTCCTCGAGCAAACCCTCGCGCAGTCCGATGCGGGTCTCCCCGCTCACGATCTTCACGATGTAGCGCGCCTCATCGGCGGTCGCTCGTGCGAGGGTCGCGCGGAGGAGGTCGCGTTTGGGTGCGACGCCGCGCGCCGCGGCGATCGCGTCGAATGTCTGCGCGACGTCGGGCAGCGTGAGCCGCTCCCCCGAGGGGACCCGGCCGGCGATGAGGTCGGCCGCGACGTCGCCGAGATCGGCGTGCCGCTGATACGACTCGGCCATCTCCCCGCCGTTCTTCCCGGACCGCTCTAGGAGAACATCGGAGAGCGCGCTCCAACCCACCGATAGGACGCGCTCATCCCGGCGCGGGAAAGGGGCTCCCGCGAAGAGCCGGGCCGCGATCTGCAGATCGGAGTCGTCGAGGGTGCCGAGGTAACGCGCCAGAGCGGCGTGCTTCTCGAGCTTCTTTGGGGTCGCCCGGACGGCATCGGCCGTCGCGACCCACTCGGCGAATAGTGCTTTCATACCGGGATGCTCGAACTCATCATCGTCGTCCTGATCATCCTGTGGCTTCTGGGCTACTTCGGTCCGGCCCGCGTGCCGAGCATTCCCCGATCCGGCAATCTGATCCATATCCTTCTCATCATCGCGGTCGTTCTGCTGATCCTTCGGCTCCTTTAGTGCGGAACGCCCCGCCGGGTGGCGCGCCGTACCACCGCGTTCCGTACGGCCAGGAGCAGCTGGAATTCATGTTGCAGCCCTGGTTCGACCTCGACATCGTGGAGTCGGGCAGCGCCACACCGGTTGCCGATCTCAGAGCGGAGACGGCTCGCGTCCTCGCGTCGCCCCTCGGCGGCAACCGGCTGCGAGACCTCGCCGCGGTGGCGGTGCGAGGTTCGCCGGGCGCCCGTGCGGTCATCGCGGTGACCGACCTCACCCGAGCGTCCCCCGACGCGGTCCTCGTGCCGCCGCTCCTCGATGAGCTGAACGCCGGTGGCATCTCTGACGCGCAGATCACGGTCATCGTGGCGATCGGACTCCATCGCGCGACGACCGACGACGAGAAGCGCGAGAAGCTTGGCTCGGTCGTGGATCGCGTGCGCATCGTCGACTCCAATGGACGCGACCCCGCCATGTGGGCGGACCTTGGGGCGATCCCGCCGTACGGCGTCCCGGGGATCACCCAGAAGCTGATCAAAGAGGCCGATCTCGTCGTCGCGACCGGCATCGTCGAGCCACACCAGTACGCCGGCTACTCTGGCGGCCGCAAGACCGTGGCGATCGGGTGCGCCGGTGAGCCCACGATCACCGCGACGCACGGCATGCGGTTCCTCGAGGATCCCGGCGTGCGCCTTGCGAAGATCGACGGCAATCCCTTCCACCAGACCGTTCGCGAGATCGCGCGCCGTGCCGGTCTCGCTTTCTGTTTGAACGTGGTCACCGACGATCAAGAGCGGGTGGTCGCCGTCGCCGCAGGCGATCCCGATGCAGTTCTCGCCGATCTCGTGGCGAAAGCCGCTGCGCTGTACACGCAGCCCATCCCGAAGCAGTACGACATCGTCATCGCGGGCGTCGGCCATCCGAAGGACGTGAACCTCTATCAGGCATCGCGCGCCGCGACCTATTTGCGATTCGCGCCGACGCCTGTTGTTCGTGAAGGCGGCGCGATCATCATTCCGGCCAGGCTCGAGGAAGGCGCAGGCGACGGACCGGGAGAGCAGCGATTTCTCGCCGCGCTCGAGCGCGCCGAGTCGCCCGCGGCCGTGGTCGAGGAAGCGCGCCGCCACTTCGCCGGCGGCGAGCAGCGCGCGGTCATGGTCGCGCTCACGCTGCAGTGGTGTCAGATCATCGTCGCGGCATCGGAAGCGCCGGAGGTCGTGCGTCTCGCGAAATTGCGCGCCGCCGTCGACGTCGAGGAGGCCCTGGATATCGCGTACGAGCACATCGGCAGGCCGGCGAGGGCATCCGTCTTGCTCGTACCTCGCGCGTTGCACACGTTACCGGTCGTTCAGTCCGGCATCGCGGCGTAATTCGTGGGTTGTTGCTTGGGCGGATGCGTGCGCTTGCTCCTGTTCACGCTCTGGCGCGCCATCGCTGCCGCGCTGCTCGCGGTGCTGCTCACACGCGTCGACACGTTCGTGGAGGAGCGGCACAGCGATTCCGTAACGGGCAGAGCGTGGCGGGCGTATCGGAGACGCGGGAAGAACGAGGTGCGCCGCGGAACGCCGCCGAATGCCGGCGGTGCGATCGACACGAGCGGCCGACCGCGACCGTAGCGTCTCGATGCTCGGCGCGGCAAGCGTGATTCGCGACGAACACGGGCGCATCCTCCTCGCCGACCTTCCGCGACCGATGAGCGACTTCCGGTCTCGCGCCGCCATCTTGGCCGTTCAGGCCGCAACTCCTACGACATAGGACCCGAACTCATACGCGCGGACCTGTGGTGCTTGGCAGACTCACCACTATGCGTTGGCTCGGCATCATGCTCCTGGCATCGGTCATAGCGTGCGAACAGGTCGCGGTTCCGTCGCCGTCATCTACGTCGTCGCCCTCGCTGAGTGCGGCCTCAGCGAACCCATCCGCGACGCCGATCGTGGCGCGCGAGGAAACGCCGCGGCTTCTTTTGTCGATCCCGTACGCGCCCCCGACTGTCGACAAGCTCGGTGCGACGGCCACCCGCATCGGCGGCGTCACCCCTCGCGGGCCGGGGTCGCTTGCTGTCGACGAGAACGACCGCATCTACATCTGGGACCGGGCGCGCCTCCGGGTCGTCGTGTACGGGGGCGGAAAGTTCGAGCGAGCGATCGCGCTGCCATACGTCGAGCAGGAGGCCAACGCCCTGCTCGTGGACGGAGACCGGCTCTATCTGCGGGCGGGGTCCGATCGCTTTGCCTCGATCGAATACGAGATCGACGGCCCTACGGGGGCACTCCTTCGGGCGGTGTCATCGGAGGGTGGCTCGATCTATCCACGTCGCCGAGGGAGACCACAGCCGTCCGCGACACGCGACTCGTTCGGGGCTGATGCCGCCGGGCTCGACTACTCGTACACATCTACCCCTCAAATCGCGCAGTCGCGATATGAGCGGGTGGACCTCGCCCGCGGCGCAGTCGCGTACGCGATCGAACCAGCCCCCGAAAAGCTGATCGACGCCTATGTACGGGCGGACGGTGGTCTCTACGAGCTCGCCGCTGACTTCGTTGGCGTCGGCTCCGTCTACGTGTACGCATTGCTCGCGCCCTCTGGGGTGGCACGGCCGCCGAGCCCGCCCATCGCGGCGCCGGCGACGCCCCTCGCGTTCGGGCGGCCGGTCCCTGATCGCCTGATCGCGACTCTCGCGGAGGCCGGCAGCGTCGATCTCGACGCCCAGTCGCGCATGGCGGTGTGGTGGCTCGCTTCGCTCGCGAAGGAGCGCACCGACCTCCCCGCGCCGCCATACGGTCCGCTGCTCCTTGCGCGCTGGAACGACGGGTCGAAGCTCGACGTGGTGGTCGATGGAAGCCTTCTCTTCGTGGATGGCAAGATCTACACGGGTCCGGCGGCCGCCTACCAACAGCTCGCCTCATACGCGCTCGCATCTCCCTCGCGTCTCGCCGAGCTCACAGCGCGCGGGGCCACCATCCGCATCCCGGATCTGCCGGGCCTGCAGCGGAACCTAACCACCGCGGAGCTCGTCGATCTGCGCGCCTCGCTCTCCAAAGGCTTCAGCGTTTCCGAAGGCGAACTGCCCTTCATGCTCGAGGATCCCTTTCCTCTGTACGAGATCGCGCTTGGAGATGTGGTCATCCGTACTCGCGGGAACGACTACGGGTCTGTGGGCAAGCTCCGAACCGGTGCATTCGTCCATGACGGAACGCTCGACGATCTCGTACGCAGCTGGCTTCCGGTGCCGCCGATTTCAGTCAACGATCCGCATTCGCTGTTTCTCGCCGATACGGTCGTGCTCGACCAAGTCGAACGCGGCGGAATTCAGGACATCACCCGGTGGAAGGCCAGCATCGTCCGCGCTCTTTCGGCGGTGACTCCGTCGGAACAATCCGAGTTCGTCCAGGTCAAGGCGTTCACGTTCACGTTTGAATTCTCCAGCGGCCGCACCGAGACGGTACAGGTGCGAGCTGGCGCGTTCACGTACCGCGGCCGAGTCATTCCCCTGGCCGGGGCACTGAACCTCAGCCTGTTCGGCGGTGTGCCGTAGCCCGCCGCTAGGCTGTCGCGCGATGCCGATCGCGATCTTCGACATGGACGGCGTTCTCTATCGCGGCTCGCAGGTGATGCCGTACGCGAAGGAGGCGCTCGACCGGCTCCGCCGCGCGGGATGGGACGTCTTCTTCGCGACGAACAACTCCACGGCGACCCGACTCGACTACCTGCGCCGCCTGACCACGCTCGGGCTCGGCGGCGACGTGGACCACATCGTCACGAGCGGCTACGCGACGGCGCATTACCTCGAACGCCGCATCCCAAAACCGAAGGACGTCCTCGTTATCGGCGCGGACGGGCTCCGTCAGGAGATCCGCGCGGTCGGGATCGCAGTGCGCGACGCGGACGCTTTACCGGGGATCCATCCGCCGCCGGCCGCAGCCGCGGACGGCGTGGATCCCGGCGCGATGCGCCGGTACCTCGTCGGGCTCGAGCTGCCGCCGCCGCCGGACACCGTGGTCGTGGGCCTCGACCTGCACCTGGTGTACGCGAAGATCGCCGAGGCGCAGCGCGCCATCCTCGCCGGCGCGGCATTCGTCTGCTCGAACCGGGACCGGGCGTACCCGGTCGAGGGGCGGCTCCTTCCGGGCGCCGGGACGATCGTCGCCGCGATCGAGGTCGCGACAGGCGCGAAAGCAATCTGCATCGGTAAGCCCGAACCCTTCCTCTTCGAGGAAGCGATACGAAGGGCGGGGGCGCCGCTGGCTGGGGGGCGCGTCGTCGTGGTGGGGGACTCGACCGATTACGACATCGTCGCGGCACATCGCGTGGGCGCAGTGGGTGTGCTGATCACGACGGGCCTCACCGAGAAGGACGCGCTGGACACCGCTTCGGGCGACGCGGTCCCCGACCGCGTCATCCATGCGCTGGAGGAGCTCTTCGACCTTCCTGAGTTCGCGGGGGCCTAGAGCGCGAGGCTAGTGCTCACTCCCAGCTGATGCCGAGGATGCCGATGTCCGGCACGGTCGGCTCGCTCGTGTCCGTGTCGTCGGTCCAGGACGTACCGCGGTGCCCCATGTCGCTCTTCGCCCAGGCTGTGCCGGCCGCGGCGTACAGCGAGGCCACGACAAGCGACGCGACGAGGATCGTCTTCAGCTTTCGCATCTGGTGCTCCCTCCTGCTAGCTCGCGACCTTCACGGCCTCGAGGGCTTGCTGGTACATGTGCTCGTGCAGGTGTGGTTGAACCGTTTCCTTGCCTCGTGCGCGGCGCCGGCGCTCCTCGATGCAGACCTGGATGAACGCCTCGACGACGACCGGGTTGAACTGGGTCCCGGCGTTCGCGCGGAGCTCACGGAGCGCGTGCTTCGGCCGGAGGGCGATGCGGTACGGCCGCTCGCTCGTCATCGCGTCGTAGGCGTCGGCGACCGAGATGATCTGCGCGGCGAGGGGGATCTCGCTGCCCTTGAGTCCGTACGGATAGCCGGTCCCGTCGAAATTCTCGTGGTGCGCGAGGACGAGCGGACGGATCCGCTCGAGCATCGGCACGTTGCCGAGGAGACTCGCACCGATCGTGGGGTGCGCGCGCATCTCGACCCACTCTTCGTCGGTGAGCTCGGCCGGCTTCGACAGGAGCGACTCGGGAACGCCGATCTTGCCGACATCGTGGAAGAGCGCGCCCAGCTTGATCGCCGCGATCTCGTCGGCGCCGAGGCCCAGCTTGCGGCCGACCTCGACGGAGTAGTGCATGGTCGTCGCGGCGTGACCGGAGAGGTGTGACTCTTTTGCCTCGAGCGCCCCGATCAGAGCGCCGATCACGGAGACGTGCGATTGCTCGAGCCGGTCGTTCGTCTGGCGGAGCAGCTCGTTGACCGTGGAGAGCTCCTCATTGCGCTGGCGCACCTCAGTCGACTTCGCCATGTAGAGGCGGAACGAGTACCAGGCGACTCCGAGGGGCACGGTGAACACGAAGACACCGAAGAGCCCGAGCGCCTGGTACGCGAGCGCGAGCGCCGCTCCCTGGACGGCCGTCGCGCCGAAGTTGACCGGCATCCAGCTGTAGTTGGTGCGCCACACGGAGACGACGTCCTGCCCCTCCGACATCGCGATCGCGACCGACGTCAGCGTGGTGCTCACCAGGAAGTAAGCGGCGGCCGACACCGTCACCGAAACGAGCGTCGGCGCGATCGCACCCGGTGGCGTCAATCCGCCGGTGAGACGGTAGAGCTCGCCGGCGGCGAAGGCCGACAGCGCGAACGAGCCGAAGTTGAACGCGGCCTTGCGGATCGGCTTGCGGCGCGGCGTCATCGAGTTGACGAGCGCCTGCGCCAGGCTGACCCACACCGCCGCGCCCGTGCCATACAGGACGTATGCCGCGATCACCGCGGCGAACGAGACCGAGATCGCGCTCGAGCGGAAGAGGAAGACCGGAACACGCTGCGCGAGGCACGCGAGCCCGACGAGGACCACGATCATGATCGGGTCGAGCACGTCGAGCCGTTGGCTGCGCGTCGCCGCCAGCAGCGCGATGAAGCCCGCGAACGTCACGGAGCCGACGTAGAGATCGATTCTTCCTTTCATCAACGTAGCTCCCACGACACGCTGTCCCACGTCACGCCCTCCCATGACACGGCCTCCCATGCCACGCCCTCCCAACTCACGGATTCCCAGGAGATGCCCTCCCAGGAAATCCCCTCCCAAGACATGCCTGGACCGAACAGGTTCCCGCTGGCTGCCAGAAGCCGCAGCAGCACCGCCGACGGCAGGAGCCCGACGTTCACCCGCGCGGGCCGAACGGTCAGCGCGTCGTCGACGTCAAGGCCCGGCGTCTTCGTGCCGACGATCCTCCGCCCGCCTGCGATGAGCGCGCCCTTCACCTGTGTCGCGGTGTACGCACGGTGCGCCTCGAGCACGTCCGCCGCCGCACCGGTGGCCATCGCCGTCGATGCCGACGTACCGCTCAGGCGCGCGTAGGCGCCGGTCGATGAAGCGCTCGCGCCATCACGATCCAGCGCCGTGCCCGGAACGCGGAGCGAGACGATGTGCTCGCCGGGTGCGAGGACGTCGGGCTTCGCGAATCCGTCGCGCGTCGGTCCGCGGCTCGAGAAGACCGACTCGCGGTCATCGTTCAGCGCGACCGTGCCCTGATCCGCGAAAGAGCCGACCGTGATCACGAACGGGTCTGCGCCCGGCATCGCGACCGTGCGCGGGGCGGGTCCCTCATTGCCGGCCGCGGCGACGACGGTAACCCCCGCGAACCACGCCGACTCGACGACGCCCGCAAGGAGCTCACGGTGGTAGCTCGACCGCTGCGGAGCGCCGAACGACAGGTTCAAGACCTTGATGTGCATCGCCGCGCGGTTCTGCAGGAGCCAGTCGAAGGCCGCGAGGACCGAGTGCATCGTCCCGTTGCCCTTCTGGTCGAGCACGCGGAGAGAAACGAGCTTCGCGTCCGGCGCGACCCCGCGGAATGTCTCGCCGTGCGCAGCGATCAGGCCCGCAACGAAGGTGCCGTGACCTGAGGGGTCCAGGAGCGTCGCCCCATCCTTCACGAAGTCCCTTCGTGCGACCACGGAACCCGCGAGGTCGGGATGCTCCGCGATGCCCGTGTCCATGAGCGCGACGGTGACTCCACGTCCGGTCGCGCCGCTCCACGCCCGATTCGCATCGATGACCTGGGTGGCCGGACTCGGCTGGGCTCGGCCTCTCTCGTAGTGGTCCTCCCCGCCGGAGGCCTTCACGACGGCGTCGGCGGCGAGATAGGCGACCCGCGAATCGGACTGAAGCGAGCGGAGGGAATCAGCGGAAAGCCGGGCGGAGACGAGGTCGAGACTGTCGAGTGCCGCGACATCGGTCGCTCCGGCGGCCGTCGCCTTCGCGGCGACCGCGCCGGCGGTGCCATGGGCGACCTGGACGATCGCGTAGTCGCCGGTGGCGAGGTCCGGATCGGTCGGTGCGGCGGTCCAGTTGGTCCCCGGAAGCGCCGCCGCGACAAGGACGAGCGCACAGAAGGCCGCCACAAGGCGCCTCGCGGAATCACCCATCTGCCCCGTCATTTCCCCCGTTACTCCCAGCGCGAGTACTACCTGCCCACCCAGGTGAAGGTCATCCCCTGTGTGGGTGATGTTCACCAAAGCAGGCGACCGCGCAATGGTTTGCACGGCATGCATCCGAGGGTCGACACGGAGGCGACACCCTGGTCTGCTCTTCTCCGTCATCTGGCTGAAGAGCCGACCGCCGCATGCGTCGAGGCCTAGTGCAGGTGGATTAGCCGGCCCGACGGATGCGCTGGTAGAGCTCTCTTGTCGCGGGCTCGGGTTCGGCTCCGAGGTCGCGGTGGAGCATCGCCTCGAGCGCCTGGTAGTGACGGACGGCCAGGTCGTGCTCGCCTGATTCGTGATGCGCGCGCATCAGCAGCCGATGCGCTTCCTCGTCGTATGGCTCCAGCTCGAGAAGCTTTTCCAGCGGGCGTATCGCGGCCTTCGATTCCTTCCACTCGAGCTCGAGTGTCGCGAGCTCCTTGGCCGCGGCGACGAGCTGACGGTTCGTCTCTTCGCGCTGTCGATCGATCCATGGCGCGCTCAAGTCGGCGAGAAATTCTCCGCGGTGCACAGCCACCGCGGCGCGCAGATATTGGATCGCCTCGCGCGATCGTCCGCCCTCCTGGGCCTCGCGACCGCGCCGCAGCGACCGGCGGAAGACCTCGAGGTCCACGTGGATCGAGATGGGCAGGGCGAGACGGTAGCCGGTGTCGGTGCGGACGACACTCGTCGCCTCCGAGGCGCCCGCAGATGCGAGCGCCTTTCGCAGGGCATGCAGGGTGAAGTGAAAGTTCGACAGCGCCGCCGCCGCATCGGTCTCCGGCCACAGCTGAGCCACGAGCTCGTCGCGCGCGACGGCGCGCTGCCGATCGAGCAACAGCAACGCGAAGAGCTCCTTCGCCTTGTTGGTCCGCCAGCCCCGGTCGCTGATGCGGGTGCCACCCGCGCGAAGCTCGAATGGGCCGAGCACGAACGCCTGGATGCTCTCGGCGACCGACGATGAGATCGCGTGCGCAGGCGTCGGTGCCGCCGGTTGAAGCAGCGTCGCGAGGATGCGCATGTCATCCGGGTTGAGCTCGAGGTCGCCGAGCCGCTGGCGCAGCGCGTCCGCCAGCGCCGGCCGCAGGAGCAGGAAGTCTCGATATCGTTCGGCGGCGACAGCACGGAGCGCGCCTCGCGTGATGGCCGGATCGTCTTCGATCGGCACAGCGAGCAACGTGGCCTTCGCCTCGAAGTAGCGCGCGCGGATCGCGTGGGCCGACGCGCGCGCCTCTCGGTACGCGCGGATCGCGCTGTCGCGGTCGCCCTGCGCCTCGGCGACCGCCCCACGGGCGATGGCCGCGCGGATCGCGGGGACCGGACCAGGGGATGAGCCGGCGAGCGCGTCGGCCGCCCGCAACGCGTCCTGCGCCGAGTCCGCGTCGCCGCGCAGTGCGCGCAGCTCGGCTGCGGTCGCGTGAAGCTCCGCGATCACGTGGTCGTCACCCTGCTCGCGACACAGCTCGACCCCGGCGCGATAGACCTCCTCCACCGCGCCGCGTTCGCCCACCAGCGCGTGGACCGTCATGAGGGTCGAGCACATCGCCGCCTGCGCGAGACGCAGATCGTTCGCGCTCGCGATCTCGAGCGTCTGGCGTAGCGTGTCGAGCGCCTCGGCGGTGTCGCCGCGACGCGTGCGGACGTCGACGAGCCCGCCTTCGGCCCAGCAGAGGGCGGTGACGTCGGCGTTCTTCTGCTGCAGCGCGAGCGCTCTGAGATAGGTGCGCTGCGCCGCGTCGAGCTCGCCGAGCAGGTGATGAAGCTGCGCGAGGGCCAACGCTTCGGCGAGCTCGCCGGAGCGATCGCCGAGCAGCGCGAACATGGCCTCGGCCTTGAGGTGCGCGCGCGCGGCCTCCTCAATCTCGCCGAGATCGGCGTGCGATCCGCCGATCACGTGCCAGAGCCACGCGCCCTGCGAAGACGCACCGTCCCCGACCAGACCGAGCGCCTCGTGCGCCTGCTCCAATGCCTCGCGCGGACGACGCAGATAGCGAAGCGCCTGCGCCGACCACGTGAGCGCGCGCGCCAGCCCCTCGGTGTCGCGCGTGCGCCGGAGCTCTCCTGCCGCGTCGCGATAGTTGGCGAGGGCCCGCTCGTAATCACCGCGGACGCGATGAAGAAGTCCGCGAAGCAGGATGACCCAGGGGAGACGCCGCTCCGCGCCAGGCGGAAATCCATCGAGCCAGCGCTGGAGGGTCGCGACTTCGCTCCCTTGAAGTGCGCGCTCGCCGTTGTCGCGAACGAGCTGCGCCGCACGCCGATGATCTCCGGCCTGCTGAAAGTGATGGATCGCGCGATCCACGTCGCCCCGCGCGGTCGCGCGCTCCGCGTGCCCGCGATGGAGCTCGACAATCTCGGCGGCGGGAAGCAGCTCTCGCGCCCGCGAGCGCAGGAACTCCGAGAAGAGTGCCTGGAAGCGGTGGCCTCCACCGACCCCCTCGCTCAGGACGAGACCGGCCTGTTCGAGGGAGGCGAGAAGCTCGCGCGACGCGCCGCCTGCCGCGACGGCGACGTCGTCCTCGATCCGATCGAGCAACGACCAACGGAGGATCGTGTTCTGGTCGCGACGCGATGCGCGCCTCAGGACCTCGTTGTTGAAGTACGCGTAGAGCTCCGCCCCGCCGCCCTGGAACTCGCCCAGCTGCTGCCAGCCGCGCTCGCCGACGAAGGCCGCCGCGAGACGCAGCCCAGCCGGCCAGCCGCCGGTGCGCGAGTACATCGCGTCGATGGCCTGCTCGGGGAGATCGAGAGCAAACTCGCCGCGGAGGAGCTCGACCGCCTCCGCGCGCGTGAACGCGAGCTCGGCCGCTGAGATGTCGAGGACCGAGCCTCCGAGACGCCACCGCGGCAGGCCGCCGAGCTGGGGCGTCCGGCGGGTGGCGAGGACGAGATGCGCGTTGTCCGGGAGTAGATCGAGGAGCTCGTTCCCGAACGAGGCGAGCGGCGCACCGGCGCGAAGGCTGGGATGGTCGTCGAGAAAGAAGACGAGCTCGCCCAGCGGCGCGAGCTCGTCTGCGAGCGCCTGAGCCAGCTGGGCGAGGCGGCGCTCGAGCCGAGTGCCGCGATCGAGGAACGAGGTGAGCTGCTCGCCGAACGCCGCCGTGTCGCGCCGCAAGGCGCCGACAAGATCCGCGAATAGAACGAGCGGGTCCTCGTCGCCGCGTTGCAGCGTCAGCCACGCCGTGCGCCGGCCCGATGCACGGAGTAGGTCGGCGTACTGAGCGAGCAACGTCGTCTTGCCGTAGCCGGCTGCCGCGTGCACGAGCGTCAGCCGGTGACTACGGGCGCCCTCGAGCCGGTCGAGCAGCCGCTGCCGTCCAAGAAGTGGGAGCGGCAGTGAGGGAGGCGCGTAACGGGTGCGGTCCGGGCCGCGCTGCGCGACGGTCAAAGCGCCGCTAAGGATGCACTCCGACCGCGCGCAACAGGGTGGCGGTCCCGTAGCCAAGGACGAAGCAGCCGGGGATGGTGAGCACCCAGGCCGTGACGATCCGTCCGGCGATGCCCCAGCGGACCGCCGAAAGGCGCCGGGTCGAGCCGACGCCGAGGATGGCGCCGGAGATCGCGTGCGTCGTGGAGATAGGAATGCCGAACCGGGTCGCGATCTCGATGACCGTCGCGGCCGACGTCTCCGCGGCGAACCCGCTCACCGGCGTGAGCGCGGTGATCCGCATGCCCATTGTCTTGATGATTCGCCAGCCGCCGGTGGCGGTCCCAAGACCGATCGCGATGGCGCAGACAACTTTCACCCACGTGTCGATCACGAACGGTCCCGTATTCCCGTGGAATGCGTAGAGGGAGAGCGCAATGATGCCCATGGTCTTCTGCCCGTCGTTCCCGCCGTGGCTGAACGCCATATACGCGCTCGAGAGGATCTGTGCCCGTCCGAAGAATCGCGTCACCAATCGATAGCTGACGTTTCGCAGGCCCCAGTACAGCGCGAGCATGAATGCGTAGCCGAAGACGAACGCCACGAGCGGCGAGTACACAATGCCGAAGGTCGTCAGCTGGAGGCCGGGAAGAATGATGATCCCGAGACCGTGCTGCGAGACCGCCGCACCGATGATCCCGAAGATGAGCGCGTGGCTCGATGAGGTTGGAAGGGCGGCGACGAATGTAATGAGGTCCCAGACGATCGCGGCGATGAGTGCCGCGACAACGAGGTCCTGAGTGACGACAGTCTTGTCGACGATGCCCTGACCGACGGTCTTCGCGACCGCCTCACCGGAGAGGGCACCGACCAGGTTCAGGCTGCCGGCCATCAGGATCGCCTGCAGGGGTGTGAGCACGCGGGTGGCGATGACCGTGGCCACGGCGTTCGCGGCGTCGTGGAAGCCGTTGACGAACTCGAAGCCGATGCCAAGAAGCACGACCAGAATCAGCAGGACGGTGGCGTTGTCCAACTAGCTGTGCTTCACCCGGATCGTCTCGACGATATTCGCGACGTCCTCGCACCGGTCGATCGCGACCTCGACCAATGAGTAGATGTCCTTCCACTTGACGATCTCGATCGCGTCGTCGGATCCGGCGAAGAGCTCTGCGACCGCCTCGCGCCAGATCTGATCGCCCTCGTTTTCGAGCGTGTGGATCTTGATCCAGTAGGGCTCGAGGTTCTTCAGGCCCTCCAGGTTCTTGAGCATCTGGAGCACCTCGTTCGCGGCGGTGACGAGGACCTTGGCCTGACGCACTGCCGGGGGTCGGATGCTCTTCACCTTGAAGAGCAGAACCAGCTCGGAGACGTCGTAGCAGACGTCGGTGATGTCGTCGATCTTGCTGCCGAGGCCGACGATGTCCTCCCGATCTAGCGGCGTGACGAAGGTCTCGTTGAGGTGCCGCACGATCTCGTGATTCAGCTTGTCGCCGTGATGCTCGATCGCGTGGATGTCGCGCACCTTGTTTTCGACATCGGTGAAGTCGCCGAAGAGCTTCGCGAGCGCCTCCGCCGCCTCGACCGCGTTTTGGGCGTGCTGTTCGAAGAGGACGAAGAACTCGCTCTTTTTGGGCAATAGCGATAGCCGCACGGGTTTCCTCCCTTCTCTGCGCGCCTATCCTGCCCGACCCGACCCGAACGGGTCTGGCGCGACCGCCCCGACTCCGTGGTGTCCGATGCTTTCGCCGTCACCGCGACGTCTGGCGGAACAAGTGACAGCGGGCCAACGTTCACCGAGCGCAGGGGTTTGAGGGCCAGGGGCTCCGGGGGATTTCCAGCTTCGGCGGCGTTCGACGTCAGTGCGTGATGGTGTGGCGCTGCCAAGGAAGCGAGCGCCGTGGCACGAGGTTTGCTCAGGCACCCCGCAGAGCCAGCGCCTTCGGGCGAAAGAAAGAGGAAACACGATGGTGCTCTTCGCGATCGGACTCATGGCAGGTATCGCACTCGGGATGATCATCGTCGGCTTCCTCGCGATCGGGGCTTACGACCGCGGTTACTCCGAGGCTCTGGAGCGCCGCAAGGCGTGGCGGACCGAGCTCGTCGCACGGACGGTGGTCGGGACGCGGGCGCTGGTGTCGGCCCGCAAGGCGAGCTAACACCTCTCAAAACAGGTCGAAAGGGGCCGCCGAAGGGCGGCCCTTTCGTCTATCTGGACGCTCTCAGGGCCCGAAGAACTTCCGCTTCAGGTCTTCCATGGCCCGCTGCAGCGAGTCGATGACCCCCGGGATACCCGTCGGAACGATCTCGACGCTCCCGTCGCGCGCGATGCGGAGCTCGTCCCCCGGCTGTACCGCGGCCTTCACGGCCGAGCGGTCGGCCGTGATGGTGAAGACGACCCGGTTCTGCTCGTCGACGATGGTGCCGACCCGGAGCTTGCCCTGGGGCATGGCCTTGATCACCGCCTTCAGCTGCTCATCGTTGCGGATATCGGGCTGTGGCTGAGGCGCGACCCGGCTGATCGTCTTGCCGAGCTCGTCGAAAAACGCCGTCGGCCCCCTCATTACCGGACCGAGCAGCGCCGCCGCGACGCCGATCGCGACGAGCACAACGATTGCGCCGACGACAAATTGCACAGCCCACGTTGGGACGAGTCGCTTGCCTACTTGCTTCAATTAACGTGCCTCCGGTCTGCGCCGCCGACCCGCCCGAAACCCTCTTTTCGCCACGGGGCCCCCCGGCTTCGGTCGCCTCAGCCGGCTCTCCGTGTCGCGGGGGCCCTCGGTCGGGCCGGCGGCGCTCATGCGTTCGCTCGCGCCGTTCCGGCGCAGTGTGTGCAGCGCACTCTTGAAAAGAAAGAGAAAGGAGTCCCGATGGCTGAGCTTGATACGGAAGACCGGGAAAAACTGGACAAAAGCAGTTCGCGTACGTCGACAAGAACGGCGAAGGCCACCTGCCGATAAACGACGAGTCGCACGTCCGCAACGCGATGGCGAGGTGGAACCAGACGGAGTTCGAATCCGCAAGCGCCAAGGAATCGGCGCGGAGGAAGATCGTCGCGGCGTCCAAACGCCACGGGATCGAGATCGCCGAGGACGACAAGATCAAGACCTCCGGGGCCGGGCTTCGCGCGGCGACGACAAAGCGGGGCCCTCGAGGCGGACGCAAAATCGTGCGGCCGAAACGCAAGACCTCGCCGCGTCAGCGGGCGGCGGCCAAGCGAAACATCAAGACGGCCCAGACAGCGAGACATCGCCGCTCGCGTTAGCGCTTCGATGACGTCGCAGTCCTGAATATCTGCGACCATTCAGCGATGCCAGGGCTGAAGGTCGTGTGTGTGGGCGGCGGGCTCGGAGCGCCCACGATCATGGCCGGGCTCCGCCGCTACACCGAGGACATCACCGGTCTGATCGCGGTGACCGACTCCGGACGATCGACGGGCAAGGTCCGTATCGCCCTGGACGTGCCGGCGCCGGGCGACATTCGGAGCGCGCTGACCGTCCTCGCGGAGGGCGATCCAGCCCTGGTCCGGCTGTTCTCGCACCGGTTCGAGACCGACAAGAGCGAAGAGCTGAACGGGATGGCCTTCGGCAATCTCTTCCTAGCCGCGCTCACGCAGCAGGAAGGGTCGTTTCTGCGCGCGGTGGAGGAGGCCTCTCGTCTTCTCCGTATCCGCGGGCGCGTCCTGCCGGTCACTCTCTACAACACTCACCTCTGCGCGAAGCTCACCGACGGGAGCGTCGTCGAGGAGGAGGTCAACGTCCGCGCGGTCGGTAAGGCGCCGATCGAGCGCATCTACCTGAAGGACGACGACGTCCGCGCGACGGACGGCAGCGTGGAGGCGATCGCGTCCGCCGATCTCATCACTCTTGGACCGGGGAGCCTCTTCACGACGGTCTGCGCGTGCCTCCTCGTACCGGAGATCGCGCGCGCGATCGCCGGTGCCCAGGGGCTTGTCGTCTACGTGGCGAACACCACCACCCAGCCTGGGCAGACGGACGGCTTCAGCATCGCCGATCACGTCCGCGTCGTGTCCGACTATCTCGGTGGCTCCGGTCTCGATGTGGCGCTCATCAACGACGACGCCCCGCCCGACCAGCTCCGCACGCACTACGCGGAGCGCGGCCTCGACTACCTCGGTGGCTCCGGTCTCGATGTGGCGCTCATCAACGACGACGCCCCGCCCGACCAGCTCCGCACGCACTACGCGGAGCGCGGCCTCGACTACCTCGAGCCGACGGCAGAAGAGGTCCGTGATGTCGAGAAGCTGGGCGTCCGCGCGCTCGCCGCACCGGTCATCGACAAATGGAGCGGCCCGCGGGACCTCTGGCTGAAGCAGGACACGATCCGCCACGACGCCGCTCGCGTGGCGACGGCGCTCGTCCGCCTGGTCGAGGAGCGCCGTCCGCGCCTCCGCGCTCTGCCGTGACGGCCGTGGCGTCGCGAGTGCGGCATTTCCTCTCCATCGCGGACCTCGATCGCGAGGAGCTCGAGCTTCTGCTTGAAGACAGCGCCAAGCTCAAGGCGGACCGCCTGAGCCGCGACCTTTCGGGCCGCACGGTCGCGCTCATCTTCGAAAAGCCGAGCCTTCGCACGCGCCTCTCCTTTGATGTCGGCATCGCGCAGCTCGGCGGACACGGCGTCTACCTCTCGCCGGCCGAAGTCGGCCTCGGCCGCCGCGAGAGCGTCTCGGACGTCGCCCGGGTCGCGAGCCGAATGGCGGACGCGGTCGTGCTCCGCGTGAACGCTCACGAGACGATCGAGGAGTTCGCGCGGTACAGCGACGTCCCTGTGATCAACGGGCTCTCGGATCTTTCTCATCCCTGCCAGGGCCTCGCCGACATCTTCACGATTCGCGAGCGCAAGGGCCCGGATCTTCGCGATGTCGCGATCGCCTACATCGGCGACGGCAACAACGTCGCGCACTCGCTCATGCTCTGCACCGCCAAAACCGGTGCGTCGCTTCGGATCGCGACGCCCGCGGGGTACGAGCCGCTTGCCAAGTACCGCGAGCTGGCGGCCGCCGAGGCGAGATCGAGCGGCGGTCGGGTGACCATCGGCAACGATCCGGTCGCCGCGGTGACCGGCGCCGACGTGGTGTACACGGACGTGTGGACGAGCATGGGCCAGGAGCAGGAGTACGAGCGGCGCCGACGCGCGTTCCAAGGATTCCAGCTGAACGCGGCGCTCCTCGCGAGGGCCAAGCGCGACGCGATCGTTCTGCACGACCTTCCAGCGCATCGCGGCGAGGAGATCACCGACGAGGTGATCGATGGCCCTCAGAGCGCGGTGTTCGATCAGGCGGAGAACCGCCTGCACACGGAGAAGGCGCTCCTGTGCTGGCTCCTCGGAGGGGAACGATGAACGCGACGGGTGAGCGCACGATCCTCGCGGACTGCTGCGAAGACTGGATCATCGAGTGGGGCGGGTTCTACGAAGCGGGGCGCGACTTTCATTGCCCGGAGTGCGGCACCGAATGGAAGAAGACCGAGCCCGATTCGTACCGCCGCGGCGACGGAAGGTCATTCGTACGGCGCGCGCGGTCCGGACCGAATGCCGAGTTTCCGTACCTTGCGGCGGCGGACGGACACGAGCCGAACGTCGAGCGGTGCTGTGCCAAGATCCTGCTTGCGCATGGCGAGAGAATGGCCGACGGCCCGTTCGTCTGTCCGGTCTGCGGTACGGAATGGACGCGAACAACACAGCGACTCCACGGCCTCCGTGTTCCGGTCTTCGCGAAGGCCGGTCTTCGCGAGGCGCTCACGGTGCAACCTGGGCGTACACGTCCATTCCTCGTCGCGCTCTCGGAGTATTCGCCGCCGCGCGACTAGGTTCACGAGCGTTCCGTTTGGTCGATCACGCGACAGCATTACGTCCTCACATTCCCGTCGCGCTCGGTCGTTGAAACGCACCTGACCGAACGGACCGCCGAAGAAGGCGTTTATTCCCCCGGCGACGATCGTTCAGCCCCTCGGTTGAACGGTAGTTGGGGAGGCGAACGTGGCATTGTCACGTCCGGGCGGCATCGCAGCGTTCGCGCTCGGCGCCGCCCTCGCGTTTGCGCTTGGCTCGGGCGGGGTTTTCGCTCCCGAGGCGGACGCCTTCGGCTCGAGGAGCACGCTGACCGTCGTCAGAGGAGCCGTGGCCGTGAGCCACGACGGTTTTGACTTCCGTTCAGCTCGCCTCGGCGACGTTATCGAGGCAGGGGACACGGTCCGTACCGACGCCGGCGCGGCCGCTGAGATCACATACGTCGAAGGCTCGAGCGTGCGCATGGACGCCGACACGCAGATCGTCGTCCGGAGCCTCCGAACGGACACCGATGCCGGAGCGGTGATCGCGATGATGCGGACGATCGAGCGCTCCTGGAATGTCGTCACGAAGCTTGTAAGCGGCGGGTCCCGTTACGACGTGCGCACACCCACCTCGACAGCTTCGGTGCGCGGGTAGAGGTCGATGACGGCCTGGACCTAATCAGCGCAGCGGCGTGATTCTCGGCGAGCGCCCCCTTGCGACATCGCGCGACCAGCTCATGTAGTGCGCATGGCAAAGACCACGCGAGCGATGCGGGCGCCCGCAGCCGGGTACGACACAGATCGGCGGGATATCGGTGAGCCGAATAGGGTGGTAGCCCGCGATCGCCGCGTCGATCGCCGCTGTTCTCCGAAGGCCCATATCCGCTCGCACCGCGCCCATCCAGTCGGCAGCACGGTGACCGGCGATTCGCGCGACATAGGTGGGACGCCAACCTTCTGCGCGGGACGGCTCAACCCTAAGACGCGTCTCGAGAAGATCGGCGACGCGCTCCATCACCTCAAGCTCGCACATCTCAACTTTGATTACGGGATACGACAACCGGCCCTCCCGATGAGTGATGAATGAGCCCTCACCCTCCAGCAAGCCCGCCAACCACGCGCGGTCACACGCTTCCTGGGCCGCACCCTGTGCGGTCCAGAGATTCGAGAGGGCCATCGCAATGGGCGACCTGACAGGCCCCCTCCTCGGTTGCCAGGACGCCATCGCCCGATCGATCTGGCGTTGGCGAGTCTTACCGAGAAAGGGTCGAACGGCCGACATGAGCCGAACAGCCGGAGTCCCTTTGATCGTTGTGGCGTAGGGAAGCTTGTGATGCGGCCGCCGCCGTCGCAACCGGACCATCGCGCGCCCGAACAGCTTCGCGACGCGTTCGACGACGTCGCGGTCGGTCATCGATAGGCGAAGGATCGGCGTACCCGGCTTCGACGGAGCGCCGCGAAGAAACGTCCCCTCGCC
>Ga0209471_1000755_pt1 | contig 20503 bp, 18 predicted proteins | sample GraSoiAngelo_128_FD_185885 | JGI IMG/M metagenome (GOLD analysis project Ga0209471, IMG submission 185885) | Grasslands soil microbial communities from the Angelo Coastal Reserve, California, USA - 14_0927_12_20cm (SPAdes) (version 2) | ecosystem: Environmental > Terrestrial > Soil > Grasslands ...
CGGCTGCAGCCGGGGCGCATGTTCCTCGTCGACACCGAAGAGCAGCGCATCATCCCCGACGAGGAACTGAAGCGCCGCATCGCCGGAGAGCGGCCCTACCGGCAGTGGCTCGACGAGCATCTCGTCGACCTCGCCGATCTGCCGAAGCCGGAGAGAGTGATCGAGCCCGATCACGAGACCGTCCTGCGCCGCCAGGAAACCTTCGGCTACACCGCCGAGGACGTCCGCATCCTCATCAACCCCATGGCCGAGTCGGGAGTCGAGCCGGTGGGCTCGATGGGCAACGACACACCGCTCGCGGTGCTCTCGGAGAAGCCGCAGCTCCTCTACAGCTATTTCAAGCAGCTCTTCGCGCAAGTGACCAACCCGCCGGTCGACGCCATCCGCGAGGAGATCGTCATGGCGGTCGAGACCGCCATCGGCCCCGAGGGCAATCTGCTCGAGGCCGCGCCCGAGTCCTGCCACCAGCTGGCGGTGCCCTCGCCGGTGCTGCGCAACGAGGACCTGGAGCGGATCCGCCATCTGAACGGCAAGAACGGCTCGCACGGTTTCAAGTCGATCACCTTGCCGATCCTCTTCAAGGTGAAGGACGGCGGCACCGGGCTGCGCAAGGCGGTCGAGGATCTCGCCTGGTCGACGAGCGAGGCCATCGCCGAGGGCCACAACATCATCATCTTCTCCGACCGCGGGCACGACGAGGAGTACGCGCCCATCCCGGCGCTGCTCGCGGTGGCCTCCGTGCAGCACCATCTCCTGCGCGAGGCGGCCCGCACGCGGGTGGGCCTCGTGCTCGAGTCAGGCGAGCCGCGCGAGGTGCACCACTTCGCGCTGCTCATCGGCTACGGCGCGAGCGCGGTGAATCCATATCTGGCGTTCGAAACCCTCCACGATCAGATCCGGCTCGGGATCATCTCCGGCCCGCCCGAGGCGGCGGAGAAGCGCTACGTCAAAGCCATCAACAAAGGCATCGTCAAAGTCATCTCGAAGATGGGCATCTCGACCATCCAGAGCTATCACGGCGCCCAGGTCTTCGAGGCGGTGGGGCTCAACCAGGACTTCATCGACGATTACTTCACCTGGACGCCGACGCGCATCGGCGGAGTGGGCATCGACGTGATCGCCCGCGAGGTGCGCATGCGCCACGAGCGCGCCTTTCCACCCAAGCGGCCCATCGTGCACCGCCAGCTCGGCACCGGCGGGCACTATCAGTACCGCGAGGACGGCGAGCACCATCTCTTCAACCCACTGACCATCCACAAGCTGCAGTACGCCTGCCGCACGGGCAACTACAACATCTTCAAGGAGTACTCGAAACTGGTCGACGACCAGGCGCAGAACCTGAACACGCTGCGCGGGATGATGGACTTCCGGCCTTCGCCCAAGCCGGTGCCCCTCGAGGAAGTGGAGCCGGTCACGGCCATCGTCAAGCGCTTCAAGACCGGCGCGATGAGCTACGGGAGCATTTCCAAGGAAGCGCACGAGGCGCTCGCCATCGCCATGAACCGCATCGGCGGCAAGTCGAACACCGGCGAGGGCGGCGAGGACCCCGAGCGCTACGTTCAGCTGGGGAACGGCGACTCGAAGAATTCGGCCATCAAGCAGGTGGCCTCCGGCCGCTTCGGCGTGACCAGCCAGTACCTGATCAACGCGCGAGAGCTGCAGATCAAGATGGCGCAGGGAGCAAAGCCGGGCGAAGGCGGACAGTTGCCCGGCAACAAGGTCTATCCCTGGATCGCGCGGGTTCGCTACGCGACGCCGGGCGTGGGGCTCATCTCGCCGCCGCCCCATCACGACATCTATTCCATCGAGGACCTGGCCGAGCTGATCCACGATTTGAAGAACGCCAATCCCGCGGCACGCGTCTCGGTGAAGCTGGTCGCCGAAGTCGGCGTCGGGACCATCGCCGCCGGAGTCGCCAAGGCGCATGCCGACGTGGTCCTCATCTCCGGCCACGACGGCGGCACCGGCGCCTCGCCGCTCACCTCGATCAAGCACGCCGGCATCCCCTGGGAGCTGGGGCTCGCCGAGACCCATCAAGTGCTGGTGATCAACAACCTGCGCTCGCGCATCGCCGTCGAATGCGACGGGCAGCTCAAGACCGGCCGCGACGTGGCCATCGCCGCCCTGCTCGGCGCCGAGGAGTTCGGCTTCGCCACCGCGCCCCTGGTCGCGCTCGGCTGCGTGATGATGCGCGCTTGCCATCTCAACACCTGCCCGGTGGGAATCGCCACGCAGGATCCCGCGCTGCGCAAGCTCTACGCCGGCGACCCCTCTTACGCGGTCAACTTCATGAACTTCGTCGCGCAGGAGTTGCGCGAGCACATGGCCGTGCTCGGCTACCGCACCGTCGACGAGATGGTGGGGCGCTCCGAGCGCATCGAGATGCGCCGCGCGGTCGACCACTGGAAGGCGCGCAACCTCGACTTCTCCCGCATCCTCTTCAAGCCGACCGTGCCCAAGCATTACGGCCGCACCTGCAAGATCGCGCAGGAGCATCGGGTCGACGAGTCGCTCGACGCGCGCGACCTCATTCCGCTGTCACGCCCCGCGCTGGAGCGAGGCGAGCGCATCGAGGCGCGCCTGCCCATCCGCAACACCAACCGCGTGGTGGGCACGCTGCTCGGCTCCGAAGTGACGCGCCGCTACGGCCCCGAAGGACTGCCGGACGACACCATTTCGCTCCATTTTCGCGGCTCGGCCGGACAGAGCTTCGGCGCCTTCATCCCGCGGGGCATGACGCTCACGCTCGAGGGCGACGCCAACGACTACATCGGCAAGGGATTGTCGGGCGGGAAGATCATCGTCCGCCCCCCGCGCAATGCGACCTTCGTTCCCGAGGAGAACATCATCATCGGCAATGTCGCCTTCTACGGCGCGACGGGCGGCGAGGCCTACGTGCGCGGCGTGGCGGGCGAGCGCTTTTGCGTGCGCAACTCCGGCGTTCAAGCCGTCGTCGAGGGCGTCGGCGATCACGGCTGCGAGTACATGACCGGTGGCCGCGTCGTGGTGCTGGGCAGGACCGGGCGCAACTTCGCCGCCGGCATGTCCGGGGGCATCGCCTATCTGCTCGACGCGCGCTTCTGCAATCTCGAGATGGTCGCGGTGGAGGAGCTGCAAGACCCCGAAGAGATCGCGCTCGTGCGCGGGATGATCGAGCGGCACGTGCGCTACACCGGCAGCGTTCCCGGCGAGCGCGCGCTGCAGAGCTGGCCCCGCTTCCTCCGCGTCATCCCCAACGACTACCGCCGCGTGCTCGAAGCGCAGGGGCGCATGCGGCAGAGCGGGCTCTCCGCCGCCGAGGCGGAGATGGCTGCGTTCGAGGAGAACGCGCACGACGAGAGGCGCGTAAGCGGAAACTGATGGGCAAGCCGACGGGCTTCATGGAGTACCCGCGACAGGCGCCCGGGCTGCGCCCGCCGCTCGAGCGGATCAAGGACTGGAGCGAGTCGCATCCGCCGTTCGCGGAGGAGACCATCCGCCTGCAAGGGGCGCGCTGCATGGACTGCGCGGTCCCCTTCTGCCACACCGGCCGCATCCTCAACGGCATGGCCTCGGGCTGCCCGATCAACAACCTGATCCCCGAGTGGAACGATCTGGTCTGGCGCGGGCAGTGGGAAGAGGCCCTCATCCGCCTGCACAAGACGAACAACTTCCCCGAATTCACCGGCCGCGTCTGCCCGGCGCCCTGCGAAGGGTCCTGCACGCTGGGGATCAACGCGCCGCCCGTGACCATCAAGGCCATCGAGTGCGAGATCATCGATCGCGGATTCGCCAGCGGCTGGGTCAAGCCCAATCCGCCGCTCTTTCGCACGGGCAAGAAGGTGGCCGTGGTCGGCTCGGGGCCGGCGGGTCTGGCCGCGGCCGCGCAGCTCAACAAGGCCGGACATGCGGTGACGGTCTACGAGCGCGACGACCGCATCGGCGGCCTGCTCATGTACGGCATCCCCAACATGAAGCTCGACAAGAAGGTGGTCGAGCGGCGCGGGCAGCTGATGGCGGAGGAGGGCGTGCAGTTCGTCACCGGCGCCGAGGTCGGGAAGAACCTTCCGGCGGCGAAGCTGCTCACCGACTTCGACGCGGTGGTGATCTGCGCCGGCGCGACGGTGCCGCGCGATCTGCGCATCCCCGGCCGCGATCTCGCCGGCATCCATTTCGCGATGGACTACCTGCACGCGAACACCAAATCGCTGCTCGACTCGAATCACCAAGACGGGAAGTTCATCGATGCGCGCGGCAAGAGGGTGGTGGTGATCGGCGGGGGCGATACCGGCACCGACTGCGTCGGCACCGCCGTGCGCCATGGCGCGAGCCGCGTCGTGCAGCTGGAGATCCTGCCGCGGCCGCCCGACGAGCGCGCGGCGGACAATCCCTGGCCGGAGTGGCCGAAGGTCTACAAGCTCGACTACGGCCAGGAGGAAGCGAAGGCGCTCTGGGGCGACGACCCGCGCCAGTACGCGGTGATGACCAAGCGCTTCGCCGGCGAGAAGAAGGTCGAGGGGCTGCAGCTCGTCGGGATCGAATGGCTGCGCGCGCAGGGCGGAAAGCCGGTCGGACCGCGCGAGCTGCAGGGGACGGAGCGGACGCTGCCGGCCGATCTCGTACTGCTCGCGCTCGGCTTCACCGGCCCTGAGCGCGGGCTGCCCGCCGAGCTGAGTCTCAAGCTCGACGAGCGCGGCAACATCGCCACCGACGAGGAGAAGATGACGAGCGTGCCCGGCATCTTCGCCGCGGGCGACTGCGCGCGCGGGCAGTCGCTGGTGGTCTGGGCCATCCAGGAAGGCCGGCGGGCGGCGCGCGGGGTCGACAAGTACTTGATGTACGGCGAGACGGTGCTGCCGTGAGCTACCAGATAAGTAGTGTTCGTAGGGGTACGCCATGCCCGCACGTTCTTGCCGACCGGGAAAAATCGCGCTCGCGGCAGGGCGGCGTCAATCATCAGCTCCCCGTGCTGCCCTCTAAGGCCTTGATGAACTCTGGCCTCGAGAACTTCGCCATCACCGATCCTATTTGCTTCGCCTTGCGCCTCCAATACCGGTTGCTCGGGGACGAATAGAAACGCTCTACCCGTTATCCAGTGAAAGAACTGTTTCTCGAATAGAATCGTTAGTTGCCGGTGATACAAGACGCCAAATTCCTCGTCGTCGGGGAATTCATCGAGGAGTCCCTCAAGCGGCGATTGCGGTCTACCAGGTGCTGGATCGCTGACGTCGGCATCTCACTTTAGCGCGGCGTCTTCCGGTGCTCTACACTGCGCCGCGTGAACGAGCTCTGCTGGATCACGCTGCAGGTCCCCGACGTCGAGCAGTCCCGCCGCTTCTGGCGCGAGGTCGTCGGGCTGGCCGAGAAGTCCTACAGCCCCGGATGGGTCGAGCTGGAGCTGAAGCCCGGCCTTTCGCTCGCGCTCCATCCCGTCTTCTACGCCAAGGCGCTCGACAAGCGCGGCTACGACCGCGGCGGGCCGGTGCTCGGCATCCGGGTGATGAACCTCGACGAGATGGGCGCGCTGGTCGAGCGCAACGGAGCCAAAGCGCTGGGCAGCGCGCACGAGATCCCCGGCGGCCGGGCGCGCGACTTCGAGGACCCCGACGGCTACGTCTTCGAGCTGGTGGAGCTTGCCGGAGCTCCCTGACGTCACCGTCTATGTCGAAGCGCTCAAGGCGCGCGTGCTCGGCGAGCCGCTCGAGGGCGTGCGGATCGCGAGCCCGTTCGTCGTGCGCACGTTCGATCCAAAGCTGGGCTCGGCAGCCGGCAAGCGCGTCGAGGACGTCTCGCGGCTGGGCAAGCGCATCGTCTTCGCGCTCGAGGGCGGGCTCTTTCTCGTCATCCATCTGATGATCGCCGGGCGGTTCAAATGGCTCGAACGCGGCGCGAAGATTCCCGCCAAGGTCGGTCTCGCCGCTTTCGATTTTCCCAAGGGCACGCTGATCCTCACCGAGGCCGCCACCAAGAAGCGCGCCTCGATCCACCTCGCGCGCTCGCTCGACGAATTCCGCCGCGGCGGCATCGAGCCGCTCGAAAGCACTCGCGAGGAGTTCGACCGGGCGCTGCGCAGCGAGAATCACACCCTGAAGCGCGCGCTCACCGACCCTCGGCTCTTCTCCGGCATCGGCAACGCCTACTCCGACGAGATCCTGCACCGCGCGCGCCTTTCGCCGGCGCAACTGACGCAAAATGTCAGCCCGGAGGACGCAACGCGGCTCTACGAAAAGGTGCGCGAAGTGCTGCTCGAATGGACCGAACGGCTGCGCGCGCAGGCCGCAGGCAGGTTTCCCGACAAGGTCACCGCCTTCCGCGACGAGATGGCGGTGCACGGCAAGTATCGCAAGCCCTGCCCGGTGTGCGGCACCGCCGTGCAGCGCATCGCCTACGCCGACAACGAGACCAACTACTGTCCCCGCTGCCAGACGGGCGGCAAGCTTCTCTCGGACCGCAGCCTGAGCCGCCTGCTCCACGACGACTGGCCGAAGACCATCGAGGAGCTGGAGGAGCGCCGGCGCTGAACCGGCTCCGTTGCACCCACAGCTGTTGCGATGCAACAGCTGCAACCGTTGCAGCTCGGCAAAAGCGCACTCCTTTCGTGGCGCATGGCTGGCACGAAGCCTGCTCTTGATCGCGCCAGGAGGGACTGCAAATGCGAGTGCTCCGCGAATGGGGAGTTCCTGTGGCCGTCATCGCCGCCTGGTGGTTCGCGCTGGTCTGGGTGCTTCAGGTCGCCATGGCGCCGGTGCCCGAGCGGCTGCACATGAGCCCTCCCCGGCGTCCCGTCGCCGCGAAGCTCGAGCCCCGCCACTCCTAGCTTTGGAACGAGTCGCTGGGCTGCACTCGCTGCGGCCCGCGCCGACTGACCTTGCGCCGGGGCGGCTTGTCGGCCGCTCCGGCCATGCGGCGCGCCTTGCGGGCCAGCTCGCGGTAGGGCGGCAAGTGCGGCTGCAGCAGCGCGCGCTGCATCGCTTTCTCGTCGGCGCCGCGCGGGACGTGAACCGGCTTGCCGGTGTTCGGGTGATAGCCCGAGTAATACATGTCGGTCGCCAGCGTCATCGGCGTGGGCGTGAAGTCCTGGACCTGCTGGGGCCGCCAGCCGTTCTCGGCCAGGTAGTCGGACAGCTCGACCATGTCCTTCACCTCGCAGCCGGGATGGCCGGAGATGAAGTAGGGGATCAGGTACTGCTCCTTGCCCGCCTCCGCGCTGTACTTCTCGAAGAGCTCCTTGAAACGGACGAACATCTCCTTGCCCGGCTTCTTCATCACCTTCACCACGCCGGGGGAGATGTGCTCGGGCGCGATCTTGAGATGTCCGCCCACGTGGTTTGCGATCAGCTCGCGGATGTATTCGTCGCCGTGCTTCTCGTCGGCGAAGGCCAGGTCGTAGCGCACTCCGCTGGCGACGAAGGCCCGCTTCACTCCCGGCAGCTCGCGCGCTTTCTTCATCAGCGAGAGGAGCGGAGCGTGATCGGTTCCGAATTTTTCGCAGACGGTCGGATAGACGCAGGAGGCGCGGCGGCAGACCTTGTGCCACTCCTCGTCGGTGCAGACCATCTGCCACATGTTCGCGGTGGCGCCGCCGATGTCGCTGACGATCCCCGTCCAGCCGGGAAGCTCGCGCAGCGATTCGATCTCGCGCAGCACCGACGCTTCGCTGCGCGAGGCCACGTCGCGCCCCTGGTGCTCGGTGATGCAGCAGAAGCTGCAGCCCGCCGCGCAGCCGCGCATGATGGTGACGCTGAAGCGGATCTGCTCCCAGGCGGGAATCTTCGCCCCGCCGTACATCGGGTGCGGCAGCCGCGTGAAGGGCAGCTCGTACTCGGCGTCGAGCATCTCCGTCGAGGGCGGCGGCGCAGGCGGATTCAGGTAGACCCACTGCCCGCCATGCGGCTGCGTTAGGATGCGCGCGTTGTCGGGGTTGTGCTCGAGATGGTAGAGCCGCGAGAACTCCGCGTAGACCTTCTTGTCGGCGACGATCTCCTCGTAGGAGGGGAGCCGCACCTCTTCCCGATCGCGCTCTCCGACCAGAGCGCGAAGAGAATCGCCGTCCTTGAAGCGCACCGCGGTGCCGCGGACGTCGTTGATGCCGCAGATGTCCTCGCCGGCAGCGAGCCGCGCGGCGATCTCGAGGATCGGCCGCTCGCCCATTCCGTAGACGAGGAGATCGGCGGGGCAGTCGATGAGGATCGAATGGCGGACGCGGTCGCTCCAGTAATCGTAATGCGCGAGCCTCCGCAGCGACGCCTCGACGCCGCCGATGATCACCGGCGCGTCGGGAAATGCTTTCTTCAGCCGGCGCGCGTACACCGCCGTGGCGTAGTCCGGACGCTTGCCGGGCGCGGCGCCGGGCGTGTACGCGTCGGTCGGGCGACGCTTCCTCGAAGCGGTGTAGTGGTTGACCATCGAATCCATGTTGCCGCTCGAGACGCCGAAGAAGAGCCGCGGCTTGCCGCAGGCCATGAAGTCGGCCAGGCCGCTCTTTTCGTCCCAGCGCGGCTGGGAGACGATCCCTACCTTGAACCCTCGCGCGGCGAGCAGGCGACCGATCAGCGGCACGCCGAAAGTGGCATGGTCGACGTACGCGTCGCCGTTGACGAGCACGACGTCGAGCTGTTCCCAGCCCCGGGCGCGCGCCTCGGCAAGGCTCACCGGCAGGAAGGCCTCGGGGCGCGCCTTGCTCTTGAGCTGCACCAGCGCGGCCATGGCGACTGCTTATAACCTCCTGCCCGATGTAGGTACATTCCATCGCTGCGTGAGGCGGGGGTGGTTCTGCTATCTTCGATCTCCTCTCGCGGAGCGCAGCCATGTCCGACGCCATCGAGCCCGTTCAATCCGCGCCCCTTCCGGCGGAGGGCGCTGCGCTTTCGCGCGCGGCCGATCCGCTCGCAGACGACTGGTCCGAAGGTCTGCGCGGGCCGGTGCGTGCGCTGGGGATTCCCGAGCCGAAGCGGTTGCAGCCGGACGAGATCGCGCCGGCAGCTCCTCCACAGCCCGCTGCGCCTGCCGCCGAAGTCGAGGCGCCCGATGGCTGGGCGGCGACCGAGGACCCGCTGCACTCGCACCCCCCGGCTGCGGCCGACTTTCGCGATACACCGCCCTCGCCCGCGCCGGCGTTCGTCGCGGAAATGCCGCCTGCACCGCCGTCGTTCGAGGCCGAGGCGCCGCCTGCGCCGCCGTCGTTCGAGGCCGAGGCGCCGCCTGCGGTGCCGTCGTTCGAGGCGGACAAGACCCCGCCGTCGGCCTCGCCGGCGTTCGTCGCTGAGGTTCCTCCGGCCGCGCCTGCCTTCGTCGCGGAGCCCGCCGCTTCGTTGGCGCAACCTCCTCCGGCAGAGCCGGCGGTCTCTTGGATCGCGCCAGCGGCCACTCCCGCGGCCGAAGCCATTCCTACGGTTCCTCAGGCCGCGGCTCCGGCGCCGCCAGCTCTCGCTCCCAGCGTCGAAGCACCGCCGGTCTGGACTGCGCCACCTGCCGCTCCCGCCGAGGAGCCGGCCACTCCCTGGAGCGAGCCGGTCGCAGCTCCGCCCTCTGCCCCAGCGGTCGATCCATGGACCGCCGCGACTCCCGCCATCGATCCCTGGACCGCCACGCCGGTCACTGCCGAGACCCAGGCTTCGGCTTGGGGCGCAGTTGCAGCGATGCCAGCGGCTCCGATCACCGCTCCTGAAGCCGCCGCTCCGGCGCCTGCCGACGCCTGGTCGATGCCTCCGCCTGTCGACTCTTCCGCGCCGGCCGCCGATCCGTGGAGCGCGAGCCCCGCGCCGGCTGCCGCCGAAGAATGGAAAACGGAAGCGCCGAGCGACGAATGGCAGGAGATCAAGAGGGAGCCGCCGCCCGATCTCGGCGCGACGCCGGCCGCGGACTGGAGCACGCTCTCGAAAGGTCCCAACTGGGCCGCCCCGCCTCCCACCGATGCTGCTGCGCCCGCCGAAGACTCCTGGGGCGCGCCTCCGCCCGCGCTCACGAATTCGGCCTGGGACGCTCCACCCGCCCCCGCGCCGGCTGCCGCCGCCGGGAGCGAATGGTCCCCTCCGACTGCGGCTCTCGAGGCGGAGTGGTCCCCACCGCCGCCGCCACCCGAGAGCATGCCCTCGTGGACTCCCCCGCCGGCCGCCGTTGTCCTCGAGGAATTCGAGCCGATCGAGCCAACGCCGGGCGCAGCGAAGGATCTGTTCGGATCTGTTCCGGCGGGCGGTTCGCTCGCCGGCGACGATGATCTGACGGCCGCCGAGACGCCGGCCGGGGAGGAAAAGCCGGTGGTGCTTTCCGACGACGACGCCGATCTCCTCGTTCCGATCGACGATGACTCGCCCGCGCCCAAGGCGCAGCCGCTGGCGCAGTTCTCGCCGGTTTCGCTCAGCCCGCTGGAGGTGTCCGGCGAATTTCGGGTGGCGGTGCACACTCGCGGCGGTCGGACGGTGCGCGGGTCGGTGAAGGACATCGACCTGGCAAAGTCGTCGTTCCTGCTCTCGCCCCAGGGCGGGGGCGACTACGAAACCGTCTACCACAGCGACGTGAAGGCCATCTTCTTCATGCTCGCGCCCAACGAGAAGGCGCAGCAGGGCGACGGCAAGAAAGTGCGCGTCACCTTCGCCGACGGGCGCACCGTCGACGGGCAGCGCGACGGAGGCGAGGCGAAGCACGGGTTCTTCATCGTGCCGCTCGACGCGCAGAGGACGAACACGCGAAAGATCTACATCGCGCGCGAAGCCACCTCCGACGTCAAAGAAATCTGAAAGCGGGCCCGGAGCGCACTCGCACACCGGTGCGGATGTCGTCAGTGCAGGTACTTGTCCGAGCCGCGGCCCGGTTTGCCGAACGGATCGTTCTCTTTTCGCACGACCCGCAGCTTGCTCCGGCGCAGCCGCCGGTCGATCCACCACACCTTCATCCGCAACAAGAGATTCCGCGGCGGGTGGCCGCCGGCGAAGAGCACTCCCGCGCCGAGGCCGAAGAGCTGCGGCAGGTAATCCGTCCATCTCCCCATGATCATGAAGACGACGGTGATGCCCGCCGAGATGGGCAGCATCCACCGCGCCGGCACCGGGATGAAATAGAGGAAGATCTGCGCGTCGGGCATGAGGACCGCGAAAGCGGCGATCAGCCCCTCGAGCGACGACCAGTTCCCGAAATAGGCGTGCTGCATCACCCGCGGCGAGGCGAGCGCAACCAGCGCCGTCGCCACCGCGCCGGCCGCGCCGGTGAGAAGATAGAAGGTGACGAAACGCCGCGTGCCCCAGCGCTGCTCGAGCGACGCGCCGAGAAGCCACAGCCCGAGCAGTGCGAAGAGCAACCCGAGCGGATCGGGATTGAGAAAGGTGTACGTCAGCGGCGTCCAGATCTTGCCGTGCCAGGTCTCTTCGGGAATGAACGCCACTTGCCGCGCCAGCGCATTGCCCGACTCGCCCATCACCGCGACGAGAAGGGAGACGGCCAGCGTCGCGATACAGAGCCACTTCACCCCGCGAGTGAAGGGCGGCACTCCGAACGTCATCCCAGGCCGGCCGCGCGGGCTCATCTCCTCCCCACTCTAAGCGGTCAGGGCCGTGGCCGCTCGCGATAGAAAAGCGTGATCGTCAGGCAGTGGAACTCCTTGTCGGAGCTCTGGGTGACGATCTTGTCGACGATCTCCAGCTGCTGGTTGTCGTGGATCCAGCGGGTGATGTTGTCGCCCATCGCCTCGCGATCGCGGGCCAGGGTGGTGGAGAAGATCTTCATGCCGGTGAATTGCGTCGTCATCGTCGCACCTCGCGGACGATCTGCGCCACCTCGGCCTCGGTGAGGGTGCGGTTGCTCGCCTTCGCCTTTGCCAGGATCGCCTTGGCGAGCGGCTCGTCGGCGGCGATCTCGTGCCGCGCCAGCCAGTGCTTGACGTTGGAGAGGCCGCTCATCGGGCCGATCTCGATCTGCTGCTCCTTGCCGAACTCGCCCGCCGGGACGCCGGAGTAGACGCGGTCGGCGAGCGCGCGGTCGCCTTTGCGCTGCGCCTTGATGATGGCGGCGGCGTGCACGCCGGTGGCGGTGCGGAAGGCATCGCCCCCGGCGACCGGGTAGTTCACCGGCAAGGTGTGGCCGGTGGCCTTGGCCGCGAGCTCGACGAAGCGGACGAGGCTCTTCATGTCGCGCGGGCCGTAGATGGGGTGGCCGAGGAGCTTGAGGTTCACGAGCAGCTGATCGCAGGCGGTGTTGCCCACGCGCTCGCCGATGCCGGCGGCGCAGCCGTGCAGCCGCGTCGCGCCCGCCGCGCCTGCCGCCAGCGCATTGGCGAGAGCGAGGCCGCGGTCGTTGTGGCCGTGCCAGTCGAGGCCGATCTCGGGGCCGACCGTGCTGCGCACCCAGCGGACCAGCGCGGCGGCGCCCTCCGGCGTGGCGTGGCCGACAGTGTCGCAGAGGCAGAGCCGCTTCGCCCCCGCTTCGATGGCGCTCTTGAAGAGGCGGCGCAGATCCTCCGGCTTGCTGCGGGTCGTGTCCTCGGTGACGTAGGTGACGGCGAGGCCCTGCTTGACGGCGAAGGAGATGGCCTCCACCGACTGCTTCTCGATGAAGCCGAGGTCCCACTCCTCTGCGTACTGGCGGATCGGCGAGCTGCCGATGAAGGCGTAGACCTCGAGCGGCACGCCGGTCTGCTCTTGCAGCTCGGCGGCCGGCTCGATGTCCGAGACGACCGTGCGGCAGGCGACATTGAGATTGATTCTCAATTTCGCATCGCGCTTCTCCTCCGCCAGCCGCTTCACCGAGGCGCGCTGGTGCGCCCCGGCGCCGGGCAGTCCCACGTCGAGCTGGTAGACGCCGAGCTCGTCGAGCAGATGGAGGATCTCGACCTTGGCCTCGAGTGGCGGATCGATCGCCGAGGGGCTCTGGATGCCGTCGCGCAGCGTCTCGTCGAGCACGACCGCAGCGGCGAGCTCGCCGGGGCAGCCCGCGCCGTTCCAGTCGTGGAAGAGATCCGGCACGGCGGATGATTTTACGCGGACTCGAGCAGCACCGCGATGCCCTGACCGCCGCCGATGCAGGCCGAGCCGAGGCCGCGCCGGACGCCGCGCCGCTTCATCTCGTGCAAGAGGTGCGCGGTGATGCGCGCGCCGGAGGCCGCCAGCGGATGGCCCACGGCGATGGCGCCGCCGTCGACGTTGGTGCGGTCGCGGGACAGACCGAGCTCCTTCTCTACCGCGAGATACTGCGGCGCGAAGGCTTCGTTGACCTCGAAGAGATCGAAGTCGTCCAGCTTCGCCTGGTGCCGCTCGAGCGCGCGGCGGACTGCCGGCGCAGGTCCGATCCCCATGATGGAAGGATCGCAGCCGGAAATCCCCCAGCCGAGCAGCTTGCCGATGGGCTTGAGGTTCCTCTTCTCCGCGAAGGCGCGGGTGCAGAGGACCAGCGCTCCCGCGCCGTCGCAGATCCCGCTCGCCGCGCCGGCGTGGATGACGCCGTCCTTCTTGAACACCTTGGGGAGCTTCGCCAGCCCCTCGACGGTGGCGTCGGGCCGGTTGTGCTCGTCGCGCGCGAACTGGACGGTGGCGCCCTTCTTGCCGGGCAGCTCCATCGGCGCGATCTCTTCCGACAGCCTTCCCGCCTCCTGCGCCGCGGCGAAGCGCTTCTGCGAAAGCACGCTGTACTCGTCGACCTCGCGCTGCGAGACGTTGTATTTGACCGCCAGGTTCTCGGCCGTCATCGCCATCGGCAGGCCGACGTAGCTGTCGGTCAACGCCTCCCAGAGCGAATCTTCCAGCTTGGGGGACTTGCCCAGCTGCACGCCGAAGCGGATGCCGCGCGCCACGTGAGGCGCCTGCGACATGTTCTCGGCGCCGCCGACGAGCGCGCACTCGCTGTGGCCCGCGAGCATCTCCAGCGCGGCGTCGACGATGGCCTGGAAGCCCGAGCCGCAGAGGCGATTGACGGTCAGCGCCGGCACGTGCTGCGGCAGGCCTGCCCGGAGTCCGATGTGGCGCGCGACGTAGATTGCGTCGGGGCTGGTCTGGACGACGTTGCCGAAGACGACGTTGTCGATCTCCACGGGGTTCACCTTGGCGGCGGCGATGGCCGCCTTGGCGGCGTGCACGCCGAGGTCGGTGGCGGAGACGTCCTTGAGCGTGCCGCCGTAGGTGCCGAACGGCGTGCGCCTGGCCGAGAGAAAGACGAGCTCAGTGGGGATGGGCTTCATGGCCGCAGCATAACCGGCTGCGCACCCCGGTGCGACCCGCTCGATTTCGCAGATGACACCTGCGAAACTGTCGCCGAGGAGGGGCCGTGAAAATCTGGCTGCGCGCGGCGTCGGTCCTCACCGCGGTCTTCACGCTCGGGCATTCGTTCGGGACTTTCCGCGAGCCGGAGGGCGCCCAGGTGCCGGTCGCGACGATGATGAGAGCGGTCTCGTTCGACCTCCTCGGATTTCCGCGCACCTACTGGGGCATGTTCGTGGGGTACGGCGAGCTGATGATCGTCACCGGCGTCTTGCTGGTGGTCCTTCTCTGGTTGCTCTCGGGGATGGCGGCCGATCAGGTGCGGCCGCTCGCTCTCGCCATCGCGATTGCGCAGGCGGCCTTCGCGGTGATCGCCTGGCGCGATTTCTTCTGGGCGCCCGCGGCGCTCAACGGCCTCTCGGCCGTCTGCGCGGTCATCGCGGTCACGACTCGACGGGGAAGCGCGCCCTGACGTCCTCGGGAATGCGGATGGCGCGGCCGCGCCCGAGATCGATGTAGGCCCAGTCGGTGGCGGCGGTCGCCAGCACCTCCGCGCCGCGCAGGATGCGCGTCTTGCGCAGGCTGCTGGCGCGGCCCATCTCCGCGACGCGCGTCTCCACCGTCAACTGATCGCCGGCGAAGGCCGGCCGCAGATAATCGATCTCGTGCCGGCGGACGACGAAGGCCTCGCCGCGCGCGAGATAGTCCTCGCGGCCCAGCCCGCACGCGGTCGAATGCGCGCGGGCCGCTTCCTGCACCCAGCGCAGGTAGACCAGGTTCGAGGCGTGGCCGAGGTCGTCGATGTCGGCCGGCGCGACCGCTACCGCAAAGAGGAAAGGCATGTGAGGAGCTCTTCGCCGACCTGCTCGGTGGTGGCGGCCGGCCCGCCGAGAAAGGGCACCAGGTCGGGCGTGCGCGCGCCGCGCTCGATCTGCTGCTCGACCGCTGACTCCAAGAGAGCCGCCTCGCGCGGATGACCGAGGTGCTCGAGCATCAGCGCGCCGCTCAAAGCCATCGCCAGCGGATTGGCTTTCCCCTTTCCGGCGATGTCCGGCGCGCTGCCGTGCACCGGCTCGAAAAGCGAGACGCGCCCGGGGTGGATGTTTCCGGAAGCCGCGATGCCGAGCCCGCCGGTGAGGGCCGCGCCCAGATCGGTGAGGATGTCGCCGAAGAGGTTGTTGGTGACGATCACTTGATACGCCTCCGGCTGACGGATGAGATCCATCGCCAGCGCATCGACGTACATCGCTTTCGCCTGCAGCGCGGGATGGCGCGCGCTCACCTCGGCGAAAACGCGCCGCCAGAGGCCGTGGCCGAAGAGGAGCACGTTGGCCTTGTCGGCCAGGCACACGCGCGAAAGCCCGCGCTGCCCGGCGTACTGGAAGGCGGCCTCGCAGATCCGCTCCACGCCACGGCGCGTGTTGATCTCGACTTCCTGCGCGATCTCGTCGGCGGTGCCCTGCCGGAAGACACCGCCGATGCCCGCGTAGAGTCCCTCGGTGTTCTCGCGAAAGAAGGTGAGGCGCAGATCTGCGCGCCGCTTGCCCTTGAGCGGCGTCAGGCGATCGTCGAAGAGCAGGCAAGGCCGCAGGTTGATGTAGAGGTCGAGCTCGAAGCGCATCGCGAGGAGGATGCCCTTGGCGTGCTCGTTCCCCGGAACGCGCGGATCGCCCACCGCGCCGAAATAGACCGCGGCAAACTCCTTGCGCAGCGTCTCCATGAAACCCGGCGGGAGAATGGTTCCATCGCGCAGGTAGCGCTCGGCGCCGAAGTCGAACCATTCGAAGCGGAGCGGCAGGCCGAAGCTTTCCAGGATGCGCACGCCGATGCGCGCCACCTCGGGCCCGATGCCGTCGCCGGGGATGACCGCGATGCGCTGCACGGCGCCGACCCTAGCTTGACTTACGGCGGCTGTCGCGCTTGGATCCGCGATCCCATGCCCCAGCGCGAACTCGAGCAGCAGAAGCCGGAAGTGTCCGCCCCGCCCTCCTGGGAGCGATCCCCCTGGGTGCCGGAGGAGCGGATCGCGGCGCAGCCCGAGGGGCAGGAGCAGCTGGCGCTGCCGCTGCGGCTCGCCGACCAGAACGAGCACGTCGTCGATCTGTTCGAGCGGTAGCCACCTCCACAGTGGCGCTGCGGCTCGCGGGTCTGGCAGCAAACATCGTGATGCTGGCCTGCGGCGGCGCCACGGCGCAGTGTCTGCTCGAGTCGCGCAGCAGCTGGGGTCCCGACGGCGCCGTTGCGGTGCGGGCCGAGACGGTGGTGAGCGGCCTGGAGGTGCCGTGGAGCTTCGCCTTCCTCGCCGGCGGCGAAGTGCTCGTCAGCGAGCGGCCCGGCCGTGTCCGCCTCCTGCGCAAGGGCCAACTCGAGGAGCAGCCGGTGCTGACCATCAAGACCGGCGAAAGCTCCGAAGGGGGGCTGCTCGGCATCGCCCTCGACCCGAAGGACGCCTCGCGGCTCTTCGTCTACGTCACCGTGCCCGGACCGGAGAACCAGCTGCAGCGCTGGAAGCTGGCCGCCGATCACAAGAGCGCGGCGCTGGAGAAAGTGGTGCTCTCCGGAATCGCGGCCGGCACCTTCCACGACGGCGGCCGCATCCGCTTCGGCCCCGACGGCGCGCTCTACGTCGGCACCGGCGATGCGCGCCAGCCGGATCTCTCGCAGGACCCCTCGAGCAAGAACGGCAAGCTGCTGCGCGTCTCGCCCGACGGCAACGTCGAGGTCTTCCTGCTCGGCATCCGCAACCTCGAGGCCTTCGACTGGCTCGACGAGACGACGTTGATCCTCGCCGACCACGGGCCGAGCGGCGAGATGCTGCGCTTCGGCCACGACGAGGTTTCGGTCGCGCACAAGGGCGACAACCTCGGCTGGCCCACCATCTATGGCTGCGAGAAGAAAGCGGGGATGGTGTCGCCCATCATCTCGTGGGTGAATGCGCTGCCGCCCGGAGGAGCCGTGCTCTACCGCGGCGACGCCATCCCCGAATGGAAGGGCAGCTTCCTCATCGCCTCCCTGGGCGCGGCGCACCTGCATCGCGTAGTGCTCAAGGGCGGGCAAGTCGACAAGCACGAGGTCTACTTCCGCGGCGCGTACGGCCGGCTGCGCGAGATCGCGGTCACTCCCGCGGGGGAGCTGTGGGTCTCGACCTCGAACTGCGATGGCCGAGGCCGCTGCGGCCCGCAGAAAGACCGGATCCTGCGGATCGTGCCAAAGTGAGGGGATGACCCCTCTCCTCATCGCCGTCCTTCTCGCTGCTCCGAAGATTCCCTACGTTGCCGAGGACAAGGTCGGCCCCCCCGATCTGGTCGCGGCCATCCGCGCGCGCCGCCCAGGCGGCAAGCTGTGGAACCTCGACCGCATGCTCTTGAACAGCCCCGCCTTCGCCAAGGGATGGAACGCCATGTTCGGAGCCATCCGCGGGCAGCTTTCGCTCCCCGGCAAGCTGCGCGAGATCTCCATCATGGCCATCGCCGTGCTCAACAAGGCGGACTACGAGTGGGCGGCGCACGAGCCGGAGCTCAAGAGCGCCGGCGGCTCTGCCGAGCAGATCGCGGCGCTCAAGGACCCGGTCGCCGCGAGCAAGAACGAGAAGCTCTTCGACGAGCCCGAGCGGGCCGCGCTCGCCCTGGCGATCGAGATGACGCGCGAGGTCCAGGTGCAGGATGCGACGCTCAAGCGCGTGCGCGCGGCGCTGTCCGATCAGCAAGTCGTCGAGCTGATCGGCACCATCGCTGCGTACAACATGGTCTCGCGCTTTCTCGTCGCCACCGGCGTCGAACCCGATCCTCGTTAGTATATCTGCCCCGGAAATTCGCTCCGTGTTGTTGAGTGATGAATGTCAGGGGAGGGTTGTAGATTGTCCCGTGATTCGGATCGAAGGCAGGACACTTCGATCCGAATCACGGAACAGTCTACAACCCACTCCTGAGATCCATCGCCAACCAACACGGAGCGAATTTACGATTACGTGTACTAGTCGCGGCCGCTCCAGGCGGCTTGGCGACCACGCTTGTGGAGTTTCAGTTGGAGGCCGTGAGATGCGCTCTACGAGGTCAGCTTCTCGAAGACGGCGGTGCCGTGGTGCTGGATCGCCGGCACGATGCCGCCCTCGCCGGCGAGCGCGCTGATGATGCGCGAGGGAGCTTCGGCCGTGAAAGTCTGGCCGGCGACGCGGACCTCGCCGGCGGCGACGTCCACCTCGATCTCCTCGCCTTCCTGCGCCGCCTGATAGAAGGCCGCGTCGTGCACGACGAGGAAGGGCAGCGCTTCGTTGACGAGGTTGCGCTTGTGGATGAAGGCGTAGCTTTTGGCGACGATCGCCTGCACGCCTGCGCCCTTGAGCGCCAGCACCGCCTGCTCGCGCGAGCTGCCCGAGCCCCAACCCTCGCCGGCGACGACGACGCGAGCCCCTTCGACAGCCCGCTGGAAGAATTCCGGACGGACGAAGTGGAAGGATTTCGCGCCGAGCTCGGGCAGCGAAGTGAGATGGCAGAACTGGCCGGGGATGATGGCGTCGGTGTCGATGTTGTCGCCGAAGCGCTGGATCCGCGAGCGGATGACGGCGGCGCGCTGCTTGTCCTTCGCGCGCTGCTCGCGCGCGCTGCCCGCGGTGGCGCCAGCCGGAGCGAGATGGACGTTGGGCTCGACCGCGCTCACTTCCGGCGGGCGCCGCTGCTTTCGCTCCCCGAGAATTCTCCGATAGCGGTCCTGGTCGATCTTCGCCAGGAGCGGCCGCGGATCGGCGATCGCCATTCGCGAAGCAGCGGCCGCGACCGTCGCGGCCGAGGCGAGATAGGCGAGCGATCCTTCGCCCATGCGGTTCTCGTAGTTGCGGTTCTGCGAGGAGAGCCACTTCTCGCCCTTCCCGGCCTTGCGCGAGGCGACGCCGAGGCACATCGAGCATCCGGGCGGGTCGACGCGGAATCCGGCCCGCTGGTAGATCGACCAGAGACCGGCGCGGCGCAGGTTTTCCTCGATGCTCAAGTCGCCCGGCACGACGATCTGCTTGTCGTTCGGCTCACGCCGCGCGCCCGCGGCCTCGAGCAAGAGCGCCGCCAGCACCAGCTCCTCTTCCGTCGTGGTGCAGGCGCCGATGAAGAGGCCGTCGAGCGGCATGCCGGAAAGCTCGCCCACGCCCGCCGCCTTGTCGGGCGAAAATGGTTTGGCAATCTGCGGCTCGAGATTTTGCAGATCGATTCGATAACGGGCGAGGTAGGGCGCCTCTGGATCGGCGCGATACGCCTGCATGGGAAGAACGGCCGCCGGATCGTCCTCGTCGCTCCGCCCCGCCAGCCAGGCCGCGGTCACCTCGTCGGCCTCGAAGATGCCGTTGAGGCCGCCGAACTCCGCCGTCATGTTGGCGATGGCGAAGCGCGAGTCGGTGGAGAGCTGCTTGACGCCGTCGCCGCGGTATTCGACGGAGCGCTCCATCGCGACGGTATTGCGGCCGAGCAGGCCGAGGGTGCGAAGGATCACTTCCTTGCCGCCGAATCCGAAGGGCAGGGTGCCGCTGTACTCGACGGCGATGGCTTCGGGCACCTCGATCCAGGAAGTGCCCAGCACCATCGCGACCACGATGTCCGCCCCGCCCAGGCCGATGGCGACAGCGCCGAGACCGCCGTGCGAGGAGGTGTGCGAGTCCGCTCCCAGCACGACGTCGTTGGGCCGCACCAGATCGCGATAGAACCTGGTGTGCAGGATGGTGCGATTCGAGTCGTAGAAGTGCTTGATGCCGCTCTCCTTGGCGAAGCTCTGCGAGAGCTGCACCAGCTTCTGCGCGCGCTTGTCGGTGGCGAGCGTGACCGGATCGACGGTGTGATCGACGGCGAGGAAGAAGCGATCCTTGTCGTGGATCCGGGGCCGCCCCAAAAGCCCGTAGGTGCGCTCCATGCCGTTCCACGCCAGCTCGCTGGCGATGGTCCAGTCGACGGTGACCTGGAGGACGTCGCCCGCCTGCACCCAAGGCCGCGGCAAATTGCGCGCGTGCGCGGCGAGGATCTTCTGCGTCAACGTCATCGGCCGGCGGTCCACGGGCGCTCTTGAATGCACCGTCTTTGCCCCGCGCGCAACCCATCGGCGCTGCAACCGTTGCGGTTGGGGGGTCCAGGGGGGAGCGAGCTCCCCCTTGGTGGAGGCGCCGGAGGCGCCGGATCGAAAAAGCCGTGCAACGGAGCTATGGACGTCCGAATCGGTCTAGGCTCATGGCAATGGATACTTGGTTCGAAAGGTTGAGCGCTCTCGACGCGCTCTTTCTCGAACTCGAGGATCGCTCTTCCCACATGCACGTCGGCGCGGTGGCGCTCTTCGAGGGCCCGCCGCCGCCCTACCGCGCCTTCCTCTCCTTG
>Ga0209471_1000756_pt1 | contig 20431 bp, 19 predicted proteins | sample GraSoiAngelo_128_FD_185885 | JGI IMG/M metagenome (GOLD analysis project Ga0209471, IMG submission 185885) | Grasslands soil microbial communities from the Angelo Coastal Reserve, California, USA - 14_0927_12_20cm (SPAdes) (version 2) | ecosystem: Environmental > Terrestrial > Soil > Grasslands ...
GTTTTTCTGTCGAACGACTAATGAATTTTCTCACCGCCCTGGATCGTGACGTGGATATCATAATCCGCCGCGCGCCAAGATCGCGAAAAGGCGGTCGTATCCTAGTGACGGCTGCTTAGGCAAGGCGGTGTACCTTATCTCCAAGACCAGTGCAGTTCGTCTTTTGGATCAAATAGGCATCGGAGCGGCAAACCGATCCACCATCGAGCCTTGGCTCCGACTAGTACGGAGACGAGGATCCGCGGCGACTGCGATTCTCATATATAAGGACCGGTGCAAGTTAGGACTGGGGCGAGATTGCCCGATATAGGAAGCTCGATTCGTGGAAGTGCATGAAAACAATCGTGGAAACGTCGGGAATTTTGGGCGACCGCGCCGTGACAGTGTAGGACTCTAACCAACGACAGGGCAGCGTTCTAACCAACTGAACTACGTCCCCAACCGTGGAATCAACAACTTAGCCTAAATCATTACAAACAAAGCGTTTGCAAGATTTGCATACAGCGCACTGTTCGCCTGGCTCGCATACGGTAGCAGCTGTCCCTGCCAAAACCGCCCATAAACCGCCCATAAAAATCAGTGCCCTCATGCGGGATTTATCCTAACACAGATGTCTGTTGGAGGCGAAGCAGCATTCCGAGGAAGCGCGCCGCGAGGCGAACTAACGATTCGCAACCGGAACTATTTCCGAGGTTGCCGGAATTACAGGGGCAGAATTTCCGGAGCCCGCACAGAGGACCGTAGTTCAAAATACACTGGGCGCGAAGACGTTTCTCTTTTGAGGTTCTAATGTTGAGCTTTGGGTAGAGCATTCGGCTCTCGACCGAATGCTGGCAAATTTCGGAGGTGAATTGGGGGACGCGGCTGCTTGCCAAGCAGATATGCCATCGCCGACGCTATGGTAGACCGTTGTCAGGGTTCGCGCGCGGGTCGCCAGCACCCCCGCACGCTTCCATTGAAAGCCGAAAGCGGCAGTACCCTCTGTCGTTGCAGGGCCGAGATCCTGCGACAACTGCCCTGAACCGGAGCCGTTATCAGCAGCCTTGTGATACGCGAAAAGAAGAAGCTTGTTCTCCGAGCTAGGGACTAGAATCGCAAGGTGCAGCTTGCAAGTCTGACGAAAATGGGCGACCGCGAAAGCCACAAGCTGATACCTCGTTAAGGTTTTGGGTGGGCAAATCGCCGAGATCAAGGATGCGGAGCTCGTTTCGATGAATGACTACATCAGTGCTTACGCGCAGGTGGAGCACCTGCAGAGCGATTACGATCAAAAACTACAGAAGTACAGCGAGTTGTACAGTCTCGCGCGCAAAAGGGACAACGATCGCGGAATCTTCAACGTCGAGTGCTTCCATGGCAAGCACCACCCAGAAACTTGTAAAAACATGACGGAAATCATCGATCTAGTTCGTCAGATCAACGAACTGACGAAGCGGCAAACTTCCGTGATCCATGCGATGGCATCGCTCCCGGAGCCCGAGCGGGTGAAATTCTGGCACGAGCAATTCGCGCCCCCCGCGGCCGAGGAGCACGCGCTGCGCGAGAAGCTGCAGGTCGTCGGACAGGGAACGCCGCCGGGCGGAAGAGTTCAATAAGGCCGCAAGAAGTCCCCCCCCCCAAAAAAAAATCGCAGGCCGGTTCTCGTCGTCCGTTTTTTTCTCCGAACGGTTTGCATCAGCCTGGGCGTTTGTGTAGTTTGACTTTGATGAGTTAGAGATATAACATAAATTCGAAATGACTGTACAAGAGCGCCGACTCGCTGGATGGTTGCTACTGACGTTTACCCTGCCTACGAAGCGTGCCAGCCAGAGAGTGGAAATCTGGCGGAAGCTGCAACGATACGGAACGGTGCCGCTCGGCAATTCCGGCTACTTGTTGCCTAACAGCCCCAGCAACGAAGAACGCTTCGAGTGGCTCGCGACAGCGATTCGGAAATACGGAGGGGACGCATCGGTGGTCCGCGTGGAATCCATCGACAATCTGTCGAGGCCTCGGCTGATTGGTCGTTTCGCCGAAGCGCGCGCGAGAGAGTATCAGGAACTGATCCGCGAGCTGCAGACGTTTTCCTCGACGCGCGTAGAAGGAAAAGGCGCGGGCCGTCTCAGCCGGCTTCGAAATCGATTCCAGGAGATCGCCGAGGTCGATTTCTTCGACAGCCCGTTGCAGAAGCGCGTTCAGGAATTACTGGAACAGGCATCGAGGTCGCGCGCGGCCAAATCAGGGGCGGCTAACAGCAAGATCAATCCGAAGGACTACAAGGGCAGAGTTTGGGTGACGAGGCCGAGGCCGGGTGTCGATCGCTGCGCGTCCGCCTGGCTGATTCGCCGTTTTATCGACCGGAAAGCGCGGTTTGCCTTCGCGCCCGAAGAACGTGTGCCGACGGGCGCGGTGCCCTACGACATGTTCCACGAGGAAGGGTTCGGTCATCGCGGCGACGACTGCACATTTGAAACTCTCACCAAACAGTTTCACGTCCGCGACCCGAAGGTTGGCCTGATCGGACAAATCATTCACGACGCTGATCTCCTCGACGACCGGTTCGGCCGCAAGGAGGGCTACGGAGTGGACGAAATCTTGAAAGGTTGGGCGCAGCAAGGAATTCCGGACGACAAACTTCTGGAGCGCGGGATGGAACTCATCGAAGGACTCTACCACGCACCGCGGAAGTGAATTGAGGAGCAGACGGACGTGTTCGCAAAACATCGAGCATATTGGAAGACGGCGACCAGCGTGGTGTTGCTGTTGGCGTTGGGACGGCCCGTGCTGGGGCAGTCCGACCAGCAAAAGACGAGAGCATTCACGCTCGAAGAAGCAGTGGACTTTGCTCTCAAGAATTACCCGGCAGTGCGTGCTTCGCTGGAACGAGTCCGGGCCGCGGAAGCAGGCGTAGGCCTGGCGCGAACGAGCTACTTGCCTCGGACCGATGTCCTCTGGCAGTCGAATAGAGGTACGGACAACAACATTACCGGGCTGACCCTACCCAACTCCGTAATTGCTCCGATTACCGGACCAGTCCCGCTGTCGACATCGAACCGCAGCGCCTGGGGAAGCGCAGGTGGACTGTTATTCTCCTGGGAGCCTCTCGACTTCGGGTATCGCGGCGCTAGGGTGGACGCAGCGCGTGCGGTGCAAAACCGCGCCGCGGCGGAAGCGTCTCTGACACGCCTCGATGTGAGCGTCGCGACGGTGAACGCTTACCTGACAGTACTGGCGGCCGAGGAAACCGTGCGCGCCGCGCTGGCGGATGTAGAGCGCCGCGAGACCCTAACAAAATCCGTGCACGTCCTTGTGGACAATCAGCTCCGCGCGGGCGCGGATGCTTCAAGGGCGGATGCGGAACTCGCCCGCGCGCGCGTGAACTTGGCAAGAGCGCAGCAGCAGGAAGCCATAAGCCGCGCTCAACTCGCGGACATCCTCGGCATTGCCGATGCGGTAGTCGAAGTCCGGGCGAGCACCTTGCTAACTAGGCCGCCCGCGGCTGCGCCGCCACTCACTCCTGTCTCGAATAATCCGGTCGCGGAAGTACAACGAGCGCGTGTCCAAGAGTCACAGTCGCTTGTGCACGCGCTCGATCGTTCGTATTACCCAAAACTCTATCTGCAATCGGTCGTCATGGGACGCGGAAGCGGTGTTGACCCGAGCGGCAAATTTCTCGGAGGAAGCGAGGGTCTTGGGCCAGACCGTTCGAACTGGGCAGCCGGGCTGACGGTGACGTTCCCAGTATTCGATATTTTCTCCATTCGGTCAAAAAAGGCAGTGGAAGCAGCGAACGAACGAGCGGAGGAATCCCGCTACGACCAGGCGCTGCAAGACCTGACCGGACAACTTCGCAAGGCGCAAGCCTCGCTGGACGGTGCGCGCAAAGTCGCGGAGAACACGCCTGTCGAACTCGAAGCCGCACGCACGACGGAAACGCAGGAACGCGCACGCTATCAGGCGGGGCTCGCGACGCTCGTTGATGTATCGGACGCGCAGAGTTTTCTCGTGCAGGCGGAAATCGATGACGCGTTGGCGCGGCTGGCGGTCTGGCAGAACCTTGCTTCGGTCGCAGCGGCACAAGGCGATCTTACGCCGTTTCTACAAGCGCTTCGTACCGACGCACAAGGAGCGCGATAGACATGTGGCTCCTGCGTAGCGCGCTTCGCAATCCGATCTCCGTGGTCGTTCTCGTGATCGGTGTGGCCTTGTGCTCGATTCTCGCTCTTCTGCGCATGCCGATTGATATTTTCCCGAACCTGAATCTGCCGGTGATCTATGTCGCGCAGCCGTACGGGGGAATGTCTCCGGCGCAGATGGAAGGCTATCTCGTCTACTACTACGAATATCACTTCCTCTACATTACCGGCATTGAGTCCGTGGAATCGAAATCCATCCAAAACGTGGGACTGCTGAAACTCACGTTTCATCCGGGCACGGACATGAGCCAGGCGATGGCACAAACCGTGGGATACGTGGACCGGGCGCGTGCGTTCATGCCTCCCGGAACCGTCGCGCCGTTCATCATGCGTTTTGACGCTGGAAGCGTTCCGGTCGGCTACCTCGTTTTTTCAAGCACAACGAAGAGTGTCGCCGAAATTCAAGACCTGGCGCTAAACCGCGTGCGCCCACTTTTCGCAACTCTGCCGGGAGTCTCAGCTCCTCCTCCATTCGGAGGGGCGGCGCGAACGATTGTCGTGAGCGTCGACCCGGATCGTCTCCGCGCCTACCGGATGGCTCCAGAGGAAGTGATCCAAGCGCTGAACACCGGGAACACGATAGTGCCTGCGGGGAATGTGCGCACCGGAGATTTGCTGCGTCTCGCGCCCATCAATTCGGTGGTCACGAATATCAAGGACCTGCAAAACCTTCCGATTCGCACAGGAGCGGGCCCGACTGTTTTTCTGCGGGACGTCGGCACGATTGAAGATTCGAGCGACATCATCACTGGCTATGCCGAAGTGAATGGACGCCGCACGGTCTATATTCCCGTAACGAAGCGCGCCGATGCCTCGACGCTGAGCGTCGTCAACGAAGTGAAAGCCAGCCTCGCGCAATTCCAGTCCGTCGTTCCAGAAGACATCAAGATCGATTACGAATTCGACCAATCCTCCTACGTTCGGAACTCGCTGCTCTCTGTCGTGAAGGAAGGGCTCTTGGGCGCGGTCTTGACGGGCGTGATGGTAATGCTCTTTTTGCGCGATTGGCGGAGTTCTCTCATCGTGGTCGCGACGATTCCGTTTGCCTTGCTGACCGCAGTCGTTGCCTTGTGGGGCGCGGGTCAGACGGTCAACATCATGACCCTGGGCGGCCTGGCGCTGGCGGTCGGAATTCTTGTCGACGAATCGACGGTGGTGATGGAGAACATTCACAGTCACCTGGGACAAGGACGAGGGCGCGCGGTGGCGGTTCTCGAAGCGAGCAAGGAAGTACAGACTCCGAGGCTGCTGGCGATGCTGTGCATTCTCGCGGTGTTTGTTCCTTCCTTTTTCATGACCGGAGTCTCGCACTCGCTCTTCGTGCCGCTTTCTCTGGCAGTTGGTTTCGCGATGGCCGCCTCGTATTTGTTGTCCAGCACTCTTGTGCCGGTGTTATCCACGTGGATTCTGCGTGAGCATGCGCCGGAAGCGGAGGATGCTCCTTCGCTGCTGCATCGGGTTCGAGACAGACTCGGCCGCATCCTCGACCGCCTCACGGCAAACCGCTGGCTCACGATCTCGGCGTATGTTCTGAGTTCCCTTTTGGTGATTGCTCTGCTCGGGCCGTATCTTGGACGAGAAATCTTTCCGCGGGTTTCCTCGGGGCAACTTCTCCTGAGGTTCCGCGCGCCCATCGGCACGCGAGTGGAAACAACGGAAAGACTCACTCTCGGCGTTCTGCATGCAATTCAAGAGGCGGCCGGCGCGGGAAACGTCAGCGTTACGCTGAGCTACGTTGGCGCGCCGCCTCCCAACTATCCGATCAACACGATTTATCTCTGGACTAGCGGTCAGCATGAAGCTGTATTGCGCGTGGCGCTGAACCCGGACGCCAATATTCGGGTGAATGAGTTCGAAGAGCGTCTGCGAAAGCTCTTGCCTGACAAATTTCCGGGGTGTCAGTTTTCCTTCGAAGCCGGGGACATCGTTACACAGATCATGAATTTCGGCGCTCCGACGCCCGTCGAAATCAATGTGGGCGGACCGGATCTCGCAGCGGATCGCACCTTTGCCACGAAGCTCCGTTCGGAAGTCAGCAAGATTTCCGCGCTTCGCGACCTGCAATACGATGAACCGCTTGACTATCCGAGCATCAACATCGACGTAGACCGGGAACGTGCTGGTCAGTTGGGAGTGACAACCGCGGGCGTGGGCCGCTCCTTCCTCGCAGCAACGTCCTCGAGCCGCTTCGTGACCCCGAACTACTGGGCCGATCCGAAATCAGGAGTCGGATATCAAGTCCAGGTGCAGGTCCCGCAGTCCGACGTTACCTCGATCCAGGATGTGGAACACATTCCGGTGACGCAGGGCGGCGCTTCCCATCCGCTGATGGGCGACGTAGCGCAAGTGGGGTATGGAAGTGTTGTCGGGGAGTACCACCGGCTGAACGGACAGCGCATGGTCACGCTCACTGCGAACGTCGCGGGGGAGGACCTCGGTCGAATTTCGGGTGAGCTGGACAGCGCGATCAAGCGCGCGGGCGAGACTCCTCGCGGAGTAAAGGTGACCATCCGTGGGCAAATCGGCCCGATGAAGCAGACGCTGACGAACCTGGGCATCGGACTCCTGCTTGCGGTTCTGGTGATTTACCTGCTGCTGGCAGCGAACTTTCAATCCTTGAGGCTCGCTTTCGTGGTGCTCTCGACGGTGCCGGCGGTGATTTGCGGAGTGCTCTTCGTTCTGTTTCTTACGCGCACGAGTTTGAACATTCAGTCGTTCATGGGCGCGATTATGGCGATCGGGGTGGCGGTGGCAAACGCGATTTTGCTGGTGACATTTGCGGAGGAATATCGCCGGGAAGGAAATGCGTCGACTGCTGCTGCGATTCATGGGGCGAGAACACGAATGAGACCCATCCTGATGACCAGCATGGCGATGATTGCTGGAATGGTTCCCATGGCTCTCGGAATCGGCGAAGGAAGCCAGCAGACGGCTCCTCTTGGGCGTGCGGTCATCGGGGGTTTGCTGTTTGCGACGGCAGCCACCCTGCTGATTCTTCCGCTGGTATTTTCCCTGGTTCAGCAACGCGCGGGAGTGCACTCGCCTTCGCTCGATCCCGATGACCCTGCAAGTGTGTTCGCGCGAAGGACAACCTCTTTGCCTGGAGAAACGGCATGAAACGATTCCGAATTTCGTCGATTTTGGTTCTTATCGTGACAAATTACTGGTGCACGTCATGCGGTTCGAACACAAACTCCAGCGCGAAGGCTCAGGCCTCCGCTCCGACCGCTTCCACTGTCGAAGTTACAAAGGTTGCGTCGAAGAAGCTGTCCATCACCACACGTCTGCCCGGAGAGTTGCAAGCGTACGAAACTGTGGCCGTCTTTCCAAAGATTACGGCTTACGTGGATTCGATCAGCGTGGACCGTGGAACGCACGTGAAGTTCGGCCAGCTCATGGCGCGGCTGGTTGCGCCGGAGGTTGCGGCGCAGCGGGCGGAGGCACAGTCGAAACTTCAGGCGGCGGAGGCCCAGCGTGCGGAGGCCGACGCTAAGCTCGCCTCCGATCAGAGTACCTACGATCGGTTGAAGAGCGCCTCGGCCACGCCCGGTGTGGTCGCAGGGAACGACGTCGAAGTTGCCCAGCGAGCAGTGGATGCAGACCGTGCCCGGCTTGAGGCCATGCGGGGAAGCGCAGAAGCGGCGAAATCGGCACTAAAGTCAGTCACAGAAATCGAAAGGTACCTCCAGGTGCGGGCTCCCTTCGACGGCATTGTGACAGAACGGAACGTACATCCGGGGTCTCTTGTGGGGCCCGCAACAAGTAGCTCGGGAGCAGCCATGCCGATGCTACGGGTCGAAAAGACCGCTAGGCTCCGACTCGTTGTTCCTGTCCCAGAGAAATATGCGACGGGCATCAACGTCGGAAGCAAGGTTGAGTTCAGCGTTCCTGCCTTCCCCAGTCAGACATTCGCGGGGACGATTGCCCGTGTTGCTCATTCCGTGGACGTGAAAACGCGGACCATGCCAGTCGAACTAGACGTCAACAATTCGGACGGGCGTTTGAGTTCCGGGATGTTTCCTGAAGTCCTTTGGCCGGTGCGGCGGACCGAACCTACTCTCTTCGTTCCAACGTCTTCGGTTGCCAGAACCACAGAGGCTACGTTTGTCATCCGCATTCGAGGGGGCAACACCGAGTGGGTAAACGTCCAAACTGGCGAACTGGACGGCAAGTCCATCGAAGTATTTGGCGGTCTACATGAAGGTGACGAAGTGGCGGTGCGGGGTACCGACGAACTGCGGCCAGGAAGTCGGGTGGCAACGAAGCCGGCCGCCCCAGATTCCGCTGGTCCACCCAAATGAATTCCAGCTCGAGTGTATGTACCGAAACTTTGTCTTGAATAAGGAGACTGATGATGATTGGCAGAATGCGTTTTTTCGTGATGATCTGTGCGTGCTTGCTTCCGATTGCAGTTCGCGGCCAAGGAGTGACTACCGCGCCAATCGACCAAGCACTGGGGAGGTCAGGACAGAAAACGGGAGACGTTTACAAAGTGGGTTTCCCAAGGACCGACCTACATGTTTCGGTTCACGGAGTAGCAATTAAGCCCGGACTCGCGCTCGGTTCGTGGGCGGCGTTTCTCGGAACCGATGACAACGCGATGGTGATGGGCGATTTGGTACTGCTTGAGGATGAATTGAATCCAGTCATGGCAAAACTCCGTTCGTCTGGCTTTGAGATCACTGCAGTGCACAACCATCTTCTCGAAGAAAGCCCGACAGTTATGTACATGCATTACATGAGACATGGCCCTGCCGCGCAGTTGGCGGCTTCGTTGCGTTCGGCCTTGGCTGTTTCTAAGACACCACTTGGAAAGCCTGCGGCTGCAACCGAAGAAGGTGCCCCACCAGCGTGGGTGAAAGGTGTCGAGGACGCTGTCGGTCGAAAGGGCACGTACAAAGGTGGAGTGCTGTCGTACGGCGTAGCGCGCAGCGCGGCTGTTACGATGGCGGGAACGACGATTCCCCCGGCGGCTGGCGTGGCGGAGAGTATCAATTTTCAGGAAGCGGAATCCGGCAAGGTCGCGACCACTGGTGATTTCGTGCTGGCCGCGGAAGAGGTCAATGCTGTTATCTCGGAGCTTCACGACCACCACATTTCGGTGACAGCGCTACACAGCCATATGTTGACCGAAGAACCGAGGCTGTTTTTCATGCACTTCTGGTCCGTGGGCACGCCCGAATCGGTAGGTGCCGGCATTAAAGCAGCAGTAAGCAAGGTCTCGGTGAAGTGATGAACTCCGTCCGAATAACAGGGCTGCTCTCTTTCTGCGTGCTTCTGACGGTGACGGCGGTCCCCGGATCGCCGTCACAAGCGAACGCTCCGACACTCAAGAAGGTTGCGGAGTTCGATCTGCCAGGTCCGCACGGAAAGCGATTCGACTATCTGACGATTGATGAGGACGACCACTATTTGATTTCTGCGCATCTCGCCGCCGACCAGACATACGTGATCGACCTGGCTACAAACAGAGTGGTCGCAACCGTTACGGATACGCCCGGTGCCGAAGGCGTCGAGTACGTTCCGGAACTGAAGAAGTTCTATACCTCGAACGCCCATGACAACACGATTGCCGTAGTGGACCTGAAGCAGATGCAGGTCATCAAGAAACTGAAAACAGAAGCGAAGCCGGACGGGAGTGCGTACGCCGCTCCCTTTCACAAACTGTACGTTTCCGACGAGCGCGGGAAAGCGGAAGCCATCGTCGATGTAACCAAAGACGAGATCGTGAAGACTCTGCACTTTGACAGCGAAACGGGGATGCCGCAATACGATCCCGTGGCGCGGAGGGTCTACGTGAATCTCCAGGATCAGAGCATTTTTGCGGTCATCGATCCCGCGACGGACCAAGTCGTCGGCCGGTACCCGGTCGAGAAATGCAAGGGAAATCACGGTATGGCGCTGGACGCGGAGCACCACCGCGCGTTCCTTTCCTGCGAAGGGAACGAGCTAATGACCGTTTTCGATTTGGACAAGAACGTTCCAATCGCGTTTCTCCCACTCGCCGGTGGACCGGACGTCATCAAATTCGATCCGGGTCTCCGGCGCATCTACGTTGCCTGCTACAGCGGAGCGATCTCCGTTTTTCATCAGGACGACGCCGATCACTATCGCAAGCTCGAAGACTTTCGCGTGCAGCACGCGGTACACACGGTCGCGGTGGATTTGAAAACGCATCGGCTCTACACGCCGGAACAGGAAGAGGATGGCAAGCCGGTCGCGCGGATGGTCGTGTACGAGGCCGTGGGTGCGCGCTAAGCGCATTGGGCAATATAAGAAGGAAATGGGAGGAGGCTGTCGCCGCAGTGTCCTATGTCGATGATGGATCTCATCCCGGTTTCACTCCGCGCGTTGCCACGGGACGCCGCAATCCTGTTCCTTACGCGGTTCACGCGCCTTTTCGCGTACGGAGCGCTGTCCGTTGTGCTCGTGTTCTACTTGGTTAGTCTCGGCCTGACGGAAGCTCAGGTGGGACTGCTTCTGACCCTGACACTCGCGGGCGATATGGCGATTTCCCTTCTGCTCACGACGCGAGCCGACCGCATCGGTCGGCGGCGCATGTTGATCGTGGGAGCGATTCTCATGGCCGGAGCCGGTATCGCGTTCGCCTCAACGAAGAATCTTCTCTTCCTCATTGTCGCGGGAACCATTGGAGTGATCAGTCCGAGTGGAAACGAAGTCGGTCCCTTTCTTTCCATCGAACAGGCGGCATTGTCCCATGTCGTTTCCGCTGCGAGCCGCACGGAGGTTTTTGCCTGGTACACGCTGGCAGGTTCGCTTGCCACGGCTCTCGGCGCCTTCTGCGGCGGCGCAGCTGCGGGGGTTGTGCAGAAGGCATCCCTCTCTACTTCCGACAGCTACCGTGTAGTAGTCCTTCTCTACGCGGCCCTTGGAGTGGCGCTCGCGTTCTTATTCACACGCTTGTCGTCCTCCGCGGAAGCCGATATGTCCGCCACGTCAGCCAAGGGAGTGTCCGCAAAAGATTTTCTCGGTGTTGGTCGTTCCCGCCCGATTGTTTTGAAGTTATCGAGCCTGTTCGCCCTCGACTCCTTCGGTGGTGGTTTTGTAGTGCAAAGCTTTGCCGCATATTGGTTCTATCTGCGATTCGGGGTTGCTCCGGTGAAGCTCGGCCTCATTTTCTTCTGGGCTAATGTCCTGGCGGGAATCTCCGCTCTGCTCGCATCGCGCTTGGCGACGCGTATCGGGCTGGTGCGGACGATGGTGGTGACGCATTTGCCGTCGAATGTTTTGCTCCTCCTTGTACCGCTTATGCCGAACCTCAGTCTCGCCGTGCTGGTGCTGCTCGTCCGATTCAGCATGAGCCAGATGGACGTGCCGACAAGACAGTCCTATACGATGGCCGTGGTGCGGCCTGAGGAACGCTCGGCGGCCGGTGGAATCACAGGCGTTGCGAGGACAGCAGGAGCCGCGATCAGCCCGATCTTTGTCGGCTTCCTGTTCTCGCGTCCCGCGCTGATTGATATTCCATTCTTCATTGCCGGGACGCTCAAAATCGCTTACGACCTTGTGCTGTACCGGGAGTTCGCGGCGATCCGGCCACCAGAAGAGGCAGATTAATGGCTGGACCTGATCGTTTGTGGGTCGCGCTTTCGGACGCGGCGATGAGCACCGTACGAAGGTCTCTTATCGCAATTCTGGTCTTGGCGGCCTCTTTGCCCGGCCAAACCCTGCAGCAGATTGCGACGATTGACCTCCCCGGTCCCAAAGGCCAGCGCTTCGACTACCTGACCATAGACGATGAGGATCAATTTCTGCTTTCGGCTCATTTGGGTCCTGGGATTCTGTGCGTGATCGACATGAAGACAAACAAGGTGGTCAAAGCGATTCCCGGCGTTCCTGGTATCACTGGCCTCGAATTCGTTCCTGAAGCGCGCAAGGTCTACACCTTCGATTGGGGCGAAGAGAAGATCGGCATTGTCGATTTGCATTCGATGACAGTAGTCAAGCGTTTGGCAACCTCGGCCAAGCCCAACGGGAGCACGTATGCCGCTCCTTTTCATAAGGTTTATGTCTCGAATACTTTGGGGAAGGCAGTGGCAGTAGTGGACGTCGACAAAGATGAGATTGTTAAAACTATAGAATTCCCCAGCGAAACGGGCATGCCACAATATGATTCATCGGCACGCAAGGTTCAGAAACACAAATGAAATCGCGGAGATCGATCCGGCAACAGACACGTTAGTGGGAAAATATCACGTGGATGGATGCCAGTTTAATCACGGAATGGCCGTGGATTCGGAACATCACCGTGCATTCATCCTCTGCAGTGGGAATCGAACGTTTACGGTCTTTGCGCTAGACACCCACAGACCGATCGCGCACCTCCCCCTGCCGGCCGGTGCCGACGTTGTAAAATTCGATCCGAACTTAGGGCGAATCTATGTAGCTTGTTCCAGCGGATTCATTTCGGTGTTCGAGACGCAGGACGCGGAACACTATCGAAAGCTTGAAGACTTCCCGGTCGAGAGAATGGTCCACAGTCTTGCCGTAGATTCGACAAGCCATCGTGTGTATGCACCTGAGCAACAAGAAAAAGGACAGCCCGTTGCACGCATGATCGTATATGAAGCTATTACGTCAGATCGGAGCTAGCCGTGAGGGTGGGAATGAAAATGTGCCTAGCCATGTTGCTCTTTCTTTCAGCAACGCTGGCAAAGGCTCAAGCAAACGAACCACTGAAACTGGAGAAGACGATCCAACTGCCGGACGTGCAAGGACGCATCGACCACATGTCGATCGACGTTAAGGGGCAGAGGCTGTTTGTTTCTGCGCTTGGCAACAATACAGTCGAGGTCATCGATCTCAAGGCAGGTAAACTCGCGAATACAATGACCGGGCTTAAAGAGCCGCAAGGTGTCTTCTTCGTCGCAGACAATGGCCGCTTGTTTGTGGCGAGCTCAAAGGACGGCACCGTGAAGATGTTTGACGGCACTTCGCTGAAGCTCCTCAAAACCATCGAGTATGGCGACGATGCCGATAACCTTCGATTCGATTCCAGTCGTCAGCGTGTGTATGTCGGCTATGGGGACGGTGCCCTCGCAGAGCTAGACACAGACGGAAACAAGATCGCGGAAACCAAGCTGGATGCACATCCCGAATCGTTCCAACTCGAAAAGAATAGTCCTCGAATTTACGTGAACCTGCCGAAATCGCGAAAAATTGCCGTCGTGGATAGGGAGACGCACTCGATTGTTGCAACTTGGGGCACTGGTATGTCGCTCGCAAACTATGCGATGGCGCTGGACGAAGGAGACCACAGGCTCTTCGTAGTTACTCGCTACCTGGCACGATTGCTGGTCTTGGAAACGGGAAGCGGGAAGATCGTGCAAAGTCTTTCAGCAATTGGCGATTGCGACGACATCTTTTTCGACCAAGCTCGGAAACGCATTTACGCAACAGGCGGTGAAGGTGCCATTTCCGTGTTTGCGCAGCAGGAGGCCGATCACTACAAGGAGATTGCCCGAGTTCCGACCGTGAAGGGAGCACGCACGAGCTTCTTCTCCCCGGACTTCGGTCGGCTATACATTGGGGTCAGACGACAAAGCTCCTCGCCAGCGATGATTCAGGTTTTCTCGGTTGGTCAGTAAATTCTGTGCGACCCGAGGCTAGGTCGGATTACGAAGGACTGGGGGCGGCCGGAAGGTTGACTCGCGACAGGACGTCGCGGAAGAAAAACCCAAAGAATTATTTGCTTACCAGCGGCCCGAGGGCCAATTAAGTACTCAGGACATTGCCGACACTCGAAGGTTGAGTTTTTCGTTTGGGGTCGGCGCACGACCAGGTTCAGACCGTGCGGGCAAGGGGGACGTGATCAGCCGAATCCACAAGTGGATCTGTGTCTTGGGGATGTTCGTGCCCTTGTCCTTGGGTGCGTCCGCCCGCGCAGGCGCTCCGCCACAGCGTAATTCAACCTCTCAGGTGGAAACACAGGCGTCAGACACGGTGGAGGCCGTTCGCGTCGATCACGCTCCGAAGCTCGATGGGACGCTGGACGATCCGCTCTGGCAATCCGCGAGACCGATTACGGAGTTTCGCCAGCAGGAACCGTACGAAGGACAGCCGGCTACGGAACGAACGGAAGTACGCATTCTCTATACGCGCCACGCTGTTTATTTCGGGATTCACTGCTTTGATTCCGAGCCGTTGCGAATCATCGCAAGTGAACTGCGGCGCGACGTAAGCCAGGATTTGGATGATCACTTCGAAATCCTGATCGATTCGAATCACGACCGTCGCGGCGCGTACGTTTTTCAGATCAATCCGCTCGGCACGCAACTTGACGGCCTGATCGTCGAGGAGCAAAGAGACAACTCCAGCGCCGATTTCGATTCTGGCTGGGACGGCGTCTGGACGTCAGAAGCGCGAATCGGAGTGGACGGCTGGACCGCGACGATAGAAATTCCGTTTACCACGCTGAACTTCACGCATTCCACGGATGTTCATTGGGGCGTGAACTTCAAGCGGTTCATCCGCAGAAAGAACGAGTCTCACCTATGGAAGGCGTACCGCAGGACCTTCGGGATTACGAAAGTTTCGCAAGCGGGAGACCTCGAAGGCATTAAAGACATTGGCAGCGGACGACTCTTCGTCGTGAAGCCGTATGGCCTCGCGCGATATGACAAGCAAACCGGGCAGGACCCGAAGTTCCCGCTGACGGGCGGAGTCGACGTGAAATACGGTCTCAGCTCCAACCTTGTATTGAACCTGACCGCCAACACGGATTTTGCTGACACGGACGTGGACCTGGAACCATTCAATCTCACACCGTTCAAAGTGTTCATCCCCGAGAAACGTCAGTTTTTCCTGGAAAATGCCGGAGTTTTCAACTTTTCCCTGGGCGACGGGGATCAGTTGTTTTTTAGTCGTCAGATTGGTATCGATCCCATCACCGGGAATCAAGTCCCGATAAACGGCGGCGCCAAGCTGACCGGACAGATCGGGCGTCTGGAACTGGGCGTAATGGATGTGGACACGCGTTCGAGCGGCCCCAATCCCTACTCGAACTTCGCGGTTGCTCGCCTCAAAGAGTCCCTGTGGGCAGGCTCGTATGTCGGCGTGATGGGCATCGACAAACGGTCGGGAGACCTCCTTGACAGTTTCAACCAGACCGGGGGCGTGGACACCCGTCTGGTCTTTTTCAAGGGTTGGTTCGTGGATGCACATATGGCGGGAACTCAGTTACCAGGAAATCCGAGCGGCAACAGCGACGTCGGAGCTTCTCTCACGTACCGGTCGAACTGGGTTGAAGGAATTGTGGAACGCAGAAAAACGGGGCCGAACTTTAACCCGGAAGTCGGCTTCGTGGAGCGGCCTGATTCAAACGAGACGTATGGAGACCTGACCTTTAAGGTGCGGCCGACCATCACAGGTGTGCGTGAATTGCAATTCGAGGGCTTTCTTCTTCACGCACCGGATACACTCGGCCAGGTTTCCACACAGGAGTGGCAGAACACCTTTCGCGCCGAGTTTCACAACGGCGGTTACACCGACGACGACATCGTTGACGTGTTCACGCAGCGCATTACGTCGCCCTTCCACATTTACAAGAGCGTTTTTATTCCGAACGGTCTGTACCACTTCGCGCGCCACCAGATCACGTATGGTTCGGGGCAAGACCGGAAGTTCACGTATAACTTTTTCGAGCGCTTCGGTGGCTACTATGGGGGAACGCTGAATGAATTTCGTGTGCGCGCGAACTACCGCCGGACCGCAAAATTCTCCGTCTCTGCTTCAGAGACCTGGGACCAATTCCGTTTGCCGCTGCCGAACGGCAATTTTTCCGTCGTTCTGGCCAGTCTACAGGGAAACTATTCCTTCAACCGGTTCCTGACTTTCACCAGCCTCGTTCAGATGGACACCTCAAACGCCCAGGCAGTTAGCGCCAATCTTAGGCTGCGCTACAACTATCGTCCCGACAGCGACCTCTACGTTATCTATAACGTGGGAACGCAGTTCGCGAGTATAGCTCCGGCAAACCCACCGCAAGTTCGGGAAACACGGTTCGCAATCAAATACACGTACTCCTGGCAACGATGAAGGCGCGATGGAACGACAACGAAGAGAATTTCTGCGAACGATGTCGACCGCGGCCGCGCTGCCCGTCCTGGCGCCGATTCTGAAAGCAGCGGCTGAAACCAGGTCGGCGGAGGATCCCGTTGCTTTCCCTGACGCAGCCTCGCGGGGCTTCCGAGCGCATTTCCCGATGTTGAAGGAATCCGTAAACGGTCAGCCTTTGGTGTATCTCGACAGAGCCGCCACGACCCAACGTCCGCGTGAGGTGGTCGACGCTCTTTCGACGTTCTACCTGCACGACAATGCGAATCCAGCAAAATCTCTACACACGCTGGCCGGCCGTTCTGCCGCGGCGTACGACGCTGCGAGAGCGAAGGTCGCTCGGTCTTTGAACGCCCGCGCGGGCCAGAGGAGATCGTGTGGACGCGTGGAACGACCGAAGCAATCAATTTGGTTGCCGCTTCTTGGGGTGGCGCGAATCTTGGTCCAGGTGATGAGGTCCTGGTGACCGTTTCGGACCACTATTCAAATCTGGTGCCTTGGCAAGTGGCCACGCGGCGGGTGAACGCGACATTGCGAGCGTCTCGACGTCAGCTACGATTGCCGCTTGCGACTCGATCAGCTGGACGGGCTCCTTTCCAAACGAACCAGGCTGGTGACTTTCCCCCCACGTTTCGAACGTCCTCGGTCGGATCAATCCCGCCAGGGAAATTTGCGAATAACCGAAGGGTCAGAAGCTGAGCGGCTAGTAGGCTCGACGCGCCGGTGACCGTCACAAAATACGGAGAAGTTGCGGGATGGCGTGCTGATACTGGCGGCTCGGCCGTGACAGTGCGGGATTCTAACCAACTGAACCAGTCCCAACCGTGGAATCGACAGCTTAGAGAGAAATCCTACAAATAAAGCCTTTGCAGGACTTGCATGTGGCGCACAGTCCACCTGGGTTGCCTCCGATAGCAGTTTTTTTGGAAGAACCGCCCATAAACCGCAGTCAGAATTAGTGCGCTCAATCCGGAACTGGTACTAACGCAGAGCGCGGCAAGAGGCGAACTAGGAAGAGAGCGGCGGCGCCTTTCGGGGGCCGGTATCAGCGTTCGGGTATTTCCACTTCTGTGTTGTAACTGCCTGGCCTCGCAGCGTTCACGGTAGCGACGACACGCTCCACATGCAGGCGCAGTATTGGCCATTGCGAATTGCCCAGCACGACGAGCGCGATTGTGCGAACCGTCAAATTCTGCTGGTAGCGGATATTTTTGTCGGGGGTGACCAACACATCAAATCCGGCGTCCTCAGCGGCCTTTAGCAATTCGCCGTTCTTGAGCTTGTCCCACCCTCGCTGTGCGGTTGTTTGGACTGTGTGATCTTTGAGAAATGGACGGATAGGAACCGGGGTACCCTGGTCAAAGAGAACGAACATCAGCGGCTAACAGCAGACGAAGGAGTTTCATCAAGACTGCGAGCGGCAAATTCGATAACGGCCTTAATCTGGTCGCGATCCAGCCCTTCGAACCAATTCATAATGTCATCGATGTTGGCGCCCGCTTCCAAATTTTCAAAGATGACGGAGACCGGCATGCGGGTTCCGCGAAGTACCCAGGCGCCGCTTACCTTTCCCGGGACGCTTTCGACCGCGGGGCATTGTGACCAATCCAGCGCCATTTTTCTTTCCTGTTCCTCAGTTTAGCTCAAAATCCAAGCGGCCAGCATGCTAATTTGAGGACACGGAGGACCGACAGGAGCGGTTCCCGCTGTCACCTATAGGCTCTTGCCTGTAACCGGCCTGTTTCCCTACAACCATGGTTATTCCCTGGGGATTCAAGGACTCGAACCCGAGCTGAAAATGGGATTCTGCGCTGCTGCTGTCGAATCTTGTCGAAGAAAGAGCGGAGCCGCCCGTGACAGTGTGTTGGGAGGGGGCAGCGTTCTAACCAACTGAACTACGTCCCCAGCCGTGGAATCAACAACTTAGCGTAAAACCTTGCAAATAAGGCCTTTGCAAGATTCGCGTACAGTGCACGTTTCGCCTGGCTCGACGCAGACCTTGCTTGAGTGAGAAGACAGCCCCGCGCCGAAGCTTCCAGACGCGGCACCAGCGGGCGACGTGCTCTTCCGACCGGAAGAGCAGCATGGTCTTTCAGGTGAAGACGATGTTCTCGTACCAGCGGGATGCTGGCACAGCGAAATGAATGACGCCTTTCGTTCCGAGGAGACCTCCTTTGTGGACGATAAGCTCCATGGCGGAGTCGCAGCAGGCACACGCGGTGGTGACGCGAGCGTCGCGGCGAAGCATTAAGGGAATCGCGAGGGCGTCCCAGATGCACGATGCCCACCAGGAGCGCTTGGCGGACTGCACGTGGAAGGCCGGGGGCACAGCCCAGAAGGGAGCGGCGCGAAGAACTTCCGACGTGTTTTGCTGGATCACCAGAATGTGCAGATCCGCGAGACGCTGCAGAGCGGAGCGCACGGTCTTTTGGGAACGCGACAGCGCCGTGGTGAGTTCGCCGATTTTTGGGACGTGGCCGCGGGTGACAATGAAATGGTAGAGGGCGTGACGAAAAGCGGCGTCCGCTTCGGTGTAGGTAAGTTTTTTAGCCACGGGCAAACTCCTTTCGTTTAGATGGGTCAAATAGTTTCAGAGTCTTCCTGGTAGAGGCAAGGAGAGATTTCCAACGCGCGAAATCTCTGGCATTCTCGGTCACGAGTGTGGCCCCAGCCTGCGCAGCTTCCAGCGCGATCAGCAGATCGCGAAAGTGGCGGACGAAATCCATTTGCCCGTAAGCACTCCGCGCGCGGCGCAGCCGAATGCCGGCATCAATCCATGCAGCCGCGGGAGGGGACGAGAAGTGACCCAGGGCTCGGTGCGCCTTGCATAGTTCATCCAGAACTCGCTTCTCCCGATGGTCGTGGGTACCGGCATAGAGTTCAGCGGCCACAACGGCCGTCAGGATGGTGCGCTGGAAGACTCGAGGATCCTCGCCTAGCCAGAGGTAGTTCTCTCCCCGGCTAAACCGGATGTAAACGCCAGTATCGAACAGAAGCGGTCCGGCCGGTAGGGCAGTCATCTCCTCTTCGCTGGAGCGCGTCCGAAGACGTCCTCCGGACCTCCAAGCTTTCGCAGATCCTGCAGGGCCTGAAGTCCAGCCTCTACCGCCAGGCGCTCGTCGATTACGAGCCGCACGGCCTCGGAATTACTGCGTGACTGAAGAGCCTTGCGCAGCCGCCGGACTTTCCCGGTCTCAAGCAAGAGATTGGTGCGCGTGAGTGCTGTCCTGCTCATAGCGGCCTCCGGTGTGTAGGTTCACCTGCGATTATACACAACAGGCTGTAAGCAGGCAATGAAGAGCTTCACTGCCCAGCCCATGTTGCCGGCATAGCCGCTTTGCTCTTACAGGCGAAACCATCCGCGACTGCCACGGACCTTCAACAGGCCATTCTGCAGTCTTGCAAGCCTATAACTGGCGAGCCCCCCATTACGTTACGGGCATGGCGTCTTGCAGCCTGACCAAGCTCTAAGCCTACTCACAGGGACAGGGGCTTCAGAAGGGTCCGCCAAAGCGGTAAAGAGGAGCCGCAAATGCCCGTTATGCCCGTTACTGAGCATCGGGCTCGCCCTTAGCAACGGCGCGCCAATGCCTAATCGGCCTGCCAGCTTTGCCACCGACGTTCGGTTGATGTCCGCGTTTATCAGATGGAAGGCACTGAGTCAGTGGCAATATACTGGAATCGTCTCAAATTCCCCTCCAAACCCACACGGAGGGTGGTCCTTCGCCAGTCATTGCTCACCTGAAGAGCAAAGCATTTCTTCCGAAATGCAATCGAGCGGACTGATGAATTGAGATGGGTGCCGGAGGTGCAGTTTTGGTATTACATGCTTACACCGTTTCGGTGAATCCTCAGAGCCCACCGCGAATCATTGCATCGCAGCCGCCAAGGTGACCGTTCCACTGTGCCATAGGCTATGAGGTCATCCCGGTTCCCGTGCTCATCTACATCTTCGTCAAAGGCGGGAACCATCCCCGCCCGCAAAGTGACGAGATTTCAATCTGCATCCTCACATGTATCCTTGGAAACACAAAGCAGCTCGTCGAATAGCGCGCGCTTAAGTCGGCCCTTCAGCTCCTCCTCGCGGGGAGGAACACTGCCGACGGCGTGAGGAACTTTGTGTTTGGAAGCTCGGTCGCCACATGGAAGCGATCGAACCGGCCTTTGCTTTTCCCGCTGCC
>Ga0209471_1000758_pt1 | contig 20412 bp, 18 predicted proteins | sample GraSoiAngelo_128_FD_185885 | JGI IMG/M metagenome (GOLD analysis project Ga0209471, IMG submission 185885) | Grasslands soil microbial communities from the Angelo Coastal Reserve, California, USA - 14_0927_12_20cm (SPAdes) (version 2) | ecosystem: Environmental > Terrestrial > Soil > Grasslands ...
AGGTGCACTTCGTCGATCCGCGGGATGCGCCCGGCAGGAGCCATGGCGAGGAGGGCGTGCAGGCCGACGAAGGCGACGATGATCCCCGCCGTGCCCCCGAGCAGTGCGATCAGCACGCTCTCGGTCAGCAGCTGCCGCACAATGCGCGCGCGGCTCGCGCCCAGCGCGACGCGCACCGCCATCTCGTGGCGCCGCGTCGCGGCGCGAATCAGCAGCAGATTGGCGACGTTGGCGCACGCGATGAGGAGCACGAAGGCGACCGCGCCCGCCAGGATGTAGAGCGACGCCTGGGCCTTCCCCGTCACGGTGTCTTGGAGCGGGATGATCGCCGCGGCCGGCGTCAGCCCCGCCGCACGCGGGTCCGCCGGCATCGCGCGCGCGATCGCCACGAGCTCGCTCTTGGCCTGCTCGGGTGTGGCATCAGTGCGCAGCCGCCCCACGACCGGGAAGATGAACGAGTTTCCCGGGTCCAATCGCAGCGCCAACGGGGTCCACAGCTGGGAGGCTGCGGGGAATGTGAAGCCGCGCGGCATGATTCCGACCACGGTGCGGGAGATGCCGTCGAGTACGATCGTCGTGCCGAGGACACCGCGATCGCCGTTGAATCGGGTACGCCACAGGAGATCGCTCAGGATGACGACGCGATCGTTGCCCGCCTCATCCTCTTCCGGCGTGAACCCGCGCCCCACGGCTGGTTGCACGCCCAGCACCGCGAAGAAGGTTGCGCTGGCGCGTGCGCCCGGAACGCGCGTGGCGTCTCCGACACCGCTCAGCGTCAGCTCCTGGCGCTGGTAGCCGGTGACGCGCTCGAAGCGCAGGTCGTGGCGCCGATACTCGAGATACAGGCGGTCGTCGAGGCCGGGCGGCAGCTCGAACGGCAGGTTGGTCGGGAGGTAAGAGACGGCATATAACCGGCCGGGGTCGCGAAATGGCAACGGCTGCAGCAGCACGCGGTCGACGACCGTGAACACGGCGCTGTTGGCCCCGATCGCCAGGGCGAGCGTGGCAACGGCAACGGCGGTGAACGCCGGGGTGCGGCGCAGGGCGCGCCAGCCGTAGCGCAGGTCCTGCCCGAGGCGCTCGAGCCAGAGGCCACCCCGCATCTCGCGCGTCACCTCGGCGACGTGGGTGACGTTGCCGAACTCGGCGCGCGCCGCCCGCTCGGCTTCGTCACGCGACGCGCCACGCGCCATCTTGTCGGCGATCGCCATGCGGAGGTGGGCGGCGATCTCTTCCTGGATCTCGTCGTCGCTCGGGCTCATGGCTCACTCGCGGCCGGGGGCGCGAGAATCGCCGCGATCGCGTGACTCAGCTGCTCCCATTGCGATCGCTCCCGTTCCAGCTGCTTCCGCCCCTTCGCGGTCAATGTGTAGACTCGCACGCGTTGCTTGTTCTCGGATTTGCTCCACTCGGCGGCGATCCATCCCTGACGCTCGAGCCGGTGCAGGGCAGGGTAGAGCGAGCCGGTGTCGACGTGCAGGACCTCGTCGGACGACGCCCGGATCATCTGTGCGATGCCGTAGCCGTGGCGCGGGCCCCAGCGCAGCGTCTGGAGGATGATGAGGTCGAGCGTGCCCTGGAGCAGCTCGATGCGGGAGAGCGCGCGCGGTCGGTTCATGGGCGGTCCAGTCCCAGGATGTAGACAATCTACATCCACAGGATGTAGAATGTCTACAGCCATGGCGGGGAGGTCAAGGGAGAGGCCCACAGCACACGACCCCTCAAAGGTCATCAGGGGGTCGTCGTTCTTAGTCTCGCACGTCAGCAGTCGTTACAACGGCACCGAAACAGTCTTGAGCTCCTCACCCTTTGCGAGCGTGACGTCCGCGACCGCGCGGCCATCCTTCAACGACGGCGTGATGCTGACTGCGTGATAGCCGGCGTTGTCTCGCAGGGCCTTCTCCACCGCTGCCCGCAGGGGGACCTTCGCCTTCGCCATCGCCCCGCTCTGGCTCTGTGCAGCGGTGTAGTCCTCGGCTTCTGTGATCGGCTCGGTCTTGACGACCTTACCGCTGTTGTGGTCGACAATCACCTCGAAGTACTTGCCGTCCTTCAGCGTATAAACAGAGAGCTGGAATTTGCCCTCCTCCATCTCGAACTTTGCTGAAATCGCCTGGCCGTGACTCGCGCTCGCCGCCAGACCCCGCTCGAGGGGCACCCGAGCGCCCATAACGGCCTTTGCCAGCGTAGTCTGGGTGCCCTCTGGCTTGTCGTTGTCCTGGGCCGCGAGCGTGCTGCCCCAGCACATCGCTGCCGCGGCTAGAACCGGGACAAACCATCCCTTCCTCGTCATGTTCATGGTACCCCCGATCTCAGTGTCGTGAACTGATGCCCTAACCAGCCTTCTTGACGTTCATCTTGTCCAACGCGGCGCGGAGCCCGTGCGCCAGCTTGAGCGCGTCGTCGTTCGCCCAGTAATGCATGAAGAACAGGCGCGGGCTGTCGGTCAGCATATGGCTGTGGAGGGCCGTGATGGCGGTCCCGTTGTCGCGCAGGGCACGGATCACGGGGTTCACCTCACGCCCGATCAAGACGAAGTCGCCAGTGATCGCCGCCTTGCCACCACCCGTCGGCTGGAAGTTGATCGCCGTGGCCACGCCCATGGACGGCGGGACGTCCATCCCGTCCGCGGTGATCTTCTCAGCTCGCGGCACGCCGACCTGAAACACGCCACCGTTGACCTTCCCGTGATACCCGAGGATTTGCCCGATTTGCGCGGTGTCGATGCCGAAGGTTCCGACGGGCGTCGCCGCCCCGGGCGCCCCGAACGGCGTGGTGGTGAGGGCGAGCGCGGCGTGGACCGCCGCCGCGAGCCTCGCCGGCGCGCCGTGCCCGCCGATGTGCATGTACATCACCCGCGGGGATTCATGCAGGAGATGGTTGTGCAGCGCGGTCTGCTCGATCCCCCCATCCTGGAGCTTGCCGAGGACGGGGCTGACCTCGCTCTCGAGCAGCACGAGGTCGCCCATCAGCATCGTCTCGGTGTCGCTCACCTGCTTGAACGCGACCCAGGAGCCGAGCGCCAGCGCGGCCTTCACCGCCACACCGCCGCTGGTGACGTGGAGGTCACTGCGCGGCATCCCTACCTTGTAGGCCCCGTCCGGCTGGAGCGCCCCGGACTTTCCGAGCCCTGCGTCCACCTGCTTCCAGTCGATGGGCGCAAGGGTCCGCTGGGTCTGGGCCTTTTCGTGCTGCTCCTGCACGGCTGACTCTGCCGATTCCTCTTCCCGTTCGCCCTCTTCGCGCTCCCGCGAGCAGGCCGCTCCGATCAGCAACAGCGCGGCAACACCCGAGACTCCTGCTCTCCACCACCAATGCGGCCACCCCGCTCTCTCGCGCATGCCTCCTCCGGTGAGCTGATTCCAATCGTCTCAAAGCTTGCTCGCAAAATTCTCGCATGATACACTTGTGATAGTCAAGAGATTCGTTTGGGAGGTGACATCGACATGCCGCAGTCCGCTGCGAACCGCTGGGTCCTCCTCATCCACCAGATCCCGCCCAAGCCCGACTACTTCCGGGTCAAGGTGGGACGCAGGTTGCAACATCTCGGCGCGGTCGCGATCAAGAACTCGGTGTACGTGCTCCCCCGGTCGGACGAGACGGTCGAAGACTTCCAATGGCAGAGCCGGGAGATCGTCGCCGGCGGGGGGGAAGCCTCCGTCTGCGAGGCCAGCTTCGTGGATGGCCTCACCGACACCCAGATCGAGAGTCTGTTTCGCACCGCTCGGAACGCGGATTACGGCGAGATCGTGGCGGCCGCGCAACGCCTGCGCAACGCAACCAAGGGCCGCGGCCAGGTCGTGGGCGATCTCAACCGGCTGAAACGGCGCCTCGTTGACGTCGTCGCCATCGACTTTTTCGGGGCCCCGCGCCGTCGGGCTGCCCAGGAAGAGGTCGCGCGGCTCGAGGCGCGGCTGCGTCCGCGGGAGACGCAAGACCCACCGCCAGCTCATCGCGTCCAGGCGCCCCGCGGTGCCACGTGGGTAACCCGGGAGGGGGTCTACATCGATCGCATCGCGAGCGCGTGGCTCATTGGCCGGTTCATCGACTCGAAAGCGCAGTTCAAGTTCGTCGCCGCCGAGGGATACCGGCCGCGGCCAGGCGAGCTCCGGTTCGACATGTTCGAGGCCGAGTACACGCACGAGGGGGATGCCTGCACCTTCGAGACGCTCGTGGCGCGCTTCGGGCTCGACGATCGCGCGCTCCGCGTCATCGCGGAGATCGTGCACGACATCGACTGCAAGGAAGCCAAGTTCGGGCGGCCCGAGGCGTCCGGGGTCGAGCGACTGATCGCCGGCATCGCGCAGCAGGACGCGGAGGACACCGCGCGGCTGGCGCACGGCGCCGCGCTCTTCGACGCGCTGTACGCGGCGCTGGCGGCCACCGCGGCCGAGACAGGCGCAGCGCGCAAGGCCAAGAAGACATCGCGACGATGACGACCCGCGCGGTCGCGCGTTCGAGCCTGCGGGCGTTTCTCCTCTACTTCCTGCGGCTCGGCACCCTGGGGTTCGGCGGGCCGATTGCGCTCGCCGGACACATGCAACAGGACCTGGTGGAGCAGCGCGGCTGGATCGACGCGCAGGAGTACAAGGAGGGCCTCGCCTTTGCGCAGCTCGCCCCGGGCCCGCTCGCGGCCCAGCTCGCGATCTACCTCGGCTGGGTGCGTGGCCAGGTGCTCGGCGCGACATTGGTCGGGATCGCGTTCGTGGCGCCCTCGTTTCTCATGGTGCTCGTCTTATCCGGGCTGTACGTCCGCTTCGGCGGACTGCCCTGGATGCAAGGGCTGTTCTACGGGATCGGCGCCGCGGTCATTGCCATCATCGCCCGCAGTGCGCTGAAACTCGTGCGGATGACGCTGGGCCGAGATCACCTGCTCTGGATTCTGTTCGCCGTGAGCGCGGTGGTGACAGCCTGGACCGAGTCCGAGATCATCTGGGTCTTCCTGGTGTGCGGGCTCGTGCCGATGCTGCTCCGAGGACGGCAGACGACTCCGGCGAGCCCCTCTCTCGCGCTGCTGCCGGTCGCTCCGGGGATCGCCGCCGGTCTCGGCGGCCCGGTCTCGGTGGGAGTACTCTGGAAGATTCTTACGTATTTCGCTGGCGCCAGCCTCTTCGTGTTCGGAAGCGGCCTCGCGATCGTGCCGTTCCTGTACGGGGGAGTAGTCCGCCAGTTCCACTGGCTCACAGAGCGGCAGTTCATCGATGCCGTGGCCGTTTCAATGATCACACCGGGGCCTGTGGTAATCACGGTCGCGTTCATCGGCTACCTCGTGGCGGGACTCGCCGGCGCGATCCTCGCCGCGATTGGGGTCTTCCTGCCCGTGTATCTCATCACCGTGCTCTTGGCTCCCCATTTCCATCGAGTGGCCAAGAACCGACAGGTGAAAGCGTTCGTCGATGGCGTCACGGCCGCAGCCACGGGGGCCATCGCCGGAGCCGCCGTGATCCTCGGGCGGCGGGCGCTCATGGACGGGCCAACGATCCTCATCGCACTCGTGACCTTGGCGCTCCTGCTGGTCCCCAAGAAGATCCCGGAACCAGTGTTGATTGTTGCCGCGGGAGTTGTCGGGCTCGTGCTCAAGAACGCGTGGTGAGGACGCGGGTCAGCATCGCGCTCGCGGGGGTCAGTCTACTGGCTCGTATGGGAGCGGCTCAACGGGATAACTCGGGAGGCAGCGGAGCGAGCTCCGCGACGATTCGAGCTACGCTGATCCGGGCGCCGGTGACGCTCGATGGCAGGCTCGACGAGCCGTTCTGGGCGGCAGCGGACTCGATCGACGACTTCCGCCAGCGCGAACCGCTCGAGGGCTCCCCCGCCACGGAGCGGACGGTCGTCAAGGTGGCGCATGACGCCGACGCTGTCTACATCGTCGTGCGCTGCTACGACTCCAACATGCGCAGCCTGCGCGCCAGCCAGCTCCGCCGGGATGCCGATCTTTCGAGCGACGACAACGTCCAGCTCCTGATCGATAGCTTCGACGACCGTCGGAGCGCCTTCGTGTTCGCCACCAATCCGAACGGCGCCTTGTGGGACGCGCAGTTCTCAGGCGTCGACGACTTGAACGAGAACTGGAACGGTATCTGGGAGGTCGCTGTCTCGCGCGACAGTGCTGGATGGACGGCCGAGTTTCGCATCCCGCTGCTCGCGCTGCGGTTTCACGCCGGGACCAACCCGGAGTTCGGGTTCAATGTCCGGCGCTTCATTCGACGCAAGAACGAGGAAGACCTGTGGCGCTCGTACGGCCGGGCGCAGGGGTTCTACCGCCTGAGCAGTGAAGGAACGATCACCGATCTCGGGGATCTGCACCGTCCCCACGATCTCGAGCTGTACCCGTATGCGCTCGGTCGGGCCGTGGAGACGGAGCACGACAGCGTCGGCGGGGAGACAACGGGTGGTTATTTCGGCGGCAAGGGCGGGGTCGATGCTAAGCTCGGCATGTCGCCGACGTTGACCGCGGACGTCACCGTCAACACCGACTTCGCGCAGGTGGAAGCCGACCAGCAGGTCATCAACCTTACCCGATTTCCGTTTTTCTTCCCCGAGAAGCGCCAGTTCTTCCTCGAATCGAGCAGCTTGCTCGACCTCGGCACACCGGGCCGGGTGCAGCTGTTCTACTCGCGCCGCATCGGCCTCGACACGAGCGGTGCGCCGGTGCCGATCCTCGCCGGGGGCCGGCTCTACGGGCGGCTCGGGCCATGGAGAATCGGTGTCCTCGACGCGCAGACCGGCGGGGCAGACAAGGCCAACGACGCGGTGGTTCGGGTCCAGCACGACCTGTTCGACCGGTCGTACATCGGGGCGATCGGCACGCTCCACGCATCATCCGGTGGGCAAGGTGTGCAGCGAGCGGGGGGCTTGGACGTCGACCTCCCGCTCGTCGTCCATGGGGCCAACCTCGAGCCCAAGTTCTGGATTGCCGCCAGCCAAGCGCCGGGGGTGCCTGGGACTCCCCTCGCGTGGCGGCTCTCGACCGACAACCCGAACGACCTGTTCGACAACTTCGTCTCGCTCTACCGCATCGACTCGGGGTTCGCCCCGCCCTTGGGCTTCGTCCGCCGCACGGGGATCTGGGAGACGACCGGGCACGTGGACTTCATGCCCCGGCCCGGCGTGCTCGGGATCCGGCAGCTCGACTTCACGTTTCCCGTCCCGAGCTGGGACATCATCGCCAACGAGACAGGCTCACTCTTGCGGAGCGCGGACTGGCAGACGGCGTGGTTCGAATGGCGGGTGTTCGGAGGCGACCGGCAGAATGGTGATCACTTCGAAATCAACTTCCAGCGCCTCATGGACGCGCCGGGCGGCAGCTTCGAGATCTTCCGCGGCGTCGTGATCCAGCCCGGCCGCTACTGGTGGTCGCGTTATGAGCTCCAGTACTTCATGAACCCGGGCCGCCCCCTGAGCTTCGGGGCATTCGTGAATTGGGGCCAGTTCTACGGCGGTCACAGCACCGATCTCGAGCTTACGGTGACCTGGCGCGGCGGCGGCCACCTCATCGTGAGCACCGATCTGACCCGGACAAGGGCCGACCTGCCGGTCGGAGCGTTTACGGCGATGTTGTCGGCGAGCCGCTTGGAGTACGACTTCAATACCCGCACGAGCCTGCTCGCGTTCGCGCAGTACGACAATGAGAGCGAGCGCGTCGACTTCAATCTGCGGTTCCATTGGATCCCGGTGATCGGGGATGACGTGTTCGTGGTCTGGAACTCCGGATACACCACTGAGCCGCTCGCCCGGTTTCGCTTCCCGGACACCCGGGCGCTGGCCCGCCCGCTCAACGGGGCATTCGTCGTCAAGGCCGTGCACCGCCTCACGCCGTAGGGAGGATGGCTCATGCTCACGCCCACGCTCACCGCGTTCCTGTTCGCCGCGACACCGCAGGTGCCGGCTCCACCCTGCACGCTCGCCGGTCCACCGGTCGAGGCCCACTGGTCGGGCGCCATTCCGCCGGCATCGACGGCGGAGGCGCCCCTCCGCGTGGTGGCCGACGTGCCGCTACCGGGGAGCGCGTCTCGGTTCGACTACCAGAGCCTCGAGCCGGCATCCGGGCGGTTGTTCATCTCACACATGGGCGCCGGGCAACTGGTGGTCGTCGACTTACGCGCTGGACGCGTCATCGCCAATCTCGACGGGTTTCCCACGGTGACTGGCGTCCTGGCGGTGCCGGCCGAGCACCGCGCCTATGCCTCCGCGACCGGTGATCACGCGGTCGTCGCGGTGGACGATTCCACCTTTCGGATCGTGGCGCGCGTCCCCGGGCCCCGGTTCCCGGACGGCATCGCGTACGCTCCAGAGGAGCGGCGGGTCTTCGTCTCGGACGAATCAGGGCGGCGGGACCTTGTGATCGACGCAGCGACTAACTCTGTCGTGGCGCAGATCGAGCTCGGCGGTGAGGCGGGCAACACCCAGTACGACGCCGGCTCGCATTGCGTGATCGTGGCCGTGCAGACTGCGAACCAACTGGCGGTGATCGACCCGGCGACCGCGACCATCGTCCGCCGGATCACTTTCGACGAGGCGGTCCGGTACCCGCACGGTTTCTACATCGACGCACCGCACCGTCTCGCGTTCATCTCCGGCCAGGAGAGTGGGACGCTGGGAGTGCTGGACCTACGAACCCTCCAGCTGCGTCAGGTGCTGCCAATCGGGGGCGATCCGGACGTCCTGGCGTTCGATCCATCCGTTGGGCGGCTGTACGTGGCCGCGGAGTCCGGGGTCGTGGCCGTGTTCACCGAGCGGGACGGATCCCTGGTGCAGCTCGGCTGGTACCACGCGCCCAAGGCGCACTCAGTCGCGGTCGATCCCGCCACACATCGCGTCTACCTGCCGCTCGCGAACGTGAGCGGTCATCCAGTCCTCCGAGTATTGATGCCGAGCGATTCCCAGTGAGAAACAGCGGGAGCAGGGCATGGCATCGCCGTCGCCGGCACCCGATGCTAGTGGAGCAGTCCCGCAGGCCGGGTTGGCCGTTGAACACGAGGAACAACGCGACCAGCCCGGCCACGATCACCGTCATCCCCACAAACTGACCGAGATGCACGGCGATCCACGCCCCGCTGTGCGCATACTCGGCGAACACCACCGGGTGATCGTTTGCGGGCCCATCGGCGTGCAACAAGCCGACAACCAGGGAGAGGAGAACGCCTCCAAACACCAGTGTGGCCGGCACCTGCAGGGCTCGCGGAGACAGGGTGTAATGGTCCATAGGTCTCATCCGTCAGCAGATATGAAAGGCATTCACCGAGATCACAGTCAGGAGGCAAAGATGGTCACTCATGAGAAGCTCGCCACGGACACCTGCAGCTGCGGCTGCGCCTGCCAGCCGGTGTGTAACTGCGCAGCTCCCTGCGACTGCGCGTGCGCGGACTGACGGCATTCACGAGGTGCCATGGGCCCCGCCCGCGCGGAATCGCTGGGACGGGGCCCGGGTATATTTACGCCGTATGACGACGCGCGCCACGCCCGACGTCCTCGAAGCGCTGGTCGAGAATCACCGGCGTTTCCTGGCGTTCCTCGAGCGACGCGTCGGATCGCGCGCCGAGGCCGAGGATATCCTGCAAGACGCGTTCGTCCGCAGTCTCGATCGGGCCGACACGGTGCGCGATCCGGAAGCCGTCATCCCCTGGTTCTACCGGCTGCTCCGGAACGCCGTGATCGATCGCCACCGCCGCCGCGGCGCCGAGGACCGCGCCTTGGCGTACGCCGCGGGCACCGCGGACGAAGCCGAGCCGGGCGCCGACGAAGCGCTACGCGATGAGGTATGCGCCTGCGTCGTTGCGCTGGTGGAGACCCTGAAGCCGGAATACGCCACGGCCATCAAGCGCGTGGATCTCGACGGCGCGACCGTAGCCGCGTTCGCGCGCGAGACCGGTATCACCGCCAACAACGCCGGCGTGCGGCTGCATCGTGCGCACGAGGCGCTGCGCCGTCAGCTGGCGCAGAGTTGCGGAACCTGCGCAACCCATGGGTGTCTTGACTGCCATTGCGGCGGTCCCAACGGCCCACAGACTTGATCCGAGAGATCCACAATGTCGTCTCATCACGATCACGCAACGCACGAGCACCATCACGGCGGCGTCGCTCATGAACCGTCGGCGGATTGGCGGGTGGCCTATCGCAAGGCCTACGACGCGGCGCAACCGGACCCCGGCCGGCGCGTCGTTGCGGTCGATCTCGAGGCCCGCGCAATCGACTGGACCTTCACTCCCGGCGCTCCCGTGCGCGCCTGGGGATACAACGGGCAAATCCCCGGTCCCACGCTCGAAGGGCGCGTAGGGGACGTTCTCCAAGTCCGCTTCTCGAACCGGCTCGAGCAGCCGACCACTATTCATTGGCACGGACTGCGTGTGCCCGCCGCCATGGACGGGACCGAGATGGTCCAGTGGCCCGTCGCGCCCGGCGAGACGTTCACGTATCGCTTCAGACTTCCCGACGCCGGGACGTTCTGGTATCACCCACACAGCAACGAGACGGTACAGCTCGAGATGGGACTGTACGGTGCGCTCATTGTCCGGGGCGCGGATGAGCCGCAGCTCGACGCCGAGCGGGTTCTCGTGCTCGACGATGTCCGGCTCGACAAGAAGGGACAGATTGCCAAGTTTGGCGGCCTGATCGAACGCCACGATGGGCGCGAGGGTGACGTACGCCTGGTGAACGGGAAGTCCGAACCCGATCTCACGATCGCGGCTGGCCAGATCGAGCGGTGGCGGGTCATCAACGCTTCGAGCGCTCGCTACATCCGTCTCTCGATCGGCGGCGCGCCGTTCCGCATCCTCGGCACCGACGGGGGTCTGATCGAGGCCCCGGTAACGGTCACGGAAGCGCTGCTGGCCACGGCAGACCGGCTGGACCTTGCCGTCGGACCGTTCAGCGCAGGGCAAGAACTCGCCGTGGAGGCGCTGCCCTACTTCCGCAAGACCATTCGCAAGCGGCAGACCGAGCGCTTTGCGACGGTGAAGGTGGGCCCAGCGAAGCCGTCAACGGCCGTGATTCCCGGGCGCCTCCGCACGATCGCCCCGCTCGCTGCACCGTCGATGTCTCCCACGCGCACGGTCAAGCTCGGTGTCAAGCCGAGCCTGCGGCGCGTCTTCGATTTCGTGATCAACAAAGAAAGGCACCACCGGGACAAGCCGGTGAAAGTCGGCGAGCCACAGGTATGGGACATCGTCAATTCGACCCTGATGGATCATCCCTTCCATCTGCACGGCTTTTTCTTTCAGGTGCTGACGGTGAATGGTGAGCCGCCGCCGTGGCGCTCGTGGGAGGACGTCGTGAACGTGCCACCCCGTGCCACCGTGCGCATCGCCTGGCTGCCGGATGATCGGACCGGCAGCTGGATGTATCACTGCCACATCCTCGAGCATCACGCAGCTGGTATGATGGCTCACTTCGACGTCGTGTCGTAAACGGATCTGAACCCGCGAACTTCAGCGCGTAACGGAGACGATCACCCGCTGCCGCCCGTGAACGCGATGACCAAGTCCAGGTCCGGGATTCCCATGGAGACCTGGCCGCCGTCGCCGCCCGGTGGTGTTCTAGGGCCGCTCCGCCCACGCCAGACCGTCGGGCCGGCCACCGGCGCCGATGCGCCCGACCACCGTCAGCGACCGCACGTCGATCACGGCCACCGAGTCGTCGGGGGTGCACGCGACGTACGCGCGCGCGCCGTCCGGCTGGATCACGATCCCGGCCGCGCCGTGCCCCACCGGCACGCGCTTCACCACGCTGCCCGTCAAGGAGCTTAGCACGGTCACCTCGGCGCCGGAGAGCGTCGACACGAACACCAGCTTCCCGTCTGGCGTGAACTTCAACCGGTTCGCGCCTTTTACGTCGGCCGAGAGGATCCCGCGGAGGCGCTTGTGCTCGAGGTCGATGAGCGAGATCGTGCCGTCCTGCGCGTTCGCGACCCACGCGTCGTGACCGTCCGGCGAGACGTCGATTCCCTCGGGACCGCGATCGACCGGGATCACCGTTTCCAGCCACTCGACCCGCGGCACGTCTGAGCCCGGCGGCGTAACGGTTCGCGCCTCGATGACCGTGACCGTCGCGGAGTTGACGTTGCTCGTAACGACCCGCTTGCCGTCCCCGAAGACCACGAGCATGTGCGTGCGCTCCTGCCCGGTGCCGAGTACCCAGTCCACCGCGCGCGCCGCGGGGTCGTAGCGCCCGATCACCTTGGCCCCCTCGGCCGTGAACCAGATCTTCCCGCCGGCCACCGCGAGCCCGTGCGGACCCGCGAGCGCGCCCAGGTCGATGACGGGCAGGGCCTCCTGCCGCACCAGGTCGACGGGCGTGAGCGTGTGGTACGCGCCAAAACCGTAGTTCGAGACGTACGCTATCCGCCCATCCGGTGCGGCGATCACCTCGTGCGGATCCGGCCCCACCGGCACGCGCGCCACCACCGCGAGCGTCGTCGGGTCGACGATTGCCAGGGTCTGGTCCGCTTTGCTCAGGACGAGCAGGGTGCGCGCCGGCGTGGGACCGGCCCGGGCCGCTGGTTGCTGCTCGAGGGCGAGCGTCGGGGTGAGCAGCAGTATCGCGCCGAGCGTGACGCCGCGTGGGTACCGGAGCATGGGCATCCTCGTTGAAGGCGGTGCGCAGCGACACATGATGCATCTCCGGACGGCGGCGTTCTAGGCCCCACCTTATTTCAAGGCAGTGGCAGCAAAGCCAGCTCATCTACCTCAGGAGGGCTCCGATGGCCGTGACGTCTAGGCGAGAACGCGCGCTGCAGGTCGTTCTGGTGGTGTTGGGTCTGTTGACGGCCGGCGCCAATATCTATCCGCTGGTGACCTCTTTCCTGGCGCTGCGTCCGACTAGCGGGACGACAGCGCCGATGTTTTATACCATCCTAGCGACGCTGGGCGTTTTCCTGGTGCTCGCGGCACGCAACCCCTCCGCGTATCGCAGCTTGATCGCGTATGCCGTATGGTCCAGTTTCGCGCATACGGCGGTCATGGCGCTGATGGCGATTCAACTGCCCAACAAACGCGGCGAGCTGCTGGCTGGCGTGGCTGTGACCGGCCTGTCGGCCGTGCTGCTGTTCGTGCTCGCGCCGTCGTCAGCCCGTTCTGAAGGAGCACTCCCCGGTTAGCGAGGCTCGTGGACCAAGCTACTTCACCGTCGGCAAGATTTCATGGCGGTAGAAAGGTTAGACACGGTGAGAGGAGCGAGGGATGCTTGCCCGACTTGGTCTGTTGCTGCTTTGCGTGGGCGCCGCGGGATTCCGGCCTCACCCCCGCGTTAGTTCCGCTTGGCGCCGTTGCCGCCCTTGCCTGCCGTATCGGCCAGCTCCGCTCGAAACGGCGCTGCTTTCTCGGGCTGGCCGAGCGAGTCGTACGCCGCCACCAGGTCCTTCCGGGCAGCCACCAACCAGCTCACCGCCGGATCCGTCTGCTTGGTCAGGATCTGATACCCTGTGAGCGTCTCTCTCGCCGCCTCCGCGTAGCGACCCTGGCGCAGCACGGTCCGGCCCAGCTTGATCCGCGCGATGCCCGTGTTCAAATGCTCGGCTCCCTGAGTCTCCGAATAGATGTCGATCGCCTCCCGGAACAGCGGCTCGGCCCGGGCGTACCGCCGCTGCGCCATATACACGCTGGCCAGATTGGACACCCCGGTCGCGACGAATTGGTGTTTGCTGCCGTATACCGTCCGATAGATGGCGAGCACGCGGCTCGAGAGCGCCTCCGCTTCGCCGAACTTGTCCCGCGCCAGCGCTATGCCTGCCATCTCGTTGAGTGTCGACGCGACCTGCGGATGCACTTTTCCGAACACGCGCTCCCGTATGACGAGCGCCCGCTGGAACAGCGGCATCGCGTCGTCGTACCGCTTCTGGAAGATGAGCGCCCGGCCCAGCACGGTAAGGCCGGCGGCGGTCTTGTAGTGACTCGGCCCATAAAACGCCTGGGTGATGTCCAGCGCCTCGCGGTAATACCGCTCGGCTTCCTGGTAATGCCCCCACTCGTGCTGCACGGCGCCGAGGTTGATGAGATCCTCGGCGACGAGCGGGTGACGTTCCCCGTTGAGTTTGCGCGTCAGCGCGAGGACGAGCCGATCCAGCGAATCGGCGACCGCGAGGTGCCCCGCGTAGTAGTGCGTGTTTGCCAGCTCGCGCATGCTCGCGGCCAGCTCTGTAGTGGGCTGGGCTGGCGCCATCCCCCGGAGCCGAACAGCCTGCTCGAGCACGTTGATTCCTTCATCATACTTGCCGCTCTCCTCCAAGACTTGCCCGAGCGCGACCGTGGCGCTGGCGATCGCCGGGTCGCCCGGCCGGCGGTGCCGCTGGCTCATCGCCAGCCCCTCTCGGACGAGCCGCTCGGCTTCCTGGTACTCCGCTTGGTCGAGCCGCAAGCGGCCGAGCGCCACTAGGCTCTTCGCTACCTCGGGGTGGTCGGATCCGAAGAGAGTGCGGCGTCGGTCGAGGGCGCTGCGGAGCAGCGAATCCGCCCGGTCGAGCTTACCGAGTTTCTGGTAGATGCTGCCCAGCGTCTCGTACAGCTCGGCCTGCACCGCGGGCTCCCCATCGAGGCTCTGCGCGTCCCGCACGCCCCGGTCGACGAGCGTCACGACGCGCAGGCTGTCGGCGGGCCCGACCGCCTCCTCGCCGCCCTGAAAGAGGTTCAGCATGAAGTGCTGGATGCGCTGCGTCCGCGCCGCCTCGGCGACGGCGGCATTCCGCGCCGTGGCAAGCCGCAGCGTATAGAAGAGCACCAGACTGACGACGACGATGAACGACGCGGTCGCGGCGGACACGGGCCGCCAATTGCGCCGGACGTACTTGCCCAGCCGGTAGCCGAACGTGTCCGGCCTGGCCTCGAGCGGTTCGCCGGCGAGGTAGTGATCGATATCCCGGATCAGCGCCTCGACGGTTCGATACCTCCGCTGAGGCTCGATGTGCATCGCGGTGAGGCAGAGCACGTCGAGATCCGCCCATGCTTGCCTGCTGACGGACCTCTCCTTGGCGGCCGCCGACGGTCGCACCCGGCGCTGCTCGACAATGACCGTCTCCGCATCGCTCGGCGTCCGATTCGCTAAGTCGAACGGCAGCCGCCCCGTCAGCAACTCATACAGCACAACGCCGAGGGTGTAGATGTCGGTGTGCATGCCGACCGGCTCGCCCAGGATCTGCTCGGGCGCGGCGTAGGCCGGCGTCATGAGCCGCATGCCGGTGCGGGTCCGATCCACGGGCCCCTCGAGGCTGTCGAGCTGCTTGGCGATGCCGAAGTCGAGCAGCTTCACGCTCCCGTCCGGCTTGACCAGGATGTTCGAGGGCTTCAGGTCGCGATGGACGATCAGGTGGCGATGGGCGTGCTCCACCGCCTCGCACACGGCGCGGAACAAGCCTAGACGCTCCGGAATCGAGGAGCCGTGTTCCTCACAAAACGTTGTCAAGGGGACACCCTCGACGTACTCCATCACGAACCAGGGCGTCCCGTCGGGGAGGGTGTCAGCGTCGTACAGCCGCGCGATCGCAGGATGATTGAGCTGGGCGAGCGTCCGCTGCTCGCTGGCGAAGCGTTCCCGGCGATCCGGTGAGAGCCACGCGTCGCGGAGGATCTTGATGGCGGCGACGCTGCCAAGGTCTTCCCGTTCGGCAAGGTAGACCACGCCCATCCCGCCTTGGCCGAGCAGCTGTGTCACCCGATAGGGGCCGAACTGCTGATCCAGCAGGGCGGGGGGGATTCGTTCCTCGAGCACCTGACCGGCCACGTATGCCGCGTCGCGATCGAGCTGCGAATCGCTCCGGGCGTCTTCCTCGAGCAGGGCCAACACTTCCTCCATGAGCGCCGGGTCCTCAGGGCACTCCGCCTCGAGGAACGCGCGTTGGGCGGGTCTCGCGAGGTCCCCTACTTCATGGAACAGGGCCTGGATCCGTTCCCAGCGCGCGGCATCCATCGCGGCCGTCAACTCGCTCGCCGTAACTCACGGGCAAGCCAGGCCTTGGCGGCACGGCAATCGCGGAGCACCGTGGCCTCGGATACGCCGAGCGGCTTGGCGCTTTCCGCCACGTCGAATCCGCCGAAGGGTGCGTCCTCGAAGGTGACGATCGTCGGTGCCTCCCCGCCCCGCTTTTGAACCTTCCGTCTCCGGGCGGATTCGATCCCGTCTAGCGCGCCGCGCTACGCGGGCCGTGGTACGCGCAGATGGTAAGAAGGCAGATTGCGTATATCTGAAGCGACCAGCTCGGGCACAGGATCCTTGCCGGCGAGCCAATCCCGGACTTCACTTGGCCACACTCCAAGCTTCTCAGCGAGTCGCACTTGCCCCCAGGCGATGCGCCGTAACTCGCGCTTAAGCTGTGCGGGCGTCATCTCGCCAGCCCAGGCCGCTTGTGAGCGTGCGCCTCCATCGGAGCCCTGATGGCTCCCCGCTTGAGCGCCTCCGCGAGCGCCACGGTGGCAGCGGCCCGATCAGCATCTAAGCTTCGCTCCCGCAGTCGTCGGATCATTCGGGCGAGCCAGCGGGCGTAGTCGTGCGTTTTGAGCCTCGCCGCGTCTGCTTCTGGCTTCAGCTTGTCCAGCTGCTTTATGAGGCGCTGGAGTGTGATCGGTGCCATCGGACTCCCTTCACCCGGTCACGGACGAGAAAGAGGGGCGGACTCGGCCGCCCCCCTTCCCGGAACAAATCGGTCGGCCGTGAAACAGACCGGAGCTACGAGCGGCCGCGCCGACCGGTGCGCCCTAGTTGCTGGCGGCGATCTTGTGGAAGGTCGAGTTCGAAACCTCGTACGCCTCAACCTTCGGTGTTCCCTCCACCACCTTCGCCAGGCTCGTCAGCACCTGCGGATAGATGTCGCGGCTGTAGTTGTCCGCGTCCTCTTTGCGATCCCACAGACTGATCGCAACCGCTTCGGAGCGGTCCGAGGCAACGAACGAAATCTCGTCCTTGAAGCCATGCTGCTTCCGAAGCAGGGGCAGGACGTCCTTCTCGAGCGTCTGGCTGAACTCGCCGGCCGTATTGGCCTTCAGATGCAGGGACACATTACGTGCGTACATATCACTCCCTTGGCTATTCCGACGTGAACCTCGATGACTACCGCGTTTTTGCCTCTGCGTGTGACGCCGATTTAGTACATCCCGCCCATGCCGCCGCCGCCCGGCATCGGGGGCATCTTCCCGTTCTCCTTCTTCTGCACCACCACGCACTCGGTGGTGAGGAGCAGTCCCGCGATGGACGCGGCGTTCTGCAGCGCCGTGCGCGTGACTTTGGTCGGGTCGATGACGCCGGCCGCGACCAGATCCTCGTACTCGTCGGTCTGGGCGTTATAGCCGAAGTTGAGCTTGGGCGACTCCTGCACCTTCCCCACGACGATCGCACCCTCGGCACCAGCGTTCTGCACGATGATCCGGATCGGCTCCTCGAGCGCGCGGCGGACGATCTCGATGCCGGTCTTCTCGTCGTCATCGGCGCCCCTGACCTTCTCGAGGGCCTTCCGGCACCACAACAGCGCGACGCCGCCGCCCGGCACGATGCCCTCCTCGACCGCGGCGCGGGTCGCGTGCAGCGCGTCCTCGACCCGGGCCTTCTTCTCCTTCATTTCGGTCTCGGTGGCCGCGCCCACATTGATCACCGCGACGCCGCCCGCCAGCTTCGCGAGCCGCTCCTGCAGCTTCTCCTTGTCGTAATCCGACGTGGATTTCTCGATCGCCGCGCGGATCTGGCCGATGCGGCCCTGGATGTCGGCCTGCTTGCCCTTGCCGCCGATCAAGGTGGTGTTGTCCTTATCGACCAGGATGCGCTTGATGTGGCCGAGATCGTCGAGCGCCGTGTTCTCGAGCTTGAAGCCCAGCTCCTCGGCGATCACTTTGCCCCCGGTGACCGTCGCCACGTCCGTGAGCAGCTCCTTGCGCCGGTCGCCGAAGCCCGGGGCCTTCACCGCGCACACCTTCAGCGTGCCACGCAGCTTGTTGACCACCAGCGTCGCGAGCGCCTCCCCTTCGACGTCCTCGGCGATGATGAGCAGCGGCTTGCCCGACTGCGCCACCTTCTCGAGGACCGGGAGCAGGTCCTTCATGGTGGCGATCTTCTTCTCGTGCACCAGGACGTAGGCGTCCTCGAGCACGGCTTCCATCTTCTCCGGATCGGTGATGAAGTAGGGCGACAGGTAGCCACGGTCGAACTGCATCCCATCCACCGTCTCGAGCGTGGTCTCGAGGCCCTTCGCCTCTTCCACCGTGATCACGCCGTCCTTGCCCACCTTCTCCATCGCGTCCGCGATGATCTTGCCGATCTCCGGATCGTTGTTCGCTGAGATCGTCCCGACCTGCGCGATCTCCTTCCGGCCCTTGCTGGGCGCGGAGATCCGCTTCAGCTCCTCCACCACCAACTCGACCGCCTTGTCGATGCCGCGCTTCAGCGACATCGGGTTGGCGCCCGCGGTGACCGACTTCAGCCCCTCGCGGAAAATCGCCTGCGCCAGCACCGTCGCGGTGGTCGTGCCGTCCCCGGCGATATCGGAGGTCTTGGTCGCCACTTCCTTCACCATCTGGGCGCCCATGTTCTCGATCGGGTCCTCGAGCTCGATCTCCTTCGCGACGGTGACCCCGTCCTTGGTGATCGTCGGGTTCCCGAACTTCTTGTCGATGACGACGTTGCGCCCCTTGGGGCCGAGGGTGACCTTCACCGCGTCGGCCAGCTGGTCCACGCCCCGCTTGAGGCGGGAGCGGGCCTCGGTATTGAATTCGAGATACTTGGCAGCCATTTATTCCTCTCCCGCTCAGCTGAGCTTGGCGATGACGTCGGATTCCTTGATCAGGATGATCTCTTCCTCGTCCAGCTCGACCTGCGAGCCGGTGTACTTCCCATAGACGACCCGGTCGCCGACCTTCAGCTCCATCGGGACGCGCTGGCCCTTTTCCAACCGGCCGGGCCCGACCGCGATGACCTCACCCTGGATCGGCTTCTCCTTGGCTGTGTCCGGGATGTAGAGGCCACCTTTCATCTCCTCGGTGTCTTCCAGGGGCCGGATCGCCACGCGATCGGCGAGTGGGAAGATCTTGAGCCGTGTCTTCGTCGCAGTAGCCATGGTGCTCCCCGTGTGGTGCTCAGTAGGTGTCTAGGCTCTCCGGACCAGTAGGCGAGCGGCCCATGCCGCCCTCCTCCCTCGGACTCCTCAGGTCAGGCGTTAGCAATGCCTTCGCCGGCGTGATCTCCACCTTGATCAGGTGAGGCTTGGCCGTCTCCGCCTTCGGCAGCGTGATCGTCAGCACGCCGAGGTCGCAGGTGGCCTTGATCTTGTTCGCATCGATCGAGGCCGACAGCCGGAACGTCCGTTCGAAGGCGCCGTAGGTGCGCTCATAGCGATGGACCTTCTCGGCTTTCTCCTCCGGCACCTGCTCCTTCGTGCCCTTGATCGTCAGCAGATTGTCCTCCACCGAGATCTTCACCTCCGAGGGCCTCACCCCGGGCAGCTCCGCCACCAGGCGAATGGCATCGGGCTCCTCGAAGATGTCCACGAGCGGCAGCCAGGCGGTGGTGACGGCCTCGGGTGCGGGCCATTCCGCCGCGCGGAAGGGCTCGTTGAAGGTCCGGCCAATCTGGTGCTCTAAGTGATGCAGCAGATGCAGCATCGGGTCCCGCTGTATGGTGGCGAACATGTCACTGCTCCTTGCTCGTCCTGGGGCGATTTAGTTAACCAATTTGGTTCATAGCGTGCTGCAGTATGTTGAGCAACGTAGCTATAGTGTACTACACTTGTCAAGTACACTCGATGGCCTTAGATTGATTCTCGGCAGGAGTTAACGTACTTGATGGGTTAATCGCACTCATTCGGCGTAGGAGGGACCCTGTGGATGTACCGTTTGTGATCCGGCGCCGGCTGGAGGAATTGGGATTGGAGCAGCAAGAGCTGGCGCGCGCCGCCCACGTCACCGAGTCCTACATCTCGCAGTTACTGACCCGGAGAAAAGCGCCCCCCGCGCCGAACCGCACGGACATCTATGACCGCATGGACAAGTTCTTGAAGCTGCCGAGCGGGGAATTGGCCAAGCTGGCGGATCTGCAGCGCAAGGAAGAATTGAAGCGGGAATTGGGGGACGAGCCCCCCCCTTTGTTTCACGAGGTCCGCGAGCTGATCCTGAGCAAGTGTAATCGCGAGAAGCAAGAACACGTCCGCGCGATCTTTGAAAAGCAGCCCTTCGGCGAGCTCGAACGCCTCGTCACGCAGACGCTGCTGGACGTGGTCAAGCGCGTGGCGCAAGACCAACTCGAAAATGACTACTGGCTCCGTATGGTGGCTCGGCTCAGTCGCCGCAGCTATGAGGAGATGCGCGTCGTCGTGCTCGAGTTCCTCGATACGGACATCTTCCACGTGTCCGCTGAGAACTGCGTCGCGTTCCTGGATCCGCTGATCGAATCCTGGGACATCGACCTGGCGACGTTCGGCCTGGAGATTGTCCTGAACCACAGCGTCGT
>Ga0209471_1000760_pt1 | contig 20396 bp, 14 predicted proteins | sample GraSoiAngelo_128_FD_185885 | JGI IMG/M metagenome (GOLD analysis project Ga0209471, IMG submission 185885) | Grasslands soil microbial communities from the Angelo Coastal Reserve, California, USA - 14_0927_12_20cm (SPAdes) (version 2) | ecosystem: Environmental > Terrestrial > Soil > Grasslands ...
CGGATCTCCTTCCACGTCACGGCCTTCTGCTTTTTCTTGGCGTCTTTGGCCTTCTGCTGGAGGTCGTAGCGGTATTTCCCGAAGTCGCCCATGCGCGCCACCGGAGGTTGGACATTCGGGGCGATCTCGATGAGGTCGTATCCGTCTTCCTGCGCCTTCGCGAGCGCGCGCGCCGTCGGGATGATCCCGAGCTGCTCGCCGTTGGGACCGAGAAGGCGGACGGTAGGAACACGGATCGCTTCGTTGATCCGCAGTTCGGGCGCGGCTATAGGGAGACCTCGCTTAGTGGCGTGAGAATGCCGCTAGCAGTGCGGCCGCTCCCCGTGAAAGAACTTCAAGTCGAACGAGCATATCACCGGGCCAGGTAGCCGAGAAGGCGTTCACGCACGCTCGGCCAGTCGGACTTTGTGATCCCGAAGATCACGCTCGTGCGCAGATGGCCGTCCGCGAGCACACGCTCGTTGCGGAGCTCACCTTCCTTCAGAGCGCCAAGCCGTGCGATCGCGTTTTGTGAGCGTTCGTTCCGTTTGTCGGTTTGCAGCCACACCCGGTTGGCTCCGAGCGTCTCGAAGGCGTGACGGAGGAGTAGCAGCTTGCCCTCGGTGTTCACCGCCGTACGCCGCGCACCCTTTCCGTAGAGCGTGTAGCCGATCTCGAGGGTGGCGTTCGGCGGGTCGATGTGCGCGTAGCGCGTCGTACCGACAAGCAACCCGTCGGATCGCCGGATCACCGCGAACGGCAGCTGCGCGCCGAGGATCTGCTGGTCGAGCGCCCAACGGATGTAGCGCTCGTAGCCCTCGAGGCCCTTCGGACGGGGCAGCATCCAGCGCCAGATGTCGTCCTCGTCGGCCGCTTCAAGGAGGGCCTGGGCATGCTCCATCCGGAGCGGCATGAGCCGGACGTGCTCGCCTTCGAGGATGACCGGCCGCGGGTCGAAGCTCGGCCGCGGCTTGCCCTGGACGAGCCCCATCTTCACGTCGTCGACGAAGCCGTCCTCGGTGCCCACACCGTCGCGCTCGATCCCCTCGACCTCGAAGCCAACTGCCTTGTACATGCAGATCGCACGATCGTTGAAAGAGACGACCGACAGCCCGACGCGGTGCAGTCCGAGCTCGTCGAAGAGGTAGCGCACGAGCATCTCGAGCGCGTCGCGCCCTAGGTGCTTTCCCCAGAGCTCCGGCTCGCCGATCCCGATTCCGATGTCGGCGCTCTTGCCCTTCGGGTGGTAGTCGCGATAGTTCGCGAAGCCGATCGGCCGGCCGTCGTGTTCGATGACCCAGCAAGCGGACTCCCCAGCGCGCGACATGCGCTTGATCCACGCGCGAGCGTTCTTCTCAGCGAACACGCCCGGCTTCTGCGCCCACTGATAGCGCCGAAAGTCCGGGTCGCTCCCCCATCTCACTAGATGTGGCAGGTCGTCGTAGGTCATCGGACGGAGGCTCACGGTCGAGCCGCGGAGCGCCGGCACGCTCATTCCGCCAACGAATCCCCGGCGCTCGGCTCATGCTTCGAGAAGTCGGCCGGCAGCGCCTTGGTGTCGCGCTCCTTCTTGATGCGCTCGACGAACGCCTCGAGGGAGACGCCTCGCTCCTCGTCGCGCGAGCCCCGCCGACGCACCGACACCGTACCGGAGGCGGCCTCCTTGTCGCCAACGACGAGCATGTAGCTGGCCCTCCGCCGCTGGGCCTCCTTCACCCGGTTGCGAAGATCGCCGGGCTGCTCGTCGAGGTGCACGCGGAAGTCATCCGTGCGCAGTCTCTTCGCGATCTCGCGGGCGTACGGGAGCGCCGACTCGCGGACGGGGATGACCGCGACCTGCTCCCAGTTGAGCCAGAGCGGGAAATTTCCGGCGTAGTGCTCGATCAGACCGCCCACGAAACGCTCGAGGCTCCCGAACAGCACGCGGTGGATCATCACGGCGCGCTCGCGCTCGCCCTTCTCGTTCACGAAGGTGACGTCGAAGCGCTCGGGCAGGTTGAGGTCGATCTGCACGGTCGCGCCTTGCCACTCGCGTCCGATCGCGTCATGCACCTTTATGTCGATCTTTGGCGCGTAGAAGACGCCGCCGCCCTCGTCGATCTTGTATGGCACTTCGCGAGTGCCGAGCGCGGTCTTCAGCGCCGCCTCGGCTTTGTCCCACAGCTCGTCGGAGCCGAGCCGCTTCTCCGGCCGGGTCGACAGATAGATCGACGGATCCGTGTAGCCGAACACGCTCAGGAACTCGAGCGCGAGATCGAAGACCTTCCCGATCTCCTCCTGCGCCTGATCCCACGAGCAGAAGATGTGCGAGTCGTCTTGCGTGAAACCGCGGACGCGCAGCATGCCGTGCAGCGTGCCGCCGCGCTCGTAGCGGTAGACCGTCCCGAGCTCGCCGATACGCAGCGGCAGCTCACGGTAGGAGTGGATCTTCGATTGGTAGACCTTGATGTGGCCGGGGCAGTTCATCGGCTTGATCCAGAACCGCTGCGTGCCCTCATCTAAAAGCAGCGGCCCATACATGTTCTCGCCGTACTTCTCGAGGTGACCCGACCGTTGGTAGATCTTCTCGTGGGCGATGTGCGGCGTGTACACCAGCGTGTAGCCGCGCTCGCGATGAATCTCCCGCCACCACGTCTCGAGCTCCTCGCGGACGACCGACAGGTTCGGAAGCCACAGGACCAGACCAGACCCGAGCTCCTCGTCGATACGGAAGAGCTCGAGCTCCTTGCCGAGCACGCGGTGGTCACGGCGTTCGATCTCCTGAAGACGCTTGAGGTAGTCGTCGAGCTGCTTCTGGTCGGGCCACACCGTTCCGTAGATGCGCTGGAGCTGAGGGTTCCGCTCGTTGCCGCGCCAGTAGGCGCCGGCGATGGAGAGGAGCTTGAACGGCCCGATCTTTCCCGTGCGCTCGACGTGGGGTCCCTTGCACAGATCGACGAAGCCGTTGTGCTGGTACACGCTGACCTTTCCGTTCTCGACCTCGTCGTCGCTGTCCTCGTCCGCGCCCTTCTCCGCGAGCTTTTTGATCTGGTCGACCTTGTAGCCCTGATTCCGCTCGCTAAAGAATTTGAGCGCCTCGGGCACGCCCAGGTCGCGATGCTCGAACGGCAGGTCCTGCTTCACGACCTCGCGCATCTTCGCTTCGATCTTCCCGAGATCGTCGGGCGTGAGCGGGCGCTCCAGCTCGAAGTCGTAGTAGAAGCCGTCCTGGACGGGCGGCCCGAACCCGAACTTCGCGCCGGGGAAGAGCTCGAGGACGGCGCCGGCCATGACGTGCGCGGTCGAATGCCGCAGCGCGTAGAGCTTTTCGTCGCCGTGATCCGCTTTGCGCTCGGTCTTCGCCATTGCCGTTCTCCAGACAAACAAAATCGCCCTTCGTCACTGGGACGAGGGCGACTCGCGGTTCCACCCAGCTTCGCCGGCCGCGCCGGCGCGCTTTGTTGACGGCTATACGGGGCCTACCCCATTCGCTCGGCGGTGGTATCTCCTATCTGTCGCCGCCGGTTCGCACCGCTGCCGGCTCTCTGGTGGTCACAGTTAGGAGCGCTGTCCGCGTCTTCGCGAGGACTGAATAATAGCTCAGCGTTCCTTCTTGCCGGTCACCGAACGTTCGCCCAGATTTCGTTGATGCGGTAGCTCCCATCGGCGTTTCGCGTGAGGCGGTAGCTGCCGTCGGTGTTTCGTGCTACGTCGAGCGTGACGACGACGGGCATGCCCGGCCCCGGAGGGTTGTTCCGCGACAGATGAGGCAGGAAGACGGTTCGGCCCCAGGTTTGGACTGCGATGCTCGTCCCATCGAACTTGCCCGGTTGAGGTGACCCAGCGAATTCGATGACGATGGCCCCCCGGTCCGAAGCCGCTACCGTTCCGCCGACCTGTATCCCGCAAGCGCAGAAAATGCCCTCCGGGCTATCCGAGGCGAGACCAACGGCCGTGAGGAGCAAGACCAGGAACGCCACTGATAACCGTCGCGGCATCGCGCTCGATCGTAGACCCGGCCTGATTACAGAACCGCTTCGAGCGTCTCCCAGACTTTGCGCTGGTTCTCGGGCGTCGCCGGCCAGCGGTCGTCGGCGCGCGGCGTCGCGATGCCGGTCTGGTGGATGAAGACGAAGGCGACCTGCTGGAGCATGGACAGCGCTTCGTTGCGTGACTCGTGGTCGCGCCACTCAAGGATCGCGGCGCGCGCCCGGGTCGCGCGCTGGTGAATGCGATCGATTACGACGTAGCTGTCGCCCGCCGGCCAGCGCTGCGCATTCACGTCGATTCCGTTGACGAACAAGACCCCCATCAGATCGGCCTTGGTGAAGTCGTTGCCGCTGAATGCGTTCGCGGCTCGCACCGGGTCGATCCGCTCGGCCGCGTGGCCCCACGGCTTGCCGTGGAACGTGACGTTGCGGATCGGCCCGCTGAATGTGCAGTCCACGAACTCCGCGCATGCGGAAATCCAGCCGTCGATGTTCGTGCGAGCGAAGTTGCAGTTCTCGAACCGCGCTTGGCCGGGCCGAACCGCATGGAGGTCCGCGCCGTCGAACCGGCATTCGCGGAAGACGCTCTGCCTTCTGCTCGCGAAGAGCGTCTGCAGACGCTCATCGAACAGCTCGCCGCGGAAGTCGCAGCGCTCGAAGACGCAGCCGTTCGGTGCGAAGCGCTCGAAAGCGGCGCGGCTGAAATCCGCGTCGCGGACGGTGACTCTATCGAGCGCGAGGACGCCTTGCACGGTCTAGGTCTCCGGGTTCTGGTGCTTAGTCGGAGTCACTCGCCGCGCGCAGGTTGACGACGTTCGAGGACTCGATGCTCTCCATCTTGGAGCGACCCTCGAAGACGACGCCCTTCTCGATCGAGAGAGAAGGACTCGTGATGTCGCCACGAACCTTCGCCGGTCGGTGAAGCTCGACCGCGCCGGTCGCCTTGATGTTCCCAACGACGTCGCCCTCGACGATGACGGTGCCGCAGCTGATCTCGGCCGAGACCTTGGCGCCCTCGCCGATGTGCAGGGTGTCGCTCGTCGTTATCTCGCCGGTGAAGGTGCCGTCGATCCGGACCTTCCCCTCAAAGGCGAGCTTGCCCTCGAACTCCGACCCTTTTCCAAGCGATGCGTTGAAATCGCCGCTGCCCGCGCTCGTGTGCATGTCCCGCTGGTACTGCTGCACTTCCCTTTTCGCCTCCGGTTCTGGAGCCCGCGGTGGCTCGGGCACGTCTGCCTGCTCGCTACGCGGCTGCGGCGCCGTGAAGAGCGGCTGACGGGCTTCGCCACTGGGGTTACTTCCTCGCTTGAACGTGGATCGGAACACTACGACGTCAACGCGACAAGAACTAGCACGTTGTCGTCGCAAAACGGTCTGTATGCAGCCACCGGTACGCCGCGGTTCGTCAGACTTTTTCGGCCCCCCGCTCCTCGAGCCCCCGACGGTCCGACCGGCATGGTGCGCTGCCGCCGATGCGCCGGTAACCAATGAGGACCGTCGGGGGCTGCCGCGGCCTCTGCGCCGGCAGCAGAACGAGGGTCGAACGCGAGCGTCGCCGGCGTCGCCCGATCGAGGCACCTGCGTGAGCTCGAAGACCGTCTCTGGCCGCCACGAACGGTGGCGACAGCTGCGGGTGCGCGAACGCAACGCGATCCCATTCCAACGCGACCGTGACTCGCTTACCTGTCGGGAACCGGCGGTCAAGCACACAGGCGACGCGGATCGGAGTCTCATCGCTCTACGAATGTTCAAATGACGACATCGACGCCGGTGAGATTCGCATGCACCTGCACGTCGCCGTGACATTCATCGAGCGCTCTCCGGTATCGAGTGGGCACCGTTACGGGTCATGGGTCGAACGCTCAGGCCGTCCTAGGACTGACCCCTGGACCTGTTTCCCCCTCGTACTCAGTTTGGCGTAGGGCTATTCATCTCATCGATGTACGAGCTGACGCCGCGGCGACTTGTGAGCGCGTTCGCGCGCGTCGTCGTCCTGTTTGTGATCCTCGCATTGCTGGCGACGGGCCTCGTCTTCGTGTCGGCTCATGTCTCGACCCCGGCGACGGCCTTCGCGTTCCACAGCGCGTTCGAGGATCAAGGGCCATCGCCGACGCTCGCTCCGGGTACGACGACGAGCTACTTCGTGCGCTTCCGCAACACCGGGCTTCTCCCGTGGCAGCGCGGCGGCTCGGCGCAGGTCAATCTCGCCGTGTCCGGCGACTCGAGCACGCTCGTCAAAGAGGGCATCGGCGTCAACTGGCTCTCCGAGAACCGCATCGCTACGACCGGCGAGCAGATCGTGCTGCCGGGGATGCTCGGCTCGTTCACCTTTACGGTCCGCGCTCCGGCGACCCCGGGCGTGTACCGCGTCCCGCTTCGCCTCGTGATCGATGGGCTGACCTGGCTCGAGGACGATCACGTCGTCCTGACCCTCACGAGCGATCTCGGCTTCCACGGACAGCTTCTCGATCAGTCGCTCCACCCGACGCTCGGACCGGGCGACACGAGCGTTCCCCTCACGGTGCATTTCCGCAACACGGGCGCACGCACGTGGACGCGCGGTGTCGCGGGTCAGCAGGTAAACCTCGGCGTGGTCGGCGACGACAAGAGCATCTTCGCCCTCGCCGCCGGCTGGCCGACCGCCGATCGCGTGGCTGTTCAGACCGAGCCGACCGTGGGCCCTGGAGGCATCGCGACATACACGTTCCGAGTGAAGGCCCCGCAGGCCGCGGGCATCTATCCCCTGCGGCTGCGTCTGGTCGCGGATGGCGTGACCTGGCTCGACGATGAAGATGTCGTCACCCTGGTCACGGTCGGAGCGACCGCCGGCGCGCCGACGGATAAGGCCTTCGTCACGTCGCTGTCGAGCTTCACGTTCGTTTCGTCCGCGACTCCGTCGGCGACGACCACGGGCCAAACGGTGACCGTCAACACGACGGTGACGAGCAGCGCCGCGACCTCCGCGGTGATCGGTGTCGTGGTCTTTACACCAGGCGGGATGAGCCTCGCGTTCCAGAAGTGGTTCCAAAACGAGAGCTTCGGTGCCGGCGAGCAACGCACGTATCCGGTCAGCTGGACGGTGCCCGCGGGCGCGGCTCTCGGCACCTACAGCGTCGACGTGAGCGCCTATGCGCTGGGTTGGAAGTTGTTCTTCGGCGCGAAGAGCGGTGCGTCGAAATTCTCGGTGGCCGCGGCTGCGGTGCCGACGAGCGCGCCCACGCCGACACCGCCCGCGGGCGCGAACGCGACTCCGACTCCGACGACCCCGCCCGGGACGACCGGTGGCGCGACCCCGACCCCGGCGACCACGCCGACCGCGGCACCGACACCTGTCCCCGGTCCGAGCTTCGCGGCGACGTCGTCGGCCGACCAGGCCACCATCCCGGTGGGCGGATCCGTCGGGATCACCGCTCTCGTGCAGAGCTCAACGGCGGCCAGCGCGCTCGTCGACATCGAGATTTGGGCACCCGGCGCGGCTTCGGCCACCTACCAGGTGTGGTTTGACAATCAGAGCTTTGCCGCGGGCCAGCAGCGCTCGTACACCGCGACCTGGCAGGCTCCGGCGAACGCTGCTCTCGGCACGTACACCGTGAAGCTCGGAGTCTTCTCGCCGGGCTGGGCCACGAACTACATGTGGGCCAACCCGACGGTCTTCTCGGTGACCCCGGCGGCGCCGTCGCCGACACCCATGCCCACGCCGACGCCGACGGCTCAACCGACTCCGACTCCGACGGCGACGTCGAGCCCGACACCGGGCGCGACGCCGACTCCTACGCCCGGGCCGAGCGCCGCGGCTCCGATCGGGTATCGCGCGGGTACGAGCAACTCGGCCGCTAGCGGCACGACCCTCACGCTGAGCGTGCCGGCGGGCGTCCAGAACGGCGACCTGCTCGTGGCTTCGGTCACCGACTGGCCGGGGACGCTCACCGCGCCGAACGGCTGGACCCGGGCCCTGCTTCCGTCCGTGAACCAGGGCGTCTGGTACAAGGTCGCCTCCAACGAGCCCGCGAGCTACACCTGGAGTGGCTCCGCCAGCAGCACCTGGTCAGGGGTCATGGACGCCTTCAGCGGCGTCAACACGACCACTCCATTGGACGCGACTCCGGTCGCCGTCGAAGGAGCGGTTGCCACGGTCGTGTGGCCGGCGACCCGCAGCGTGAGCGACAAGGCCTGGAGCCTCGTCGTCAGCACCGAGAACAACAACGCCGACACGATCGCGACTCCGAGCGGCTACACCGCGCGCAGCACGATGGGCGGGAACTCGTTCATCCGCACCTCGACGCGCGTCCTCTCGCCGGCGGGCGCGATCGCGCCGACCGTGACCGACACGGCCGGCGGGCCGAGCTGGAGCGCGTACAGCCTCGTGCTTCGCCCCGCGGGCGCAACGGGCCCGACCGCTTCGCCTGCGCCCACGGTGACCCCGGCGCCGACGCCCGCGCCGACGCCGACGCCCACCCCGGGGCCGACGGCAACACCCGGCCCGGCGACAGGGACGTCGCCGCTGCACGTGCAGGGCAACAAGCTCATGAACGCGAACGGGCAGGTCGTGCAGATCCACGGCGTGAACCACTCGGGCACTGAGTACGCCTGCCAGCAGGGCTGGGCCGTCTTTGACGGACAGACCGACGCGGCCTCGGTCGACGTGATGAAGACCTGGCGCATCAACGCCGTCCGCATACCGATGAACGAAGACTGCTGGCTGGGCATCAACGGGATCAACTCGGCCTACGCCGGCGCGAACTACCAGAACGCCATAAAGAGCTACGTGAACCTGCTCAACTCCAAGGGCCTCTACGCGATCCTCGACCTGCACTGGGCCGCGGCCGGGAGCAGGGTCGCCGACTACCAGCCCGAGATGGCCGACGCCGACCACTCGCCCCTGTTCTGGCAGCAGGTCGCCAACGCCTACAAGGGAAACAACTCCGTGATCTTCGAGCTGTTCAACGAGCCTTATGGCATCAGCTGGAGCTGCTGGCGCGACGGCGGGAACTGCTCGTCGTTCAACGTCGCCGGAATGCAGACCCTCGTCAACAGCGTGCGCGGCACCGGTGCGACGAACGTGATCGCGCTCGGCGGCCTCGACTGGAGCAACGACATCAGCCAGTGGCTGAGCTTTAAGCCGAACGACCCGCAGAACGGCATCGTCGCCGCGTGGCACGTGTACGACTTCAACGGGTGCATGGACGTCAACTGCTACAACAACCAGGGCGGGCCGGTCGTCGCGTCGGTACCGCTCATCATGACCGAGTCGAACTCGAAGAACTGCGACCAGGCGTGGTGGAATGCCCTCCTGGGCTGGCTCGACTCCCACGGTGCGAGCTACACGGTGTGGACCTGGAACACCTGGGGCAGCAACTGCGGCGACTTCTCACTGATCTCGACGTACGCAGGGGCGACGAACTGGAGCGGCACGCTGTACAAGCAGCACCTCGCCGGTCTGCCCTAGGCGACGAGCTCCGGCACACCCGCCGTCGCGTCCTCGGTGAGGCCGAGGAGCACGCGGACCACGCGCTGCGCCGGAGCAAGCCCGTGATGACGCTCGAGGTAGTCGTACCCAGCTTCACGCAACCGCCGCTGTAGGGGTCCCGAGGTGGCGACCTCGATCACCCGAACGGCAAAGCGCGCCGGGTCCGATTCGATGAACGCCTCGCGTCCGTTCTCGAGCGAAAGTCCCCGTGCGCCTTCAGGTGTCGTGATCACCGGCACGCCGTTCTGAAACGCCTCGAGGAGCTTCATGCGCACGCCCGAGCCGCCGAGGATCGGCGCCACCGTCACCGCCGAGCCTTCGTACAGCGTCGAAAGGTCCGGGACGAAGCCGAGCGTCGTCACGCCGTGCGTGCGCCACGCCGGCGGAGCGATGGCGACCCCGCGCGCATCGGTCGGCAGCCCGGAGCCCGCGATCTCGAACGTCGCGCCGGGGAGCCCGCCGCGAACGAGCGGCCAGACCTCGGTGCAGAACCACTCGAGTCCGAGCACGTTCGGGTGCCAGCTGAGGGTCCCGACGAAACAGACCCGAGGACCAGGAGACGCCGCGGGCGGCCGGCGGACGAACGACACGACCTGCGGGACGTGGTGCGCCTGCACACCGGCGAGGTCGCCGTAGCCGCGAGCATCCTCATCGGAGATCGCTCCGACCGCGTCGACCGAGCGCAGAACATCACGCTCGTATCGCCGCGTCGCCTCCCATTCGGCCGCAGCCAAGGCGCGCCGCACGCCGCGCTGGCGATCGACGAAATCCCGCCAGATGTCGCTCTCGACGTTGTGGCCATCGAGGATGACCCGCGCACGCGGCGCGAGACGGCGTATCTCCGGCAGATAACGCGACGTGCCCAGCGCCCCGAGCCACACCACATCGAACCGTCCCTCGCGCAGCTCGACCACGAGCGCGCGACGTACCGTTGCCGACTCCCATTTCCCGGCTACGTACGGAATACCGTGGCCGAGCCGGAGCCAGGCAACGCGGGGGACGTACCGGGGATGCCGCCGGAGATGGATTGGGTGGAACACGGGCTTGGCCACGCTCGTTTTCGGAATCGCGCGCTCGAGTCCCTCGCACTCCTTCCAGGCGAGCGGATCCTCGCGGAGCCAGAACACCCGGATGTGCTCGACCTCCGGTAGCGACGCCAGCACCCGCAGCTGCGAGAGCACCCGAACGTGGCCACCGCGCACCGGGGGCCAGGCGAAGTCAGGGGCGCTGAAAAGAAGCCGCATCTGCGCTTCATTCGACGCGCACCGGCATTGAGCACCTGTGCGCGGATCGTTGAGGGCGGCCGTTTCGGCGCGTGAGGAGCGCGGGGCACTCAATGCGGCGTCCACAGCGCCTACAGAGCGCGGGTCCAGCGTGCGTGAGCATGTGGGTTACGGCGGCCGACCGGCGATATCGCGCCGCCCTCCGCGACGTGTGGACCATTCGATCGACCGACCGGGCAGTAGCGCTCGCCCTCGCGGGCGCCGCGCTCGGACTCGGTCTGCTGAAGCTTCCGGGCAAAAGCCTGTGGGGCGACGAGGTCTTTTCGGTCCAGCTCGTGAGCACATCCTGGCCGGTGTTCTGGCAATTCGTGTCGGAGCACGAGGCGAACATGGTGCTGTACCACCTGGTGCTGCGCGCGTGGCTCGGGCTCACTGGCGCCCTCGGGCTCGCGCCCGACGAGATCATCGTCCGCGTTCCGTCCGTCGTGTTCGGAGCCGCGGCCGTCGTCCTCGTCTACGCGATCGGCCGCCGTTGGTGGGGACGGACGGTCGGGATCGTCGCCGCGCTGCTCCTCATGCTGAATCAGCTGCAGCTGCTGGCCGCGCGCGAAGCCCGTTCGTACAGCCTCGAGGTGTTCCTCGTGTGCCTCGGGTGGTACGCGCTGCTCGTCGCGGTCGAATCCGATAGGCACGCGCGGCGCTGGTGGTTCGCGTTCGCTGCGGCGATGAGCCTCGCGGTCTACGCGCACCTTTTCAGCGGTCTTGTCCTCGTCGCACAGGGACTCGCTGGCGGGGCGCTGCTGGTCCTTCCGACGGAGTGGCGTGCGCATGCACGTCGCTCGCTGCCGGCAGCGATCGCGAGCTTCGGCGCGATCGGCCTCGCCGTGTTGCCCCTCGCCGTTTACACGCTCCGGCACGGCTCGACGAATCCGCAGATCGGCCCCGCCGGGATCGGTGACGTCGCGCGTCTGATCTGGAACATCGCCGGGCACGATGTCGTCTTTGGAACCGTCCTCGGCGTGACGGTCGCCGTCGCGATCGCGGTGACCGCGCGCGCGGCGCGAGGACGTGATCCAGAGCGAAAGATCCCGGTCGCTCCGGCAGTCGCGCTGGCCTCCTGGCTGATCGTCCCGGTGGCGCTGAGCTATGCGGCGACGCAGCCACGCTTGAATCTGCACCTCTTCGCGTGGGGGTATCTCGTCGTTGTCGTACCCGCACTCTGCGTCTTCGCGGCGATCGGGGTGATCGCGATACGCCGTCGGCTGCTGCGAGTCGCGCTCGTTGTCGCGCTGGTGACCGGCGCGGCGTTCGCCACACCCGAATACTCGTCACCGCCGGAGCAGGACTTCCGGACGGCGTCCCTCTGGATCGCGGAGCGCTACCTACCGGGCGACGGACTCGTCATGACGTCGTGGTCATCGAGCCTTGGGATGGCGTACTACTCGCGCCTCGGCGGCCTTCCAGACGAGCTCGTGACGGGAGCCCCCACGCCCTGGTCCTGGGCTCGCGGCGGCGCAATCCCGCTCGACAGGGGCGCGGTCGATATCTACGTGGCGCAGCATCCGCGCGTTTTCATGGTCGACTCGCTCCTCACCGGCGATGCCCCCGCGGTCAAGGCGCAGGCGCGGGACGTGGAGAGCTGGCTCGACACCAGCTACCGTCTCCTTGGCGAGGTCGTGGTGCGCTCGTCGCTCGGGCCGGTGCGGGTCCGCCTCTACGAGACGGCTCACCCCGCGTACTTGTAGAAGAGCTCCCCGACCGCCCGGCACAGGAGCGGAGACGAGTTGCGGATGACCATTCCGAGCGCGCCATCGAGACGCCGCGCGCGCGTCTTCATCGGTCCGCGCGCTATCCACGCATACGACAGCGCGTCCTCGCGCGCGCCCCACCCGTCCTTGAAGGCACGGAGCAGCGGCTGATCGAGGTCGGAGCGCCCAAGATCGAACAGGCGATGCCCTGTCTCGCAGCCCCACCGGATCGCGGACCAGAGCAGCAGGTAGTTCGCATCGAGCTTCGCGTACCGCTCGTCGCGCGCGCTGTACTTGTAGATCAGCGTCCCATTGTGTGAACCGAACACGGCCGACGCCACCGGCACCTCGCCGCTGTACGCGGTCAGGATGAACCCGAGGCCGGCGGCGAGGACGCGTTCGCGGAGAAGGCGAAAGAACCGTCGCGGCTGGATCGGCACGCCGAGTCGCCGCCGGGTCCGAAGGTGAAGCCGGTAGAAAACTTCGAGCTCCTCAGCCCCCGACCCGCGGACGATGCGGACGCCCGCGCGCTCCGCGATGCGGGCGTTCCGGCGGTGATTCTTGTTGAAGCCGGCAAAGACTCGCTCGGCTCCGGGCGTGAGGTCGAGCTCGTGACGAACGTGCGCGGAGGTCCACTGCACGGCGTCACCCTGGAAAAGCGGCGCGCGCACTTCGATCCCGTCGAGGCTCCGACTTCGTCCGGCCTCGGCGAGCGCGACGACGAGATCGGCGCTCGGCTCAGCACCGAGCGGCGCGCAATGATCGGTGAACGGGAGCGACACCCAGCGGCGCCGACCGAGCGGACTCGCGACCTCGATCACCGGAGCACCGCCGTCCAGCGCTCCGTGACGCGAGACCGTCACAGCAAACGCGCGGAAGCCGTAGCACTCCGCCAGGAGCCCCGCCCAGGCGGGATGATGGAAGAGGGTCGCCTCCGGTCGGCTAGCGACGAATTCGCCCCAGGCCGGCTGGCTCAGCCCGAGCACCGTCATCGTGTCGCCCTCTGGCTCGACGGCAGCGCGGGAATCGGTGGCTCCGCGGACCGCGCCGTCCGGCGGCGCCACGCCAGCATGAGGGCCGCAGGGACCTCGGCGATCGCCGGCATCGGATCGTCGGCCGCGAGGATCGCGAACTCGATCGGCCCGCGCAGGGACAAAAGGTACGCGCCGATCGAGAGACGCCCCGCTCGAATCTCACCAAGCGCCGTCGGCAGATCAGTGAGCGCGCGGACCCACCGCACACCGGCACGACCGCGGATCCGCGGCAGGTCTTCGCCGCGCAACATCAGCCATAGGAGATACGGGAAGTCGACGCCCGCGGCCCGGCCGAGGCTGTGCCAGCCCCAGGCGCGCGGGTTGATGTCGAGGAGCTTGAGCTTGCCATCACGTACGTCCCGCTTGAACTCGACTTCGACGATCCCGGTGAACCCGAGCGCCGAAAGCATGCGGGTCGCGATCGCCTAGACCTCCGCATCGTCGATCGTCTCGACGAACGTGCTCGCGCGCCCGAAGTCCATCGGCCATTGCCGCGTGCGGCGCGCGACGACGGAGGCGATGGGCCGGCCATCCCGGCAGAGGGCCGCGTACGAGAGCTGCTGCGCGCCGTCGCCCGGGATCAGCTCCTGCACCATGATCAACGACGGATCCAGGAGCGCCGCGGCTTCCTCGTAGCGCGCGAGTAGCGAACCCTGATCGTCGACGCGCCACGCTTTCGACATGGTGAAGCGATTCAGCTGCGTGCGGATCGCGGGCTTGAGGATCGCCGGATACGCGATGTCCATCGCGGCGAGATCCGCGCGGCTCTGCGGATAGTGCGTGTGCGGGTGCGCGATGCCGAGGTCGCCCGCGGCCCGATAGGTCAGCCGCTTGTCGTACGCCCAGCGGAGGACGTCCCACGCCGGCGTCGTGATCACAAAATCCCGCCCGAGCTCCTGTTGGTTGCGCGCAAGGAAGGCGGCGGTCTCGTCATCGGTCGGATAGAGCGCCCACGCCTCGAGCCGGTGTTTCCGGCCGAGTGCCTGAAGGAATGCGACCCGGGCGCCCTCGTCGGCGGCCGGCCAATCGACCGCTCGAGCCGAATAGCGGGAGCAGCTCGCGATGAGGTGCTCGTCGCGCAGGACCCACACCGGAATGCGGTGCCGCCCGAGGCTCCGCACGATGCCCAGCGCCTTGTAGTCGCTGCCGAGGACGAGCGCGCCGCGCGGCGCGTGCCGGGCGTTCGCCATCAGAGTTGGCGCTCCGCGGAGCGGTACTCGAGCGCGCGATCGTCACGCCCGTGGTCTCGAGTGCCCGCGCGCTTGCCCACGATCGACCGTGTGAGGGCGCGTGCCGCGAACTCGGTGCCCGAGACGAAGCGGACGAGCGGCCCGAATGAATGCGCCGCCGGCGCGCCGAGGAAGTGCAGACCGGGCACCGACGACTCGAGCCCGTCGCGGAGGACGGGATACCCATCGGCGTACCGGAGCGACGCGACGATGGACGGTGACAGGAATCCATAGCGGCTGACGTCCACGCGATAGCCGGTCGCGAGCAGGACGTGGTCGACCTCGCGCGACGTCGCGTCGTCGAGGCCGAGGAGCACGTGCTCGCCCGCACGCGCCACGGACGTGATACGGCGGCCAGTCGTCATCGGCATGCCCTTCGATCGCGGCCGAAGCCAGAGCGACGCGCCGGGCGCGAGAGCTCGCCGGAGCGCGTGACGCTGCACGAAGCCGGGCTGCATGCGGAGGATCCTCGGACGCGCGACGAGGTGGCTCACAAAGGCCGGTCCGACGTCGGTGCGGTGAAACAGGAGGTGACCGAGCAGGCCCTTGCGGGTGGCACGCCCGACCCACCGGATGCGCGGCGCTCGCATCAGCAGCTCGACCTGCGCTCCGCGCTCGTAGAGAAGGACGGCGCACTCGAACGCGCTCTGACCGCCTCCGACGACGGCGACGCGCCGGCCGGCGAACGACGCGAGATCGGCGTGCTCGCTCGAGTGCGTGGCCAGATCCCGCGGCAGTTCCGCGAACTCGACCGGGCGATACGCGAACGGCGAGATGCCCGCCGCGACCGCCACGCGGCGCGTGTCGAGCGACTCGCCATCCTCGAGCGTGACGCGGAGGCCGTCATCGAGCGCGTCGATGCGCTCGATGCGGCGAGCGTCGACCTCGGGAACGGCCTGTTCCTGGAACCAGTGGCCATACGCGACGAAGTCCCCGAGCGGAACCGGGCGAGAGAGCGGAGTGCCTTTCCCGCGTTCGTAGGCGTCGAGCGTCAGCGCCCATCGCGGGTCCGAGATGTGCGACGCACCCCAGGGGCTCCGCAGGAGCATCCCCTTCGGCATCTGTTCGGTCCAGAACGACATCGGGGAGCCGAACACCTTGATGTTCGCGCCCGCCGCCCCCAGATGCGCGGCGGCCGCGAGTCCGTACGGCCCCGCACCGATGACGATGACGTCGGATCGTGAGTGGCTCATGTGTGTGTCCTCCCGAATGCGGATTGGCGTGTCTCCCACGAGCGCAAGACGAAGTCTTTGAGCGTGAGTGCATCGATGTCGCCGGTGACCGCGAGCGCGCTGCGCGCCCCCCTCGGCCATCGCAGGAGTCGGACCAGCGGACCGGGGCTGCGCTCGATCGAGTCGAGGACCGCGGTCTCGCTCCAGTCCGCCTCCGCGATGTCGACATACGCGCCGTAGGCGCCGCGGTCCTCGGAGTCCTCATACGGCAGGCCTTCCTCGGTCAGGAACGCGCGGACGTCCCGCGGCGTCCGGCGCGAGACGCCGACGACCGGCATGCGTTCCGAGGAAGCCTCGAACGACCTTCGGTCAACGAGGGTCTCGGATCCGTCCCACGGTTCGCCGTCGACGGCGAGGCCGCGTGTCACGAGCCTCGCCTCGCCATCCGCGTCGAGGTTGACGCGCACCGAGCCTGGAGCCGAACGCGTCACCGCGAGCGTGAAGCCTCCGCGACGCCTCCACCACTCGGCGATCTCATCCAGCCTCGCGAAGAACACGCGCGGGCGGCGGCTCGCGGCGGCGGTGAGCGTCGCCCGTAGCGCGCCCTCGAGCTCGTATACGCGCTCGGGATGCAGCTGGATGGTGAAGAGGTCGCCCCGCGCGTGCGACAGATCGAAGATGCGCAGCCACTCCGCCGTGGCCGCGGCGTCATCGAGACGGAGCCGCTCGAGGATGATCTCGTCGTCCGGGATCGCGACGGGTATGTCGACGAGCCCATCGCGGAACCGTGGGCGGACGGCAAGGCGCGCGGCGTCGCGCGCGGAGTAGAGCTCGAGCGCGAGCTCATACGCGCGATTGCCCGGCAACGCATTACCCGACGGGCCATATCTAGGGAACGCGAACGCCTGGCTGCTGTGGTAGCGGAAGCCGAGCTCGCGGAGGACAGTGAGCGTCGCGTCGTTGTACCGAAGATAGGGACCTCGGAAGCCCGACGGCTCCAGCCCGGCACGCTCGAAGATGCCGACGGCCCTCGCGATCGTTTCGCGCTGGGTCGCGTAGTCGTACCGGGCGTGGTCGCCGTGCACGAGGCCGTGCACCGCGAGCTCGGCCCCCTCGTCGGCATACCGCCGCAGCAGGTGAGGGTGGCGCGCCAGAACGCAGGCCGTCGCGGGCCACGTCGGCCGCGCTCCGAAACCCGCCGCGACCGCGCGGTACCGCTCGAGGCGGCCTGCCATCGCCGACGCCGTCGCGCCGAACCGCGACAAGACGGCGGCCGTGCGCGCCGCCGAGCCGACGGCACCGCGCCCGCGGAGGCTCATGACGAGGCTCATATGCGCTCGGCCGTTTGGGCCTGCGCCCGCCCGGGGCCGGACGCGGGTGCGAGGCGCTCCACGATCGCGAGATAGGCCTTTGCTTGATGGACCCAGCGATACGGCTCGCCCACACGCGCGGCCTTCGCGACGCTCCTGCGCCCGATGTCCGGGTGCGCGTACAGCTCGTAGATCGCCCGCGCGAGGTCGTGCTCGTTCCCGGACTCGAACAGCTGGAAGCAGTCGTCGTCGAAGTACGCCTCGACGGCCCGCGTCCGCGACATGACGATCGGCTTCCGCAGCGCGATGAGGTCGTACATCTTGTTGCTGTGCGTCAGGTCGAAGCACCCCTCGCGCCGGATCGCCACGACGCCCGCATCGGCTTCCACGATCCGCGGCAGGAGCTCGTCGAGCGGGAGCCAGCCTTCGCTGAAGCTGACGTTGTCGGCGACATCCAGCTCCTTGGTCAGAGCCTGCACCCCCGCGCGGCCCGGCCCATCGCCGTAGATGCGCAGCTCGAGGCCTGGTATCCGATCGCGCAGCGCGGCCACCGCCCGAACGACGAGATCGAGGCCGTACATGTGATCGATGGTCCCGTGGCACACGAGCACGAAACGGGCGTCGGCGCTCTGAGCGCTCGGGTGGCGGCGGAGATTGAAGCGCTCATCGTCGAACGAGTTGAGGACGACGCCGATCTTTCCGGCCGATGCTCCGCGCTCGACGAAGCGTTCCTTCATCGGCTCGGTGCAGGTGACCGCCGCGTCGGCGAACCGGATGCTCGCCTGCTCGAGCCACGCGAGCAGCCTGATCGCGGGATGCTCCGGTGGGAGCGCGTACTTCAGCGCGAAGAACTCCGGCATGCATTCGTGTAGATCGAGGAGCACTCGTGCGCCGAGCAGTCGCGGAATGAGGGCGGCGAAGACGAGGCAGTCCGGGAGCGTGTTCACCTGCACGACATCGAAGCGATGGCGCAGATGGAGCGCCGCGACGAGGACCGCGGCGGCGACGAAGAATGCTCCGTACTCGAACAGGTAGCGCAGCTTCCCGCCGTGGCGTTTCTTGATCGGGACGCGATGCACCATCAGACGCTCCGCACGCTCTTCGCGCGGCGGCTCGTCACCCCACTGCAGACAGATAAGATGGACTTCGTGGCCCGCCGCGAGCAGCGCCTTGATCTCGCGCGTCAGCCGCGCGTCGTACGGGTAGACCCCTTGCCGGATGACGCAGATCCTCGCCATCAGCGGACCCCACCACGCGCGGGACGCGACAGGGGCAGAACGACCGCGCCGAGAGCGGCGAGCTCGCGCGCCGTGACCGCGCGAACCGCGAGAGCGGCCGCCGCGTAGAGCAGGATCGCGAATGGCACCGTCATGACGAGCGGGAGATCGCGCAGAGGCGCGAGCACGACCGCCGTCAGGACGGCGGCGGCCGCCGCCTTCGCGCCGACGCGGACGCTTGAAAGGCGCAGGAGGTCGCGCGGCATCATCCGCACGAGCCAGATGAGGACGATGAGCTCGGTAAGCGAGGTGGTGAACGCGGCGCCCCTTTCCTGGAACAGCGGGATGGCCACGAGGTTCATGAGGGGATTCAGCAACGCGACCGTGACCGCCATCACGATGAGGCGCCGCTCGAGGCGAAGTCCGAGCAGCGCGGTCGCGAGCGCCCAGTTCACGTAGATGAAGAGCAGGCCCGGCGCCAGGAGGCGGAGCGCTCCCGCGGCCTCGGCGTAGGACTGCGCCGGGTACAGGATGCCGACAATGCGCTCGGCGAAGAGCGCGAACACGAGCGCCACGCCGACGCCGGCGAGGGTCAGCACGGTCAGCGATTTCTCGATCACCGCACCGAGCTCGTCACGCGATCCGAGCGACAGCCGCGACAGCACCGGGTAGAGGACCGTGCCCGCGACGATGCTCGGGAAGAGCGTCGCCGCGCCGAAGGGGCGATACGCCGCGGCGTACCACCCGACGTTGTCGGATGCGGCGAGACGCTGAAGCATGACCATGTCGACGCTGAAGTAGACGGTCGTCGCGATCGCATAGACGCCGAGCGGTACGCCAGCGCGCAGGAGCCGCACGGCCGCCTGCGCGTCGACCCGCGGATGGCGAAGGGATTCCCTCACCCGCTGAGAGAGCGACAGCACCGCGAGGCTCACGAGCCCGGCGGCCACGAACGCGTATGCGACCGCGGCGATTTCCGGCCGGGCGGCGAGGATGAACCCACCGATCACGGCGGCGGTGACGCCCTGGGCGACGGCGGCGAACGCGGGAAGCGCGAACTCCTCGTGGCCCTGAAGGAACGAGGCGATGGTGTTGCTGATGCCGACGAGGAAGATCGACACCGCGAGCAGGAGCACCGTGAGCTGCAGCTCGGCGCTGTATCCAAGCGCGACGCAGACGAGCAGGAGAGCGGGCGCGGCGACGACCCACAGGCCGGCGCGGATCGCGATCGTCGCCGCGAGTGCCTGCTCGTTACCGGGCGAGCGCTGCGCGACCATCCGGCTGAGCTGCGTGCCCAGACCGAAGTCCATGACGATCGCAAGAAGGGCCGCGAACGTGAGCGCCACGGAGAGCTCGCCGAAATGGCCGGGTCCGAGATAGCGCGCCTGCGCGATCGTGAACGCGAACGCCGCGATCCACGTCACGAACCGCGACGCGGTGAGCATCGCGATGTTGCGAGCGACGCTCTGGAGAATGCTCATGCCGCGGCACCGATCGCCGGCGCTGTGCGATGCATGCCGACGGACGCTCGGTCGGCGAGGTAGGTCAGCACGCCGAGGACCGAGCCGAGCACCAGCATGCTCCGGCTGTACGTGAGCCCGAGATCGACGGCTGAGAACAGGATCTGGCTCACGATCAGCGCGACCGGGAGCGCCGCGATCCATCGCACGCGACGGTCGCGGCCCCTCACGAAGATCGCGGAGCCCACCATGAGGGCACGCGCGACGACGAACCAGAGAGTGAATGGCGCGACCGGGCCGGCCTTCAGCCAGAGCCAGAGGAGCGCGTTGTGCGTGATGTACTGCCAGTAGATGAAGTCGTAGAGCGGCGGCGGTTGCACGTGGACGAGGTACTTCTGGCCGAGACCGACGCCGGTCACCGGCAGCCGGCCGATGGTGAAGGCGATGTTCCGGTTTTCGATCTGACGCCACGCGCTGGAGCTTTGGTCTCGCGCGCTCACCGATCCCGGATCCACCACGCTGCGGACGGCCCTGACCGGCTCGGCGAGCGGCCTCGTCGCGTCCCAGAAGACGCCGATGTACGAGACCG
>Ga0209471_1000762_pt1 | contig 20377 bp, 19 predicted proteins | sample GraSoiAngelo_128_FD_185885 | JGI IMG/M metagenome (GOLD analysis project Ga0209471, IMG submission 185885) | Grasslands soil microbial communities from the Angelo Coastal Reserve, California, USA - 14_0927_12_20cm (SPAdes) (version 2) | ecosystem: Environmental > Terrestrial > Soil > Grasslands ...
CCCCGCGAGCGGGGGAGGGGAAACGGGGACCTACCCCGCCAGGGTTGAGAGTTTTTGGGCTTAGATCGCGGGGCCGGGAGCGGCGAGCGGCTTCTGGGCGAAGTCGAAGCAGTCGGACATGTCGTCGGCCGCCTTGTCGCGGGCGTTGATCGACGCTAGGCCGAAGATCTTCTCGCAGAACTTCACCAGGCTGACGTGCGTATGCTGGGCGTGCGAGATGTACGCAGCCTTCGCGTAAGGGCTCAAGACCAGGCATGCGACTCGCGACCCATAGGTGAACTGCGTCCCGTCGGTCCATTTCTCGACAAAGGGCGGGGTCACGTGGTCGTACCAACCGCCCCAATCGTCCCAGGTGATGAAGACCACGGTGTTCGGCCAGAGTCCACCCTTGACGATGGCATCGACCTGTTGCCCCGTCCATTTCTGGCCGGCCTGGACCGACTCGACCGGGTGCTCGCTGAGTCCCGTCGGACCGTAGAGCCAGGACACGGTTGGCAATTTGCCGGCCGCGGCATCGGTCGCGAACTTCTGGGCTGTGACGTTGTTCTTGCTGCCCTTCAGGGCCGTGATGTATCCCTGGGCATAGCCACCGTAGTTGCGCCAGGTCAGGCCAGCCTTCTCGAGGTTGGCGGGCAACGACGGAAGGTTGAACGGCGGCTGCGTGTTGATCGGGTCACGGTAATGGGGGTTGTTGATGATGGGCGAATCGGCCGCGATCAGCATCAAGTGGTTCGGCGTCGACGGGCCGGCGACCGCGGTGAAGTACTTGTCGCAGAGCGTGTATTGCTGCGCGTAGCGCCAGTAGTTCGGAATGTTCGGCTGGCCATATTGCTCTTTCGCGGCGCCGGTTGCCCGTTTGAGCCACGAGGCATGGTCGTGCGGATGGTCGACTGATGGCGGATCGGACGCGGTCGCCAGATTTGGATCGCCGTCGGCGCCCGGAAAACGGCCGAAGTAGTTATCGAAGGCGTGGTTCTCTTTGACGATGATCACCACGTGCTGAATCGGTCCCTTCGGCTTGGGTGCTGGCGACGGCGTGGGCGACGGCGCCGGCTTGCGCTTCTTGGCGGCGGTCGGCTTGCGATGCGTAATAGATTTCCTCATCCCGAGGCCCAGTCTATGAGCTGATCTCCACAAATCACCCTAGAGGGCTGTCACGTTATCGTGAGAGGTATGCAAACGGAGCCGCGACCGGCGGGCGCGCTTGCTGAAGGGCCGCTAAACGAGGACGAGCTCAAGAAATTGGACGCCTATTGGCGCGCGGCAAATTATCTTTCGGTCGGCCAGATCTACTTGCTCGACAACCCCTTATTGCGCGAGCCGCTGCAGGTCAAGCACGTCAAACCGCGGCTCCTGGGTCACTGGGGGACCACGCCGGGCCTGAATTTTCTCTACGCGCATCTGAACCGATTGATCAAGGCGCGGGACCTGGACGCGATCTTCATCTGCGGGCCCGGCCACGGCGGGCCCGGGATGGTCGCGAATGCGTATCTCGAGGGCACCTACAGCGAGGTTTATCCCGCGATCAGTCGCGATGCCGTGGGATTGCAAAAACTCTTCCGACAATTCTCATTCCCGGGCGGCATCCCAAGCCACGACGCACCCGAGACGCCCGGATCGATCCATGAAGGGGGCGAGTTAGGATACGCGCTCACGCACGCTTACGGCGCCGCCTTCGACAACCCGGAGCTGAAGGTCTTCTGCGTCATCGGGGACGGCGAAGCGGAGACCGGACCACTGGCGGCAAGCTGGCACTCGAACAAGTTCCTCGATCCGATCACGGATGGCGCCGTGCTTCCCATCCTGCACTTGAACGGGTGGAAGATCGCGAACCCCACTTTGCTGGCGCGAATCCCAGAGAGCGAGCTTCGCCAGCTTCTCGAAGGCTACGGCTACACGCCGTACATCATCGCCGGGGATGACCCGATGGAGATGCACCAGCGGATGGCGGCGCTGCTGGAGCTCGTCCTCGACGAGATCGAAGAGATCCAGGGCTCCGCGCGCAAGAAAAAGCGCCCGACGCGTCCGCTGTGGCCGATGATCGTGATGCGGACCCCCAAAGGATGGACCGGTCCCAAGGTCGTGGACGGGTTGCCGGTCGAGGGCACCTGGCGCTCGCACCAGGTACCGGTCGACGACATGACGAAACCTGAGCATCTTCGGCTGCTGAAGGAGTGGCTACGCAGCTACCGACCGGAAGAGCTGTTCGACGAGCACGGCGCGCTGGTGCCAGCTCTGGCGGCGTTGCCACCGACGGGCCAGCGGCGAATGAGCGCCAACCCGCACACCAACGGCGGTGAGCTGACCCGGGAACTGCGCTTGCCGGACTTTCGCGATTATGGCGTCACGGTCGACAAGCCGGGCACGACTTTTGACGAAGCGACCAAGATCCTGGGGCGATATCTGCGGGACGTCATCGGCCAGAATCCGCGGAACTTCCGTCTGATGGGACCGGATGAAACGGCGTCAAACCGGCTGAGCGCGGTCTTCGATGTGACCAACCGGGCCTGGGTGGCGGAGACGCTGCCGGTCGATGATCATCTCGCGCCCGACGGCCGGGTGATGGAGGTGCTGAGCGAGCACTTGTGCCAGGGGTGGCTCGAGGGCTACACGCTGACCGGACGGCACGGCCTGTTCAATTGCTACGAGGCGTTCATCCATATCGTCGACTCGATGTTCAACCAGCACGCCAAATGGCTCGAGGTGACCAATCGAATTTCGTGGCGGCGGCCGATTCCATCGTTCAATTACCTGCTGAGCTCACACGTCTGGCGCCAGGACCATAACGGCTTCACTCACCAGGACCCTGGGTTCATCGACGTCGTGCTGAACAAGAAGGCCGAGGTGGTCCGTGTTTACCTGGCGCCGGACACGAACTGCTTGCTCTCGATCACCGACCATTGCCTGCGCAGTAAGCAATACGTGAACGTGATCGTGGCCGGTAAGCAGCGATCGCTCAACTACCTGCCAATGGAGGACGCCATCGTGCATTGCACCCGCGGGATCGGGATTTGGGACTGGGCCAGCAACGACACCGGCGAGCCGGACGTGGTCATGGCGTGCGCCGGCGACATCCCCACTCTGGAAACGCTGGCCGCGACCGACCTCTTACGCAAGCACCTGCCCGACCTCAAGGTTCGGGTTATCAACGTGGTGGACCTGATGAAGCTCCAACCCGAAACCGAGCATCCGCATGGGCTGTCCGATGCCGAGTTCGACGCACTCTTCACCACGGACCGGCCGGTGATCTTCGCGTATCACGGGTATCCGTGGCTGATCCATCGCCTGACCTACCGGCGGACGAACCACGGCAACCTGCATGTCCGCGGTTACAAAGAAGAGGGCACGACGACCACCCCCTTCGACATGGTGATGCTCAATGACCTCGACCGGTTCCACCTGGTGATCGACGTCATCGACCGGGTCCCGGGACTCGGCGCGCGCGCGGCGCATGTCCGTCAGCACATGATGGACGAACGGCTCCGGCACCGGCAATACACCCGGGACCACGGTGAGGACGTCCCAGACGTGCGCGACTGGACCTGGCCCTACTGAACGTCCTGGTCCTGAACGTCGGCTCCAGCTCGCTGAAAGGCAGCATCGTCGATAGCCTCGATCTCACCGCGATCGCAAAGGACGAGGTGTCGCTGGGGCCCGACGCAACGCGGGCTAAAGGGTTGGAGCGGACCGTCGGGTCGCTCCTGAAGAAATTAGGGGTCGCCAGCCCCCGTTCGGGCGAGCGGGGGAGGGGATATTCGGTCGAAGCTGTCGGGCATCGGGTGGTGCATGGCGGGACGAAGTTTCGCTCCGCCGTGCGGGTCAACGCCCGAGTCTTGACCGACATTGAGGCGCTGGCCGAGTTCGCGCCGCTGCACAATCCGGTTGCGGCCGCCAGCATCCGAGCCGCCCAGGTGGCGTTGCCCGCCCTCCCGCAGATGGCCGCGTTTGACACCGCTTTTCACGCGACGCTGGGCGAAGAGCAATACCTGTATCCGGTGCCCTGGCGCTGGCAGCGCGAGTACGGCATCCGGCGTTTCGGCTTCCACGGCCTGTCGGTCGAATGGTCGACGGGTCGGGCCGCGGAGCTGCTTAGCCGGCCGTCCGGTCAGCTGGGGCTGGTGGTCGCCCATCTCGGCAGCGGCTGCTCGGTGACGGCCGTGCTCGCTAGACGGTCGGTCGCCACCTCGATGGGGCTGACGCCGATGGAAGGCCTGATGATGGGCACCCGCTCGGGCTCGATCGACCCCGGCATCCTTCTATATATGTTGCGCACCCGGCGGGCGAGCTGGCGCGAGCTCGAGCGCGCGCTCGATCACGAATCTGGGCTGGTCGGCGTGTCCGGCCGGGCGGTCGGGATGCGAGATCTGGAGAAGGCCGCGGCGGACGGGAACCGGCGTGCCCGGCTCGCCATCGACATGTTCGTGAGCCGGGCTGCGGCCGGCATCGCGGTGGTTGCCACTGCGCTACCTCGACTCGACGCCCTGGTCTTCACGGGAGGAATCGGCGAACACTCAGGGTCGGTACGCTCCGCGATCGTCCGCCGGCTGGCGCCGCTCGGGCTCGGAGCGCTTCCCGCCACGGATGTCCGAAACGATGCCGTGCTCAGCCCACCGGGGAGCGCGGTTGCGGTTCTTCGAATCGAAGCGCGCGAAGACGCCGTGATTGCCCGACAGGTGGCCGAACTCCTTTATTGAGGCTTGGCTGTCGGGTGGCCGCCGATCAAGTGCCATTCCGCCCTGGTCACGCCGTAGAGGGCGAAGTCCTCACGGCCGGCGCCGACCGGCATGAAGCCACGCATGACGCCTTCGAAGGTGAAGCCCAGCTTCTCGAGCACGCGGCGCATGGGTAGGTTGCCGACCGCGGTGCTGGCCTGCACCCGATCGGCGATGCCGTGATCCAAGAGCCAGGTGGTCAGCAACTCGACCGCCTCGGCGCCATAGCCTTTTCCCCGCTGGCCGGGATCATAGAGGTCGACTCCAAGCTCGACGACGCCGGGTGGCAGGCGTTGGCCCACGCCCATGCGTGCCTGGACATCACCAATCAGTCGGCCGTGGGACTCGATGGCGAGGTCGAGGGATCCGCGCACCCATTGCCCGGAGGCGAGCATTCGCTTGCGCAGCTGGCTGCGCCGTCCCGGCCCGGTCGGCAGCGCCGTCGGCTCGGCTGACGAGCGGCCCTCCCAGACGGTTGCCTCGTCCGTCGGCCGGAATCGCCGCAGGTTGACGTGCTCTCCGTTGAGCCGCCGAACCTCGGGGGGATTGACCGTCATGATGCGGGCTTCTCCGCCGAGAGATAGGCGAAGGCGCGACGTTGCGCGCCGCTCCCGGACTCGACCAACGGCCGGAGGTGCGCGGCGAACCGGTCACGCTCGGCGGTCGTCAGCGACGCCTTCATCGCTTCCTCGAGCGTGGGGGAGAGGGGGTTGCCGGCGCTCTTGATGAAGCGAGACCAGTCTTCCGCACGTGGCGATTTGATGTCGGCCAGCAGGTCGAGATGGATATTGCCGAAGCCGGTACGCTCGGCGATGGTGATGAGGTCGCGCTCGTCGAAGTTCATCATCGCGCTGATCTTCGGTCGCTCCTCGCGGTCGAAGAACGCTTCCAGCTTGTCGGCGATCTCGACGACACGCATGACGTCATACCCGAGGAACCGGCCGCGTGGCTCGGGAAAGGAGAAACGGTTGATCGGCTCGCCGACGGAAATGCGCCCGCGTGGGCGGAGCACCCGGAAGAATTCGGCGAAGGCGCGGTCTTTTCGATCGACGTAGATCAATACTGAACGCGTCGTCACGACGTCGACCGAGGCATCTTCGATGTCATGGAGGTGGTCAGCGGAGTTCACGACGAAGCGGCAGCGGTCGAGCAACGAGCCCCCACCCTGACCTCCCCCAGAGGGGGAGGGGAGGTTCGGGTTCTCGGCAATCGCTCGGCAGCGCTGGACCAGGCTGGCGGAGACGTCGCTAAAAATTACGTGGCCCTCCGGGCCGACACGATCGAGCGCCCCGAAGCCGATGAGGCCATCGCCGCAGCCGACGTCGAGGACGGAGTCGCCGGGCTGGAGTGCCGCGCGGTCGAGGACGCTATCGCGTCGTCGCTGCAGGTCCTTGACGAGGTCGGGCGAAAGGTCGGGGCCGCCCTGGCGGCGCTGGCGAATCCAGATCGCCCAGCAATCTTCCGGCGGCGTGGTTTTGGAGATTACCGTTGAGACGCGACCGTCTCCGCTTTGGCGTCGGCGGCGCGGCCGCGCATGGCCCGAAGCATGTTGTCCTTGCCTTCGAGAAGGATTCGACGAATGGGCCCGGCCACGTCGTCGCCGGCTAGATATTTGTCCGTCGCCTTCACGGTTTCCTCGCCGACGACGACCGTGGGAAACATCATCCGGATGAAGGCGAGAGAAACCTCGATGTCACGCTCCTTCCAGACGTTCGCCAACGCCTGGAAGTAGCGCGTGCTGTACGCCTCCAGCAGCCGTCGTTGGTCGAAGCGGTGAAAGCCGCGCATCATCGAGCGCATGGTGGCCAACGGGAGCGTGAGGTCCTCCATCAGCGCCGCCCAAACCTGCTCCTTGGCTTCCTGCGTGGGCCGCGTGGCGCGGGCTGCGGCAGCATAACGGTGACCCTCGTCGGTGGGGTCACGCTTCAGCTCGGCATCGATCAGGCCATCGTCGGCGCCGACGCCGGCCAGCGCACTGACGATCGACCAGCGAAGGTCAGTGTCGACCTTGAGGCCGGTGAAGACCTTGATGCCATCCAGCAAGCCGCGGATCACCGACAGGTGCTCCGGTGAGCGGGCGGCGCTGATGAAGGCGTGAGCCCAAGTGAGCTGGAGGTCGCTGCCTGCTAGCGCGCCGTCGAGGGCGGAGAGCGCGTGGTCCGCCAGGAACTTCAGCGCCGTCTCGGCGTTGGTCGGATCGCCATACACCCAGATGGCCGAGGACGCCTGCGCCAGGAGGTCCTGGACGACACCGATGTCGGTTTCGCCGTGAATGTTTTTGAGGATCAGCGGCAAATAGCGCCGGGCCGGGATCTCACCGTCGCGGAGCATATCCCAGAGCGCCGCCCACGTGATCGCACGGGCCAGGGGGTCCTTGAGTTCGGCCAGGTGGTCGATCGCGGTGGCCAGCGACCGCTCGTCGAGCCGGATCTTTGCGTAGGTCAGGTCCAGGTCGTTGACGAGCATCAGGTCGGCCAGCCGCTCGCCGACAAGATCCCCGACCGTGGTGCTTTCGTCGGCGACGTCGAGCTCGACTCGCCGCCGGAGTTGCAGACCGTCCGGCTTGCGGTCGTAGAGCCCGATCGCGAGCCGATGCGGACGGATCGTCGGGTGCTCGGGAGGCGCTTCCTGCTTGATGGCGAGCGCCCCGATGGTCTCGCTCTGGGAGGTCGCCTCGGGCCGCAGGGTATTGAGGCCGGCCGTTTCCAGCCAGAGCTTGGACCAGGCCTTGAGGTCGCGTCCCGAACCGGCTTCGACATCGGAGAGGAAGTCGGCAAGGCTGGCGTTCGAATACTGGCGTTGCTTGACGTAGCGCTGCACGCCGCGAAGGAAGGTGTCCTGGCCAACGTAGGCGACCAGCTGGCGAAGCACGCAGGCACCCTTGTTGTAGGTGATCGCGTCGAAATTCAGGTAGACCGACTGGATGTCGGGCACGTCCGCCGCGATCGGGTGCGTGGTAGGGAGCTGGTCCTGGCGGCGTGCGCCGGCCTTGTACTGGTTGGCAAACGTGACCCAGCCGTTCTTGAAGCGCGTCGCCTCCACCTGGCAGAGCACCGACATGAAGGTGGCGAAGCTCTCGTTCAACCAGAGGTCGTCCCACCAGCGCATGGTGACGAGGTCGCCGAACCACATGTGCGCCATCTCGTGCAAGATCGCGTTGGCGCGATCCTCGCGGACGGCCTCCGTCACCTTCGAGCGGTAGAGCATGGCCTCGTTGAAGGTGACGCAGCCGATGTTTTCCATGGCGCCGGCGCTGAACTCCGGAACGAAGAGCTGGTCGTACTTCTGGAATGGATAGGGGTACTTGTAGGCCTCGCCGTAAAAATCGAGGCCCTGCTTGGTGATGGTGAAGATCTCGTCGGGATCGAGATACTGGGCCAGCGACTGGCGACAGAAAATTCCCAGGTCGATGTCGCCGTGCCGGTCACGCACGCCGTGGTACGGTCCGGCGACGATCGCCGTGAGGTAAGACGACATCTTGGGCGTGGCCCCAAAGGTCCAGCGCTTGACATTCTCCTTGCCGGTCACGGTCTGCGCCTGCCCCGGGTTGTTCGAGACCACCACCCAGTCCGTGGGGGCCAGCACCGTGAAGGTAAAGCTCGCCTTCAGGTCGGGTTGGTCGAAGCAAGGGAACATCCGGTGGGCGTCGAAGGTCTCGAACTGAGAATGCAGATAGGTCTTGTGGTCCACGGGGTCTACGAACTTGCAGAGTCCCGCGCCCACGTTCTGGTAGTCGCAGGTTCCGATCACGTGAAGCTCGTTCGCCTCGCGCAAATTCTCGAGCGCGATCCGTGCACCGTTGAAGGCCTCTTTCGGAACTTCCTCGCCATTGAGCTCGCAGCTGTCAACCGAAGGAGCTAAGAAATCGATAAAGGTGTTGGCCCCGGGTTCGTGACAGAGGAAGTGAATGGTGGCCTCGCAGGCAAAGGTGTCGCTGTCCCTGGTGAGGTCGAGTGAGATGTCGTAGAGCGGGGTGTGAATCAACTTGGCCCGCTGGGCGGCTTCGTCGCGCGTCAGGTTGTTGGCCGGGTTCATGCCCTAGTAATGTAACGCGTGTAGTGGGGCGGACGGCTTCGTCGGCGGCAAAGACCGGCTTCGCGGCGGTCGACGGCGGTCGGCTCTTCTTCGAATTGGCCGGCAGCGGTCCCCCGGTGGTCTTGATCCATTCGGGCATCACTGACAGCCGCAGCTGGGCGCCCCAGGTCGGCGCCTTTGCCGCACGGCACCGGGTGTTGCGCTACGACCTTCGGGGGATCGGACGGTCGGACCTGGGGCACGGGTCGTATTCCAACGTCGATGACCTGAGGAAGTTGATGGAGACTGTCGGATTTGAGCGCGCCGCATTGGTCGGGGTGTCCAATGGCGGGGCGCTCGCGCTCGATTTGACGCTCGAGCATCCGGCACGGGTTTCCGCCCTGGTTCTGGTGAGCGCGGGCATTAGCGGGAGCAAATGGCCGGCGGCGTTCAGGGCGCAGATGGAGGAGGTCGATGCGCTCTACGAGCGCGGCCTCATCGACCAGGTTGTCGAACGCGAGCTGGAGATATGGCTTTACGGCAAGGGTCGAACCGCGGCTGATGTCGATCCCGCGATCCGCGAGGCGGTCCGGGAAATGGACCGGAACAATACCGAGCGCTTCCCGGCGGACGCGAAGCCGGAACGAATCGATCCACCGGCAACCGGCCGTGTGGGCGAGATTCGTGTGCCCACGCTTGTCATCGTAGGGGACCTCGACGTTGACCACGTGCAGGACGCGGCTCGGGTGTTGAGCCAGGAGATCGTGGGCGCGCGGCTGGCGGTCATGCACGGGGTCGCGCATGTGCCCAACATGGAACGGCCCGATGAATTCAACCGCCTGGTGCTCGATTTCTTGAGCGAGCACGCTCTGGGACGGTAGGGACTTTAGCAACAGGGGCGCGGCGGTCAACGGCGGCCGTTTACAGGATCCGGTCATCACGCTGCTGATTGACCTCCCGCCTGACCAGGACTACCACGTCGCTACCCTCGCCGCCCTCGATCACGCTTCACGTTTCGCCGGCGTCCCCGTCGAGGTCCGCGTGGTGCCGACGGACACGATCCAAAGCCACCTAATCGCGGACCCTGGGGCGGCCGTCGTCGTCGGGCCGGGCAGCCCGTACCGTAATCGGGAGGGAGTGCTTGCTGTCATTCGGAGCGCACGCGAGAAGGGTATTCCGCTTGTCGGAACGTGAGGTGGCTTCCAGCACGTGCTCGTAGAGCACGCCCGAAACCTGGCCGGAATCCGGGATGCAACCCATGCCGAGTATGGTGCCGGCGGTACCGAAGTCATCTCTCTTCTCGGCTGCTCGCTCCAGGGGCAGACGATCACGGTGGACCTTGCCCTAAGCTCCCGACTCGCGTCGCTGTACGGGGCTTTGCAGGCGGTTGAGAGCACGACCTGTAGTTATGGTCTCGCACCGGAGATGCAGCACATTGCGAGCGAGCTTGGCATGCGGGCAGTTGCGGTCGATGACACTGGCGAGGTGAGAGCCGTTGAGCGGACCGACCATCCATTCTTTTTGGCGACCCTCTATCAACCTCAGCTGCGATCAGAGCCCAGCCGTCCGCATCCGATCTTCCTCGGGTTACTTCGGGCAGTCAGCCGGCCAGCCTCCGTTACTTGAGCAGCAGGCGCTCGAGCCTGGTGGCGGCGATTATCAGCGCGACCGCGCCCAGGATCACGAGGTAGACGATGTCAACCAAGATCCAAGGGCCCATGATGCCGGTCGTCAGGCTGCGCAGCAGGTCGACGCCGTGATAGAGGGGCGACAACTGCACGACCACCTGAAGTGGCCCCGGGTAGGCGGTGATCGGATAGAACGTTGCGGAGAAGAGGAACATTGGAATCAGAACCGTTAGCACGAGGTCAAAGTCTTGCCAGGTGCGGACGAACGTCGATGCCGCGGTTCCAACGGCGGCGAACGAGAAGCCGATCAGCATGGCGGCGGGGAGGGCGAGCAGCGCCCACGGGGAGATCGCGAGACCAAGTGCGGCCATGACGATGATGAAGCCCAACGCGTAAAGCGTGCCGCGGAGCAATGCCCAGGCGATTTCGCCGAGCGCGATATCGGCGACGCCGAGCGGCGTCGACAGCACGGCGTCGTAAAGCTTGATGTATTTCAGTTTGTAGAAGAAGTTGAACGAGGTCTCGTAGATCGCACCGTTCATCGCGGAGGATGCCATCATCGCCGGAGCGACGAATACGGCATAGCGGAGGGGATGGCCGTCGACGACGACGGACGTCCCCACCAGCGCGCCAACCCCGAAGCCGATCGCGAGCAAGTAGAGGAGCGGCTCGACGAAACCCGACAGAATGACAGGCCAGCCGCGCCGCTGGAGGATCGCGTTGCGCTCGACGAGGTGGGCGGCGCGGTCGGGTGCGGGGAGTTGGATCAACCGGCGCTGCGACAGCATCGCAATCATTGGACCAGCCGCCTCTGCAGGGTGATGCGTGCGGCGGTGATGCCGATCGCGGCGTAGAGGAGCAGGACCGCGAGGTGGATACCTGCGGACGGCGCCAGCACACCGAGCGAGAGGCTACGGGCCAGCGCCACACCATGGGCGAGTGGGGTGAGCCAGGCGATTCCCTGGAGGAGCTGCGGCAGTTGGTGGAGCGGGAAGAAGACGCCGCCCAACAAGAACAGGGGCGTGATCAGGAAGCGGCCGATCAGCGCGAAGCTCTGGTCGGTGCGCCGGGTCGCGGTCCATGCGAAGATCGGTGCCGCAAACGCCAGGCCGGTGAGGACGGCGACCACGATCGCCAACACGGCCAGCCCGGAGTGGATCGTGCCGAAGAGCAGCATGACGAGGAAGAAAGCGCTGCTACCGAGTGCCAGCCGAAACGCGAGCCAGCCGAATTCGCCAGCGAGGACGTCGAGGACCGCGATCGGCGTGGCCAGCATGCCTTCGTAGGTGCGTTGCCATTGGATCCGCGCCATGATCGGGTAGGTCGTTTCGACATAGGCGGATTGCATCGCGCTGGCGGCGAGCAGTGCGGGGGCAATAAAGACGAGGTAGGAAACGCCGTCGATGGTCCGGACCGGGCCGCGCGAAATCAAGCTGCCAAGCCCAAGGCCCATCGCGGCCAGGAACAGAACGGGGGAGACGAACGACATGAACAGCGAACCCTTCCAGGTGCGCCGATAAACGGTCATGTGGTGTTCGAAGACGCGCAGGGCGCCGGTCATTGATGGCCCGTCATTCGATCAAGCTCCGGCCGGTCAGGCGGAGGAAGACATCCTCGAGCGTGCTGCGCCGAACCAGGGTGGACTCGGGCCGAAGTCCGCGGCCGTGCACCGCGGCCGCCGCCGCCTCACCGTCGCTGGTGTAGAGCAGGACGCGATCGGGTAGGGCCTCGATCCGCTCGGCAAGGCCGTCCAGGCCGTCGAGCGCCGGCGTGCTATCGATCGGAAACCGAAGCTCGAGGACCTCCCGGCTGGAGAACTGGTCGATCAGGCTTCGCGGCGAGCCGAAGGCGACGATCTTCGCCTTGTCCATCACGACCAACCGATCGCAGAGCTGCTCCGCCTCGTCCATGTAATGCGTGGTCAGGACGATCGTCACCCCTTGTTGCTTGAGGCGGTAGAGACGGTCCCAAACGAGATGGCGCGCCTGTGGATCGAGTCCGGTAGTGGGTTCATCGAGCAATAGCAGCTCTGGCTCGTTAACGAGGGCGCGGGCGATGGTGAGGCGCCGCTTCATGCCTCCGGAGAGGAACTCGACGTTATCGCGGGCCCGGTCCCTCAGTTGGACGAAATCGAGAAGTTGCTCGGCGCGTCGCCTCGCGGTATCGCGCGGTAGTCCGAAGTAACGGGCGTAGGTGAACAGGTTCTCATCGACGTGCAGCTCGGTGTCGAGCGTGTCCGACTGCGGCACGACCCCCAGCCTGGCTCGTATTCGTGGGCCCTCGTGGACCGGATCCATGCCGAGCACGCGCAAGACCCCGCCCGATGGAGATGAAACGCAGCCGATCATGCGCATCGTCGAAGTCTTGCCGGCGCCGTTGGGGCCTAGAAACCCGAAGGCCTCGCCGCGATCGACGTCGAAGTCAACCGCGTCGACCGCGACGAGGTCGCCGAAGCGTTTGCTCAGGCCACGGGCATGGATAAGCGCGTCTGGACGGGTTGGCGTACTGGCCATTGGGGCTCATCGAAGATGGTACGAGCCACCTGCGCCTCGTGGTCCAGCAACCATTGCTTGACCGGGAGCCCACCGCCGAATCCTGTCAATGAACCGTTCGCGCCGATCACGCGGTGGCAAGGGAGCACGATGCAGACCGGGTTGGCCCCATTGGCGGCGCCCACAGCGCGCGCGGCCCTCGGGATGCCCAGGGCCGCCGCCTGCTGGCCGTAGGTGGTGGTGGTGGCAAACGGGATGTCGGCCAGCGAGCGCCAGGCGGCGAGCTGAAAACGAGTGCCGTCGAGGTCGAGTGGCACGTCAAAGCTCGTGCGCGCGCCGGCGAAGTATTCATCCAACTGTTGGGCGGTCCTGCGCAAAACCGGATGGTCGGGATCGCGTCGCGGGCGAGGGCGGATGCCGGCGCGCTGTGGCGAAAGCTTGGGCCAGAGCACGGCCCGAAGGCCGCGGTCGGACGCGACCAGCGTGAGCAGGCCGACGGGCGTTGGATGGGTGGTGCTGTGCAACATCGGTTTCGACTGGGTCATGAGGCCTCCTTCGGCGTTGGGGTGAGCGTTGCCCATAGCTGATGCGTCGCGTAGGTCCGCCAGGGGCGCCAGGCGGCGGCGTGTTCCGAAATCGCGCGCGCGTTGGTACCGAGCCCGAGGCGGGCGCCGGCCTTCTTGATGCCGAGGTCGCTCGGGAGAAACGTATCCGGATCGCCAAGCGCGCGCATGACGATGTAGCCCGCCGTCCATTCGCCAATGCCGGGCAGCGCTAACAGCTTGTGGAAGGTTTCGGCGCGGTCGGCGCCGGGATCGAGCGTGAGCCTGCCGCGCGCGACGGCGGTGGCCAGTGCGTGCAGGGTGGCTCGCCGGGTGGATGGGACGCCGAGCTTCGACAGGTCGGCGTCGGCAATCGCATCGGCGCACGGAAAGACATGCGTCAGTGCTGGGTCGGCGATCTTGATGACGTCGCCGTGCGCGGTCACGAGACGCGCGGCCAGCGTGCGTGCCGCGGCGAGCGAGACCTGCTGACCGAGCACCGCCTGGATCGCGAGCTCGGTACCGTCGACCGCGCCCGGCGCGCGCAACCCCGGGTGCTTCTCGACGATCGCCGAGAGGCGCCGATCCTTGGAGAGCACCTCGACGACGCTCAGGGGATCGGCGTCGAGGTCGAGCAGCCGGCGAGATTGGCGGACCGCGGTCGTCAGGTCCGACATCGACTCGAGCTTCAGCGTGCAGTTGATGTGGCCGTTGACGGGCTCGAGGCTGACGATCGCGGCGCCGCGTGGCAGGCGCAGCGTCCGACGGTAGGTGTTGCCGGTGGACTGCGCGATCCCGGGCACGGCGCGGATGCGCAGCCAGCTGGACAGCGCCGGCCAATCGAGCGGCGGCCGGTAGGGGAGACGTAGCGTCAACGCGCCTTCGACCACATCGCCGCGCCGGCGGCCGGAGGTGCGCAGCGCGGTTGGCGTCAGCGCGAACACCTCGCGAACCGTGTCGTTGAATTGCCGCACGCTCTCGAAGCCGGCCGCGAACGCGACGTCGATGAACGGCAGGTCGGTGGTTTCGATCAGTGTGCGCGCCGTCTGGGCGCGCTGCGCGCGGGCAATCGCGAGCGGACCGGCGCCGAGTTCGCTGAGCAGCAGGCGATGGAGATGTCGCTCGCTAACCGCGAGCCGGCGCGCCAGGCCGGCGACGCCGTCGCGGTCGACAATCCCCTCGGCGATCAGGCGCATCGCGCGGCCCACGAGGTCGCCACGCACGTTCCACTCGGGAGAGCCGGGTGAGGCGTCTGGACGGCAGCGCTTGCAAGCGCGGAAGCCGGCGAGCTGCGCCGCGGCCGCCGTCGGATAGAAGGAAACGTTCTCCCGCTTGGGGCGGACCGGCGTTGGGCAGCTCGGCCGGCAGTAGATGCCGGTCGTCTTGACGGCGGTGATGAACCAGCCGTCGAAGCGGGGGTCGCGACTCTCGACGGCCCGATAGCAACGTTCGAAGTCGACGATGGAAACGGTCATTGCTCTCTATTGTGGGGCCGCGGATCGGATCTCGCTAGCGGAAATCGGACATTCAAAATCTAGCCCGACTCGGTCAGCCGTGGAGCGAGGGCAAAACTGGCGGCGGCGGACAGCAGCGCCAGCGCGAACGCACCCGCAAGACCGGTGGCGAGCGATGCGTGCATGCCCGCCGCGAGCGCAACACATGCGCCACCGAGGCCACCGCCGAGGGCGAGCGCCAGGCGTTCGGCGACCTGCTGGGAACTGACGGCCGACCCCGCGCCGCCGGCATCACCGCCCCGCAGGATGACGAGATAGGCGGTCGGATATGCCATGCCCATGCCGAAGCCTGCGGCGAACCAGGCGGCATACGAGATCGCGAGCGGCGCCCCGAGCAGGGTCGCCATGATGCCGATGATCGCGACCGTGAGGATCGCACCGCCTAGACGCATCAGGGTCACCGATGACGTCTTGACGATGGCGCGCGACTGCCACCAGTTGCCGATCGACCAGCTCACCGTGCCCAAGGTGATCACGACGCCCGCTTCCGCGAGCGACCGGCCGCGCACGCCGGTCAGCATCAAGGGAATGAAGTAGTCGGCGGCGATGAAACCGAGCAAGAGCAGGAAGGTGATCATCACCGCGGCCGGTGCGCCCGGCCGCGCCTGCAGCGAGCCAACTGGAAGGATGTGGCCGAGCGCGAACCAGGTCAGCACGACGCCGACGGCGATCAGGGGCAGGCTGATCCACGACAACAAGGACAGCCCACTGATGAGTCCGGTGACGCCACCGGCCAGCTGCAGCGGCCAACGAATTGAAAGTGTCGCGGGTTGCTCGACGGGCGGTAACGCACGCAAGGCCGGCAGCGTCAACGCGATTGCCACCACCGTCAGCGGAATGATCGAGAGAAAGGCCCACCGCCATCCCAGGGTGCTCGCGATCAGGGCGCCGTACGAGGGGCCGAGCAGGCCGGGAACGATCCAGGCGCCGGCGAGCAGGGCGAGCACGCGGGCACGGCCCGACTCCGGATAGATATGCGTCACCGCCGCGAGCGCGACGGTGTAGGCACCGCCCGCGCCAGCGCCCTGGAGAAGCCGTGCGATGGTGAGCAGCGGCATCGATGGCGCGAGCCCGCATAACGCGGTGCCGACGATGAAGAGCGAGCCGGACAGCAGGAACGGTAGGGCCGGCCCGCCGCGGTCAGCCGCGCGCCCGGCGATCGGTGAGAGCACGAGGCCCGCCAGCGAAAATCCGGCGAAGACCAGGCCATAGAATTCCACGCCGCCGAGGTCGCGCCGGGCGGCGGGCATGATCGCGATCACGACCAGTGCCTCGACGGCGACCAGGAACTCGACCAGCAGGATGCCAGTGGTCAGTCTGCCGCGGCCATGTTGAAACAGGTCTCGCCAACGCGTTGGGCTGTCCATCCCGCCTATGGTGACGCAACGCGTGCCGTCGCAGGTCGACGACAATTCGAGCGTGCGGCTGATCATGCGACCGCCGAGTGAGGCGTTGCGACGGGCCCTGTCCGCGCATCCCGAGCGCGATCGAATCGATCCGGCGCGCGCCCGGCGCGAGCATGCGGCCTACGTGGCGGCGATCGAGGCGACCGGCGTGCCGGTGACGGTGTTGCCTGTTGAGCCGGACCAACCCGACGCGTGTTTTACCTGGGACACCGTGCTGGCATTCGCGCGCGTTGGCGGAGGTCCGAGCGTGCTGCTGGTCGCGGCACGGCCGGGCGAGGCGTCGCGCCGACTCGAGGTGGCGTCGGTGCTCGCCTGTGCTCGCGGAATCGGGCCCGGTGCCGACGTGATGGAGATTGCCGCGCCCGGTACGCTGGATGGCGGCGACGTCATTGTGTATGGGCGGCGGGTCGCGATCGGGATCTCGGCGCGGACCAATGAGGCGGGGGCTCGGCAACTGGCCGCCGCCGTCCAGCGGATCGGGTACCAGGCATTCCTGTGCCCGGTCGACGATCGGTTGCACCTGGCGTCGGCGGTCACGCCGATCCGCGCCATGCGCTTGATTGGGACGGCGTCCGGGTTTGCGTCACTCGATGCCGCCGGGCCGGAGGTCGCGCCAGACGATGTCGAACGATTGGTGATCCCCGAGAGCGAGGTAGCCGGCGCCAACGTGCTTGCGGTTGGCGGGCGCTGCTTCATCGCGCAGGGGTCGCCGTTAGCGGCTGACGCCTTACGCCGCGCTGGTGAGTCGGTCGTCGAGGTCGAGCTCGATGAGTTCCTGCGCGCCGATGGTGGGCCAACCTGCCTGGTCGCACCGGTGCCGTAGTGTCGTAGCGCCGGCGGTTATCGACGCGGCAGCCCCGTAGAATTGTCGAGGCAGCCGATGGCGTACCAGACCCTTTATCTCAAGTACCGGTCGCAGACGTTTGGCGACCTGGTCGGGCAGGATGCGATTGCCCAGACCCTGAAGAACGCGGTCGAACAGGGCCGTGTCGCCCACGCCTACCTGTTTTCGGGAGTTCGCGGCACCGGGAAGACGTCGACCGCCCGCATTCTCGCCAAGGCGATCAACTGCCTGAATCGCAAGGGGGCCGAGCCGTGCGGGGTCTGCGCGAACTGCGTCGAGATCGCGAGTGGCGCCGCCGTCGACCTGATCGAGATCGATGCCGCCTCCAACCGCGGTATCGACGAGATCCGCGATTTACGAGAGCGGGTGAAGTATTTGCCGGCGGTGCTCAAGGCCAAGATTTACATCATCGACGAGGCGCACATGTTGACGACCGAGGCCTTCAACGCGCTGCTGAAGACGCTGGAGGAACCGCCCGCCCATGTGGTCTTCGTGCTGGCCACGACCGAGCCGCACAAGATCCCACTGACGGTGGCATCCCGCTGCCAGCGGTTTGACTTCCGGCGGATCGAGACCGGGTCGATCGCGGCGCACCTGGCGTCGATTGTCGAGCAGGAGCAGGTCAAAGTTGACCCGCAGAGCCTGGCGCTTCTGGCGCGGCTGGCTCGCGGCAGCATGCGGGATGGAATCACCCTGCTGGATCAGCTGATCTCGCAGGGCGGCGAGGAGCTGACGGTGCAAAAAACGCACGAGCTGCTCGGGCTCGCCGATCCGGACACGCTGGTTCGAATGCTGGCCTATGCGACCGAGGGCGACGCGGCGCAGACCCTGGACGAGCTCCAACGGTTCTATGACGCCGGCGGCGACGTGCGCCAGCTGGTCCGCGGGCTGCTGGGCGCCATCCGAGAGGCGGCGTTACTGTCGGTTGGCTATCGCGATGCGGAGAGTTTGGGCGGCGCGGCGTCGGCCGGGCTGGAACGGATCGGGCGGGCGGCCGGGCGAAACGCCTTGCTGGGACTGTGGAAGGGCCTGATGGAGATGGAGCCGGAGCTCCGCAAGGGAGCCGACGCGCGGCTGTTACTGGAGGTCACGCTGCTCTCCAACATGACCCAACCAGTGCACGCTGTAGTGCCGGTGGCGGCGCCCACGGTCGAGGCGGTCGGTGGTGAGCGATTGATCGAGCCGGCCATGGATGCCGAGCCAGCCGTCCTCGCTCCGGACGCGCGCTGGGACGCCTTGAAGCAAAAACTGCCGAAGCCGGTTGGCAGCCTGCTGATGGAAGCGCGCCTGGCGGCCGTGACCGATGGCCTGGTGCGCATCGAGTTTCGCTATCCCGCCCACGCCGAGCTGATGAACGGTCCGAAGAACCGCGAGACGCTGCTGACCGCGGTGCGCGAGGTCTTCGGGCCGGATGCGCGCGTCGAGCTGGTGGCCGACGAGAAGAAGGGAGTCAGCGCGGCGCCGGCACCGGTGCGCGCCTCGGGCTCGATCGCGGACGACCCGCTGGTGAAAGAGGCGATGAACCGGTTCGATGCGACCAATTTGCGGGTCACCCCGCGAGGGAGAGGCTGATGGGTCAGCAGTTCAAGATGCTCAAGCAGCTCCAGCAAATGCAGGCCAAGATGGCGAAGATCCAGGAGGACCTAGGCAACAAGACCGTGACCGGGACCGCGGGCGGCGGCATGGTGGAAGTGGTGGCGAACGGTCACCAGAAAGTGCTGTCGGTCATGCTCAAGCCCGAGGTCGTCGACCCGGCCGATGCCGAGATGCTCCAGGACCTGGTGCTGGCCGCGGTCAATGACGCCATGGACAAGGCGCGAGAGCTCGCGAGCAAGGAGATGGGCGCCGTCACCGCAGGCATCGGATTACCGCCCGGCTTGATGGGGTAGGTCGTGGCCGACGTGCCGGCGGCGCTGACGCGGGTGATGGAAGAGCTCGGACGCTTGCCGGGGATCGGGCCGAAAACCGCCCAGCGCCTATCCTTCTATATATTGCGCACGCCGCGCGAGTCGGTGGACCGGCTGGCGTCGGCCCTGGTCGAGGTCAAGGCGCGGATTCGGTTTTGCGACGAGTGCTTCTTCATCGCGGAGGGCCCGCGATGCGCCATTTGCCTGTCGGCCCGGCGCGATCGGGCGGTGCTGTGTGTCGTCGAGGAACCGCTCGACGTCCTGGCGATCGAGCGGACGGGCGAGTACCACGGCCTGTACCACGTGCTCCACGGTGCGCTGTCTCCGATCGACGGGGTCGGCCCCGCTGAACTCAAGATTGCCGAACTGGTGGCCCGGCTGCGGCGGGAGCCGGTGTCGGAGGTGATCCTGGCCACCGATCCGGACATGGAAGGGGAGGCGACCGCGGCCTACCTGGCGGAACAGCTGGCGCCGCTTCAGGTCAAAACCTCGCGGCTGGCCCACGGATTGCCGGTCGGCGGCGAGCTGGAATACGCCGACGAGCTCACCCTTGCCCGGGCCTTTTCGGGGCGGCGGGCGTTCTAGTGGAGGGGAACGAGCTCGAGGAGGAACGCGAGGTCGCCTGGCTGGCCATGCCCGAGAAGGCGCCCGTCATGGGGCAGGCCGGAGAGGAGATCGGCCGCATGGAGGAGCTGCTGGGTGACAAGGAGGACGACATCTTCCACGGCATCGTGCTGAAGCTCGCGCGAGGCGGTCACAAGGTGGAGGTCGCGGCCGACCGGATCCCGAAGATCACGACCCGCCGCATCTACACGGACCTGGCGGCGGACGAGCTCGAGCACCTCCCGCCCATCAAGTAGCGGCCCTCGCCGGCCCGGTTTAGGGGCGGGCCCGCCGGGGTAGCCTGAGGAGGCGTCTGCACCTTCTTGACAACTGCGCTACCCGATGGGGTATCATTCTCAAGCTGCCCGAGAGGCGGGAGGAAAGTCCATGCCGCTTAGGGCCAGGCGAGCACCTTAACAATTGAAGAGTGGAACGGACTTCTCCGAGAAGGCCCTTCGAAATGTCGTAGGGACCCTGATTCGATTCTTTAACCTCAGCCCTGTTGGGTCGAGGTTTTTACGGAGAGTTTGATCCTGGCTCAGGATTAACGCTGGCGGCGTGCCTGACACATGCAAGTCGAACGGGTGCTAGCTGCCCGCAAGGGTGGCTAGCGCTAGTGGCGGACGGGTGAGTAACACGTGGGCAACCTGCCTGAGAGTGCAGAATAACCCTGCGAAAGCAGAGCTAATACTGCATGTGGTTGTCGGATGGCATC
>Ga0209471_1000765_pt1 | contig 20352 bp, 19 predicted proteins | sample GraSoiAngelo_128_FD_185885 | JGI IMG/M metagenome (GOLD analysis project Ga0209471, IMG submission 185885) | Grasslands soil microbial communities from the Angelo Coastal Reserve, California, USA - 14_0927_12_20cm (SPAdes) (version 2) | ecosystem: Environmental > Terrestrial > Soil > Grasslands ...
CCCTGTCCGCAATAAAGCGGATGTCATCCGTCTGTTCCGAGATCAGCCCTTCGTCCAGCCGCAGCGTGAACGCGCGCGGGAACGCGGGCGCAACTGGCCCTGTGGGAAGGGGATGGGTCTCCGCGATGACCTCGGCGGAATGGGGGAGCATTCCGTCGTGATTCCGGAAATGCATCAGCACCGTCCACCCCAACGGCACCATCAACGTCAGCCCACCGTCCCGGAAACCGTTGAAGTTGAGCGCGCCGTTGAGACCGGTGAGGCCCGCCACCAGCTGGAAGGTGACCGTCTTGGTTGCGGTATCGACCTGCAACCACGACGGATCGACCGCCGGAGCGGGCGCGGCTGCGTCGCCCTGTGCGCGAACCACGACCGGCGACGCAGCGCCCACCGCCACAGCCACGATACATGCGACCGACAACGACTTCACCGTGGCGAACCTACCACGGCCTCCCGCGAAGCGGAAGAGCTTCACACCACTACATTGTGGCGCATGAGCGACAGGCATGGCAGCACGTAGGCACCTCAGGTTTGCCGTGCCATCCTCGGAGGGCTCCTGACGGTGTCTGGCATCCTCCTTGCGAGAACCAAAATCGCAGCTCGTTTGGGCCGCCGGTGGAGAGCCAGCTGCGAGACGGCGCTCCAGTCCGAGAGGGTAGGCGCAGCGTACGAGGATGCACTTGCATGTACTCCAAGTCCGGCGTCACGCGTTTCGACCACGTCGTTGCGTGGTTGCTGGCTCTGGGGCTGTACCGGTTGGCGCGCGGCGCGATGTTCGTGCTGCTCCTGGCCGGCGCAGGGTGCCTCCACTCCCACAAGGCAGCGCTCGCGCGCGTCCCGCTTGTTGCGGCAGGGCAGCGGCCGCTCGCTCAGCGACTCGCCGGCGCAGATCTCGTGGTGACTGCCACGCTTGCCAAAACCGAGCGCGATTGGCGCTACGAAGAGCCCTGCGGTGTCTTGCGCCACCTCATGTACGGTTGTGCCGACATCCCGAAGGCGTACCAGGCGACGTTGCGCCGGGGCAACGAGACGTGGCCGGTGTTCTACTTCAAGCTCGGCGACCTGCCGCACCCCGCTGTGGGGGACTCGGCGGTCTGGCTCCTCCGCCAGGGGGCCGTCTACCGCCTGGTGGAGTGCGCGCAGCGGCGCAGTATGACGTCGGCGTACTGCAGCTACGACGTCGCCTACGTGGTTGAGTCCGACGACGACGTCCTTCCGGCTACTACTTGGCAAGAGGTCAACGCGCTGCTCCACACTCTTGCACAGCCTTCCGTAGAGAACCGTTAAACGCAAGGAGCCGGCGCACGGTGAATATCACCGTGCGCCGGCTCCCAGCGTAGCTGTCTACATCCCCGCCTTCGGCAACCCGAAGACGAAGACCGAATTACCCAGCGGATAGCTGATCTGGAAGTTCCCACCAGCCGCGACGGCGATGAATTGCTCCCCGTCGAGCTCATACACCGAGGGTGCCGCGTTCACGCCGGCCCCGCAATAGAACTTCCACAGCACGGTGCCGGTCTTGGCGTCGTAGGCCTTGAACCAGCCGTTGCCCTCGCCGGTGAACACCAGGCCGCCCGCCGTGGCGGTCGCGCCGCCCATCATCGGCAGCTCCGTCTTCTGCTGCCAGGCGATCTTGCCCGTATTCAGGTCGATGGCGGTGACGGTGCCGTACTCACCCGAATAGCCGCCCTTCTCGTCCGGCACCCGGATGAACGCGCTGCCCAGCCACAAGCGGCCGTTCTCCCAGGGCGCGTAGTGGACCTTGTAATGCATCGGCTGATGCAGGCCCACGGTGTACGCGTAGGCCAGCTCGGGATGAACCGCGATGGGCGACCACTCCTCGCCGCCGTTCGCGCCCGGCAGCATGAACACGCCGTCGGCCGTCGGCTGGGTGTACATGTTCTGCTGCGGCACGAACGCCGCCGAGCGGCGGATCAGTTTGCCGGTCGCCGCGTCGAGGACGTAGACGAATCCGGTCTTGCCCGCTTCTACGACGGCCTTCTTGCCGCCGACCATCGCGATGACCGGAGGACTGACCGCGTCCAGGTCCCACACGTCGTGCGGCACTTCCTGATAGCCCCACTTGAACTCGCCGTTCGTCGCGTTGATCGCCACGATGCTCTCGGTCCACAGGTTGTCGCCCGGGCGGATTGAGCCGTCCAGGTCGGGCGACGGGTTGCCGATGGCGACGAACAGCGTCTTGGTGGCGTCGTCGTACGCCGGCGTCATCCACATCGAGCCGCCGCCGGTCTTCCAGGCATCGGCGTACTTGGCGGAGTCGGCCTTCTCTTTCGCGATGTCGCGCTTCAGGTCATCGCCCTCCCAGGTGGTCTTCGACCACTTACCCCACCAGCCGCCGTGCTGCGGATCGGGGAGCGTGTACCAGGTCCAGACGGGCGCGCCGTTCGCCGCGCTGAACGCCTTCACGTAGCCGCGAATGCCGTACTCGGCGCCCGAGGTCCCGATGATCACGTTGTCCCCGATCACCAGCGGGGCCATCGTTTCGGTATATCCGGCGGCGGGGCCGTCGCCCACCTTGACTTCCCACTTGACCTTGCCGCTGGTCGCATCGAGTGCGACCAGGTTGTCGTCCAGCGTGCCGACGAACACCGACCCGCCCGAGACGGCTACGCCGCGGTTGTTGGGGCCGCAGCACGCCGTCGAGACCGGGTCGTTCTTATGCGTGTACTCCCACAACATTTTCTGCGTCCGCAAGTCGAACGCGCGCACGACGTTGTTGGGCGTCGCCGGCGAGGTGATGTACATGACGCCGGCCACCACGATCGGCGTGGTTTCGAAGCTGCCCAACGTGCTCGACCCGTGGGTGTAGACGGCACGCGGGACGAGATTCTTGACGTTCGTGGTGTTGATCGTCTTCAGGGGGGAGAACCGGTTGTTCCAGTAGTTGTGCCCGTACATCAGCCAGTCGCCGCTGGCCGCGGCGTTCGTCAGCATGTCGTTCGTCACGACGACGTGCGGAGCGGCGGCCGGATCCGTGGCCCCTCCTGACCCCTGCCCGCACAGCGGTGCCGCGACGAGCGCCGCGACCGCCGCGGTCGCGGACCATCGAGCCCAATGCATCATACCCACCTCCGTTGAAGTTCGACGACTATTCCCCTGCACCCAGCGAGAACCCGACATACATGTTCCGGCCCGGAGCCGGTTCATAATAGCGTCCATTCGCCGCGTTGATAACCACCGACGCGACGTAGAAGCGGTTCCACACGTTGTTGAATCCGACGAACGGCCGGAGCCGCAGACTCCCCAACGCGCCGTCCCAGCCGACGCGCACGTTGGTCGTCCACCAAGGGCTCGTGGCTGTGTTGAGCGTGTCGTTCACGACGTAGCCCGAGGAGTGGGTCTCCTCGACCTCCAGCCAGGCCCCGCGCGCGAACTTGGGCCGCGCCTGCAGCAGGAAATGGAGCCAGTGCTGCGGAATGCCTGGCAGGGGACGACCGTCGAGCACCTGCGTCCCCGTTGTGTAGCTCGTATAGCGGAAGTCGGAGTAGGTCCAGGTCGTGGTCAGGTTCAACCCCGACGTCACCTCTAGGGCGGTGCCGAGCTCCACGCCGCGATGGCGGGACCTCCCGGCGTTCTGGAAGAACACCCGGCCAGGGGCGGTCGGAGGCGGATACGCGTATCCGATCAGCTCGTCTCGCACGTCCGCATGGAACAGCGCCAGCGAGTAGTTCAACCGCCCCACGAGATCGCCGCGCACTCCGATCTCGTAGTTCGTGGCTTTCTGGGGCTGCAGTGTCGGGTTGAAGCCCCCCGCGGAGTTGGGCCGGTTCGTGAGCTCGGTCGTGGTCGGCGTCTCGAACGAGGTCCCGACGTTGCCGTACACGGTGAGCGCGTCGGACGGCGTGACGGCGACGCCGACCGAGCCGGACAGCGCGCGCATCAGGCGCTCCCCGGAGTCGTCGGGGTTGGTCGGGGTGACCAGGCGATCGTCCGCCCGGAAGCTCACCCAATCGTACCGGAGGCCGCCGGTGAGCGAGACGTGCGGCGTGACACGTAGAGCGCTCTGCACGAACGGCCCGACCTCGGTCACGCGCTCCAGCTGGTCGAGCGAGCGCACCGTATCGGGCTGGCCGGCGTTGTTGCCGAAGTTGTGGCGATCGTCGCGCTGTCGCTGGAAGTCGATGCCAGCCGTCAACCGGTGCTCCAGGTGGCCGAGCGGCAGCGGGCGACTGACGCTGGCGCGGGCGCCGTACGCCAGGCGATCGAGATCGATGTAGGCGAATGTGGTGGGGTTCTTGAGGCTGCGCGTGATGCCGAAGACGGTGAGCGACGCCTCGCCGCCTCCCTCGAACTGCCGCCGCACCGTGACGCCACCCTGCCCCTGCGTGACGTCCTTTCCGGCGACCCGAGTGATATTGATGGCCGCCGCAGAGTCGGGGTTACGGCCCATTTCGGCGGCGGTGAGCGCTCCGGGGTTGTCCGCGCGCGGATCCCAGCCGACGTCCGCCGTGGCCGCTAGCGACCAGCCGTTGGCGAGCGGGAAATGCCAGCGCGAATTTAGATTGCGGAAATCGGCGTCCGAGTGCTGTCGTTGGCCGGTGTAGTCGAGTCGCGAAATGGTGACGAGCCCGCTGCCCGAGCCGACGCGGAACGCTGTGCTCGACTGCCACTTGGTCCAGTTGCGATTCAGGTCGCGGTCGAACGTGCCGAACAGGACGCGTACATCCTGACGGACGGTCCGCGGGGCGGTCGGGTCGGTCCAGATGCTGATCACCCCGCCCGAGGCGTTCCCGAACAGCGCCGACGCCGAGCCGCGCAGGATCTCGATGCGATCGGCGGCGCCGAGCTCCAGGTTGGTGAGCTGACCCTGGCCGTCGGGGAGCGTCTGCGGGATGCCGTCCACCAGCACCTTGATGCCGCGCACCGCGAAGGCCGAGCGGGCTCCAAACCCGCGGATCGATATCCGCTGATCGAGCGAGAAGTTGTAGCGGTTCGCCGCGTACACCCCCGGGACGGTCACGAGCGCCTCGTCCAGGCCCCAGGTGGGCCGGGCCTGGCTGATCTCGCTCTTCTCGAGGAGCTGGACGGCCTGAGGGATACGGTTGATGGGCGGGTTGGCTCGGGTGACCGAAACGACGGCGGGGGGCAGCGTGTAGACCCTGAGGCTGTCAACCGGATGCGCAGTCGTGTCCCGTTGCTGAGCCGCCAGCGAGAGCGAGTACACGCTGCACAGCGAGGTGAACAGTGTCGCCACTCGCCCGCACGTCACGAGCTGCGCCATCCCATCGAGTCCATGGCTTTCAGAACCGGAGAGGGGTTTTAACCGCTCCGCCGGGGTGCGTCAAGGCTACCTCGGACGGCGAAACATCCGGTTCCAGCGGATCCGCAGCGGTTCGGTCGCGACGCTCAAATAGATGATGAGCGGCTGGCCCACGATGTGCGACCGCGGCAGGAATCCCCAGAAGCGACTGTCATAGGACTCGTCGCGGTTGTCGCCCATCACCCAGAAATGCCCGACCGGAATCGCGATCGGGCCCCAGTCGTGGGTCGTCGGGTGATAGTGGGCCGTGTCGCGCCCGACGTAATAGGGCAGCTGCAACGCCCGGATCTTCCGGAGCTGCAGCGGATCGTCGGGGTGAGACCCCAGGTGCAGCGCGTACGGCTCGTCGAGCCGTTTGCCGTTGCGGTAGACCGTGTCGTGCGCCATCTGGAGCGTGTCCGTCGGCCCACCGATCACGCGCTTCACGATGTTCAGGTTGGGCGTCGAGTCTTCGACCGAGCGGAACACGACGATGCCGTCGCGCTGCGGCTCCGCGTAGCCGGGCACGTGGCAGCAGCGGAACCCGGTGAGCGGGATCTCGAGCTCGCCGCCGTAAATCGCCTTGTTCACGAACAGGAAGTCGCCGACGAGCAGCGTGTTCTCCATGCTCGCCGACGGGATGCGGAACGCCTCGATCAGATAGGAGCGCAGCACGATCCAGATCCCGACCGCCACGGCCACTGAAGCGGCCCACCCTTTGGTCCAGCGGTTGAAGGCCCGCAGCCGCTCGAGCATCGAGGGTCGCTCCATGGAGACCGCAAGCTAGGGGCGCCCCGGACTCCCGGCAACCGTCCCGCCGAGCCCGTTTCTTGGTATAATTGGAACGCGCAATGAACGATCCCAACCCGCCGCGCCGGGCGCAGCCGCCCCTGATGGATGCCCTCGGTAAGCTCTGCGCCGAAGGCAAGCAGCTCGCGGACTACCTGTGGCAGGTCCCCAAGGACGAAGCGGCGCGCCAGAAGATCGTTTCCATCCTGGACCAGATCGCCGCCGAGGCGGCGAAGCAGGGGCGCAGGGAAATGCCGCGCATCTGCGAGGAGCTCAAGACCGCGGCCAAAGCCAGCGCGAGCCCGCAGCAGGTGGACATGTTGGTGAGCGGGTTCGATCGCCTCATGAGCCTGTGGCAGGCCGCCAAGTCCGGTCTGTTGTGACCAAACCCGTGAGCGGCGCGGCCCCCCCTCCCGCTCCCCCCACCGCCCCCGCCGCATCACTCGATCAGCTCTGCATCAACGCCGTCCGCGCCCTCGCGATGGACGCGGTCGAGCGGGCCGATTCCGGCCACCCCGGGACCGCGATGGCCCTCGCGCCGGTCGCGTACGTGCTGTGGCAGCGCCATCTCCGGTACAATCCCACGAACCCCGACTGGTTCGGGCGCGATCGCTTCGTGCTGTCGGCCGGCCATGCCTGCATGCTGCTCTACGCGGTCCTCTACCTCACCGGCTACGACCTCTCGCTCGATGACATCAAGCGGTTCCGCCAGTGGGGGAGCCGGACGCCGGGCCACTCCGAGTACGGGCTCACGCCGGGCGTCGAGGCGACCACCGGCCCGCTCGGCCAGGGCGTCGGCAACGCCATCGGGATGGCGCTCGCCGAGGCGCACCTCGCGCAGCTGTTCAACCGGCCGGGCCACAGCCTCGTGGACCATCACACTTACTTCCTCGCCTCCGATGGCGACCTGATGGAGGGTGTGTCGCACGAGGCCTGCTCGCTGGCCGGCCATCTGAAGCTGGGGCGGCTGATCGGGATCTACGACGATAATCGCATCACCATCGACGGCAAGACCGATCTCACGTTCTCGGACGATACGGCGAAGCGGTTCGAGAGCTACGGCTGGCACGTGGAGCGCGTCGCCGACGGCAACGATTTGGGCGCGCTCGACGCGGCGCTCGCCGCCGCCCGGCGCGTCGCGGACCGGCCGTCACTGGTCATGGTGCGCACCCACATCGCGTACGGCAGCCCGCACAAGCAGGACACGGCCGAGGCCCACGGCGCTCCGCTCGGCGAGGACGAGGTGAAGCTTACCAAGCGGCGCCTTTGCTGGCCCAACCTCGAGCCGTTTCACGTGCCCGACGAAGCGCTGGCGCACTGGCGGCTCGCCCGGGAGCGCGGCGCCCGGCTGGAAGCCGAATGGTCCAAGAAGTACGACGCGTACCGGCGGGCCTACCCGGACCTCGCGGCGGAGCTCGAGCGCCGGATCGCCGGCCGCCTGGCCGAGGGCTGGGATGAGGGACTCCCGACGTTTGGGCCCGGCGATCCCCAGGCGACGCGCGTGGCATCGGGGAAGGTGCTGAACGCCATCGCAACGAGGCTCCCCGAGCTGGTCGGTGGGTCGGCGGACTTGGCGACCTCGACGAACGTGGTCTTCAAGAACGGGGGCGACGTGGCGGCGGGGAGCTGGGGCGCCCGCAATATCCATTTCGGCGTGCGCGAGCACGGGATGGGCGCGATCCTGAACGGACTCGCCCTGCACGGTGGCGTGCGGCCCCTAGGATCGACATTTCTCATTTTCTCCGACTACATGCGGCCGCCGATCCGCCTCGCCGCGCTGTCCAATCTCCCCGTGATCTATGTCTTCACGCACGACTCGATCGGCCTCGGAGAAGACGGACCCACGCATCAACCGATCGAGCAACTCGCCACCCTGCGCGCGATGCCCAACCTCGTCACCATCCGCCCGGCGGACGCGACCGAGACTGTGGAAGCGTGGCGCGCGGCGATCCTGTCCCGGAGCGGCCCGGTCGCCCTCGTGTTGACGCGCCAGAAGGTCCCGGTGATCGACCGCGCCAAGTACGCTCCCGCGAACGGGCTGCGGCTGGGCGGCTACGTGCTCGCGGACGCCCGCGACGGCAAGCCGGCGGTCGTTCTCCTGGCCAGCGGGTCCGAAGTCGACCTCACCCTCGGCGCCTACCAGCGACTCGTCGCCGAGGGGATCGCTACCCGCGTGGTGAGTGTGCCGTCAATGGAGTTGTTCGCGCGGCAGCCGCAGGAGTACCGCGATGCGGTGCTGCCTCCCGCCGTGCCCGCGCGCCTCGCCGTCGAGGCGGCGGCACCGCAGCCCTGGTACCGCTGGGTCGGGGACCACGGTGTGGTGATGGGCATCGAGCGGTTCGGCGCCTCGGCGCCGTACCAGCGGATCTATCAGGAACTCGGGCTGACGGTGGAGAACGTGGTACGGAGAGCCAAAGAGCTGCTGCAAGGACGGTCCAAAATGTAGGGCGCAGCATGCTGCGCCCCTACCCACGCCCCAGCCGCGCAAGAATCGTCCGCCCCGCCTCTCGCCCCGACTTCACGCACGCCGATACGCCGGCGCCGTCGAACCCGGCTCCCGCCATCGCCAGAGGAGCCAGCCCATCGAGCCGCTCACGGAGCGCGGCCACCCGATCGGCGTGCCCGTGCCGATAGCGCGGCAGCCCTCGCGGCCAGTGGAACGCGCGGCTCCAGAGCGGAGCACCATTGATCCCCAAGATGGCCGCGAGCTCAGCGTGCGCGATCGCGGCGGGATCGCCGTCCACCGCCCCCACGAACGCGCGTAGCAAAGCATAGCCCTCGGGCGCGCGCATCGGGTACTTCCGCCACGCGTAGGTGCAAGCACGCACCGCGGCGCCCGAATCCGACGCAACAACGAAGCCGGCCCCCTCGAGCGTCCCAGGCACCTGGTCCGCCCGATACGCGAGCGAGACGGTGACGCTCGGCGCATAGATCACCGTGTCGAGCGAGCGCGCCGCCGGCACGCCCAGGCCGGCGAGCAGGCGTGCCGCCACCCAGGCCGGGACCGCGAGGATAACAGCCTCGGCGTCGAGCGACGACGAACCGTTGAACGAGAGCCGCCAGCCGCGCGGCGCGGGCGCGACCGCGGTAATACCTTGCGTCGTGCGTAGACGCGGGGGTGAAGAGAGGCAGGCGACGAGTGCGTCCACTATGTCCGCCATCCCTGCGGCGAAGCTCCGGAACGCGCTTTGTAGGGGCGCAGCATGCTGCGCCCCTACGTTGAGGTTTGCCTGAATCCCCAGTAGCTCGGCGGCCTTCCCTTCCGCCAGCGGCTCGAGCGGCCGTCCCTCCCCCGGCCACAGCGTCGATCCGCGCGCGACCTGGTCCACCAGCCGACCTCCGATGCCGAGCGCGCGCGCCAACTCCTGGATATCCGGCTCGGCGGCGAGGAAGCCGTCGGGGCCACCTTCCACGATGAACCCATCGCGCCGCTCCGTGACGATCATCCCGCCGGGCTGCCGTCCCGCGTCGAGGACGACCACCTCGGCGCCGGCCTGAATCAGCTCCCAGGCGGCCGACAGGCCCGCGAGCCCCGCGCCCACGACGGCGACTGTCATGTCCAGCCACGCGCGGCCGCGGTGCTGCGCGCGATCTCCGCGAGCGCGCTCACGAGCCGTGGGTCGTCGTTCAGAGACGCGGTGCGCTCGAGCTGGACGCCGAGCCGGCCGGCGAGCTCGCGGTACACCACGTCGACATCGTACAGGATCTCGACGTGGTCGCACACGAACCCGATGGGCACAATGAGAAACGCCCGGTGGCCCTGCCCGGCCAGCTCGGTCATGACCGCGCCCGCCTCGGGCCCGAGCCACGGCTCGGCCGTCGCGCCCGCGCTCTGAAAGGCGACCCGCCAGCTGGTGAGCCCGACACGCTGGGCCACGGCCGCGGCGGTGGCGCGCAGCTCGTCGGGGTAGTGATCGCCGGTGGCGAGGATCCGCTCGGGTAGGCTGTGGGCGGTGAACAGGACCTGGGCCGCACCCGGAGTCGGGAACCGCTGCAGCGCCTGGGCGACCCGCCGGGCCACGGCCTCGAGGAACCCGGGGTGGTCACCCCAGCGCGGCACAAGCGCCGCATCCAGCCGCCCCGCGGCGGCCTCGAGCAGCTGCTTCTCGTAGGCACCCACCGACATCGCCGAGTAGTGCGGCGCGAGCACGATCCCCACCAGCCGCCGGTGCCCGTCCGCGACGATTTGCTCGACCACGTCGCGGATGTAGGGATGCCAATGACGCATTCCCACGTAGACGGCGAACCGCCCGTCTTCCGCCAGCGCTTGCCGCACGCCGGCCGCCTGCGCCTCGGTGAGCTTCCTGATGGGCGACCGCCCGCCGATCCGCGCGTAACGCTGCTTGATCTCTCGCACGAACTCGGGCGCCGTGGCCCGCCCACCCCGCACGTCGCGCAGGTACGGCTCGACCTCGTCGAGGCTCCCCGGACCGCCGTACGCCATCAGCAGCACGGCGACGGGCTCAGCCGGCATGCACCCACTCCACGACCGCCTGCAGGGCCTCGACCGGCGTCTCGGGGAGGACGCCGTGCCCGAGGTTGAAGATGTGCCCCGGCCGTCCGGCGGCGCGGGCAAGCACGTCCCGCACCTGCCGCTCGAGCTCCGGCCGCGGTGCCAAGAGCGCCACGGGATCGAGGTTGCCTTGAATGGCGCGGGGAGGAGAGGTCCCGATCCGCTCCCACGCGACGTCGAGCGGGACGCGCCAATCGACGCCGATCACGTCGCCGCCCGCGCGCGCAAAGTCAACGAGCAGGGTGGCCGTATCCGTCCCGAAGTGGATCAACGGCACGCCGCCCGCGCCCGCGAGTTCGAGTGCGCGCTGGCTGTGCGGAAACACGTAGGTCGCATAGTCCGCCGGCGAGAGGCAACCGACCCAGCTGTCGAACAGCTGTAGCGCCTGTGCGCCGGCACGGGCCTGGGCCGCGAGGTAGCCTCCCACGAGCTCGGCGAATCGCTGCATCAGCTCGTGCCAGGCGCGCGGCTCGGTGTACATGAAACGCTTGGTCAGCGTGAAGGTGCGCGTTGCGCCGCCTTCGATCGCGTAGCTCGCGAGCGTGAACGGCGCTCCCGCAAACCCGATGAGCGGGACGTGCGGGGGCAGCGCCTGGGCCGCGGCACGGGCGGCCTCCATCACGTACGCCAGATCGGTCGCGGGATCTACCGGCGGCAGCTCGAGCACCTGGCCGGCCTCCCGGATCGGCCGGGTGATCTGCGGCCCTTCCCCAGTAGCGAACGAGAGCCCCAACCCGAGCGGCTCGAACGGCAGCAGGATATCGGCGAACAGGATGGCCGCGTCCACGCCCAACCGCTCGACCGGCTGCAGCGTGACACGCGCGGCCAGCTCGGGCTTGTGGCACAACTCGAGCAGCGAATGCTTCTGCCGCAGTGCGCGGTACTCCGGCAGGTAACGACCGGCCTGCCGCATGAACCACACCGGCGTGGCGTCGGTGGGCTCGCGGCGACAGGCCTTCAGGAAACGGCTGTCGTCAGGAGTGCGGGGCAACCGTCGGCTCGCGCGCCTCGGCGGGGGCGGGGGAAGAGGGGGGAGCGACGAGCACCGTATCCCCTTCGAGCTTCACCCGGTAGGCGGCGATCGGGAGCGACGGCGGACCTCCCAGGACCTGACCCGTCTCGAGCGAGAAAACGCCCTCGTGCCACGGACACGTGACGGTGCAGCGGGCGGCATCGACGCTGCCTTCCGAGAGGCTAGCGCGCGCGTGAGTACAGCGGTTCGCGACGGCGTACACGGTGCCCTGTACGTTGAAGAGCGCCACCGCATCGCCGCCCACGTACACCCGGCGGCTCGCCCCCGCCGGCAGGTCCGCCAGCGTCGCCACCGGTGTGTACCCGTCGGCTCGCGTGGGCCGTCGCGAGGTCGCCTGCGCGGACCCCGCACCCCCCAGCGTGTCGAGCATGTCCCAGAGGGACATCTGCACGCACGTGAAGGTCGGGGTGTCCCGCAGCGTATACGAGGACGCCTGGCTCTCGCGCAGCTCCATCACGAGATCGAGGAAATCGGCCGGGTTGTCGCCTTCGAACGCGACGATGAATTCCTGGTCGTCGAGCCCGTAGGAATACGTGGTGTTCAGGCGGATGGACGGATACTTCCTCCCGATCCGCACGTGCTCGTCCATCATCGTCTGCCGCTCCGCCTTCGGGAGCAAGTACCACGCCCTCGTCTTGATGAACGGGTACACGAACAGGTAGCGGGCTTCACTCGGCCGGATAACGAGGCGCGACGGCTGGCCCGGGTCTTCCGGGAACTCGTAGATCGACCGCCGGGTCATCGCGAGGTAGCTGTAGGGGAGCGCGAGGTACGCCCCCAGGTCCGTGCGGTTGAGGGCGGTCTGCAGCGCCACCAGCGAATCCAGATCCTCCGCGACCTGCCACAGCAGGAAATCGCAGTCGCCCCGGATGCCGACGAGCCCGTACGGACGCAACAGCAGCCGGCCGGCGAAGCTCTCGATCGTCTCGCCGAATTCGAGCTTGGCGCTCGCCTGGCGCTCGGCCGGGAGCCGCCGCCACGTGCTGTCGAGCTTGTAGAAGGCGAAGCGGACGACTTGGCGTTTCTCGGCGGGCTTGGAACTCATGCGAAGAATCTAACGCGGAACGCGGAAGGGGGAACGCGGAACGTTAGGCCGGCCCGTGTGTTCCGCCTTCCGCGTTCCGCGTTCCGCGCTCCTCCCTCCAGGCCTTGCGCACCACCAGCACCCCGATCGTCCCGAAGATCAATACCGGCGTAAGCGCCAGCAGCACGGCGGCCCAAAAATAGGCCAGCTCCATTGCCGGGGCGTCCTCATGCAGCAGCAGGCGCAGGGTGGGAAGCATCATCGGCCGAGGAAGCGGTTCAAGTGTCGCAGGTAATAAGTGAGCGCGACCGCGGCGACGGCAAACGCGAGCGCCATGACCAGGGTCAGGGCGTCGCCGGACTCTCGGTAGCTCCACGCCGCCCAGGCCGCGAAACCTGCGCAAAACGCGATGGCCGTCGAGATCAGCAGGCGGTGAAACGGGATCATGGCCGATGCACTCAGGCCACCACCTTGTCCACCACCATGAGGGTGAGCAAGGCCGGCAGGTAGACGATCGAAACCAGGAACACGCGCCACGCGCGCGCGGTGGTGACGGCGCTGGTCATCGCGACGGACACGCCCGTATAGGCGAGGCCCAGGGCGAGCGCCCCGAAGAAATACACGGCGCCCGTCACGCCCAGCAGGGTCGGCAGGAGGCTCACCGGCAGGAGCGCCATGGCATAGAGCAGCACCATGCGGCCCGTGTGATGACCCTCGGGGTCCGACACCGACAACATCGCCAGGCCGCCGCGCCGGTAGTCCTCGCGATAGATCCAGGAGAGCGCCAGGAAATGCGGCAGCTGCCACAGGAACAGGATCCAAAACAGCGCCGCGACCGCCGGCCCGATCGCGCCCCCCGCCGCGGTCCACCCGCCCACGATCGGCAGGGCGCCCGGCACGGCACCGATCAACGTGTTGAGGGTGGTCTTCCGCTTGAGCGGGGTGTAGAGCAGGACGTAGCTCGCGAGTGTCAGCGCCGCGAGCCCGGCGGTGAGCAGGTTCACCGCGAGCGCCAGGTAGAGCACCCCTGCAACGGAGATGATGCCCGCGAAGAGCGCCGCCGCCCGCGGGGTGAGGCGCCCCGAGGGCAGGGGCCGCCGCTCGGTGCGTCGCATGCGCGCGTCGACGTCGCGCTCCCGCACCTGGTTGAAGGCATTGGTCCCCGCCGCCACCAGGGCGACCCCGATGAGGGTTCGCACCAGCAACCCGACGTCCACCCCGCCGCGCGAGCCGAGATAGAATCCAGCGGCGGCGGTGAGCAGCACCAGCTGCGTGATGCGCGGCTTCGTGAGCTCGAGGAAGGCTACCAGATGTGCTCCGACATCCCCGCCAGGATGAAGATCACGGCGAGCGGCAGCGGAATGATCGCCATGATCCGCAGATTCCAGCGCTCGAACTTCAGGTGCATGAAGAAGAGGCCCACCAGTGCCGCCTTCCATACCGCCAGGAACAGGAGCAGCAAGAGCTTCAGGTTGCGCGAGATCGGCAGCTCGAACGCGAGCGCCAGCTCGGCGGCCGTGAGGACCGCCAGATACACCCAGATCAGGATGTAGTTGGGACGCTTGTGTGCGGTCTCCATAGCCCCTCAGATCAGGTAGACGATGGTGAACAGGATGATCCACACCAGATCGACGAAGTGCCAGTACAGGCCGACCGTTTCGATGCCCCCATAGTCCTGCTTGGAGTACTTGCCCGGCAGCGCCTTCGTGAAATACAGGTACGCCATCGAGATCACGCCGCACGTGACGTGGAACCCGTGGAACCCCGTCATCGTGAAGAACGTGGAGCCGTACAGGCCCATCGTAGCCGCGGGCAAGGTGCCATTCGCCACCAGCGCTGCCAGCTCGCTGCCTTCGCGCACGCCGCTCGGCACGAAGCCGTGCTCGACCAGGTGGATGTATTCATAGACCTGAATCCCCACGAACGTGGCGCCGCCCAGAATGGTCATCAGCAGCCAGAAGCGCATTTTCTTCGGGTCGCCGTCCTGGATCGCCGCGTACGCCTTGACCATCGACACGCTCGAGCAGATCAGCAGGAACGTGTTGAAGGCGGTGATCTTGATGTTGAGCACGATGCCCGGCTTGGCCCACTCGCCGGTGGCCCCGAATCGCAGGATGACATAGGTCCCGATCAGGGCGGCGAAGAACATGACTTCCGAGGCGAGGAACACCCACATCCCGAGCTTCTTGTTGTAGACGTCGAGCCCCCGCTCGGCCGGAAAGGGGGGCTGCATCTGGTCGACGGTGGCGGCTGCGTGCGTCATCGGTCGTCCCCTCTCCTCGGTCAGTGGCCCGCGACCGGCGCGCGGGCCGGCTCACGATCGGTGGGCAGCTTCTTGTATTGCGGCAGGTAGTCCTCGGTCGACTGGGGCGAGCTGAACTCGTAGGGCCCCCGGTACACGGTCGGCACCTTCTCCCAGTTGCCGTGCGGGGCCGGACTCGGCAGCGACCACTCGAGCCCGTTGTCCTCCCATGGGTTTTGCGGAGCCTGCTTACCCTTCCACAGGCTCCACCAGAAGTTCACGAAGAAGATCACCTGCGTCGCGAACAGCAGGAACGCGCTGATCGAGATGAACACCCGAATCGGCTGTAACGGCTGCAAGAACGTGTATTGGTTCGGGTCGTACAGCCGTCGCATCTCCCCCGCCATCCCCGTGATGTGCATCGGGAAGAAAGTGCAATTATAGAAGAGGAACGTGAGCCAGAAATGCACCTTGCCCCACGGCTCGCTCATCATCCGGCCGAACATCTTCGGATACCAGTAGGTGATCGCGCCGAACAGCGCGAACAGGCTGCCGCCGAACAGCACGTAGTGCAGGTGGGCGACGATGAAGTACGTGTCGTGGATGAACATGTCCACCGGCGTCGCGGCCATGAAGATCCCAGAGAGCCCGCCGATCACGAACATCGCGACGAATGCCACCGCGTGCAGCATGGGCACGTGGAAGCGGAGGTTGCCGCGCCACATCGTGCCCATCCAGTTGAATGTCTTCACCGCCGAGGGGACGGCGATCACGAGCGTGGAGACCATGAAGGACGACCCGAGTGTCGGGTTCATCCCGCTCACGAACATGTGGTGCCCCCACACGATCCACCCGAGGAACGCGATCGCGACGATCGCGAACACCATCGAGTGGTAGCCGAAGATCGGCTTGCGGCTGCCGTTGGCGATGATGTCCGAGACCATCCCCATGGCGGGCAGAATCAGGATGTAGACCTCCGGATGCCCGAAGAACCAGAACAGGTGCTGCCACAAGAGCGCCTGACCGCCGGCCGCCGGATCGAAGAAGTGCGTGCCGATGATCTGGTCGAACAGCAGCATGATCGCCGCGCCCGACAGCACCGGCAGGGCGAGGAGGCCGAGGATCGCGGTAATGAACAGGGACCAGACCGAGAGCGGCATGCGGAACCACGTCATGCCGGGGGCGCGGTTGTTGATGATCGTGGTGATGTAGTTGAGCGACCCGAGAATCGACGAGAGCCCCACGAAGATAATCGAGACGGACCAGAGCTCCTGGCCGAGCGACGCCCCCGAATAGTCGTGCCGCGCGGAGAGCGGCGCGTACATCGTCCATCCCGCGCGCGCCGCGCCGTCCGGGACGAACAGGCTCGAGAGCATGACGAGTCCGCCGATGAAGAACGTCCAGAACGACCACATGTTGATCCGCGGAAACGCCATGTCGTGCGTCCCGATCTTGAGCGGGATCAGGAAGTTGGCGAACACCCCTACGAGCAGCGGCATGATGGCGAAGAACACCATGAACGTGCCGTGCATCGTGACGAGCTGGATGTAGTACTCAGGGAGGATCACGCCCCCCGGGGCCATCGTCTCAGGAAGCACTCCGCCGCCCGGCATGGGCTTGCCCGGGAAGCCGAGCTGCCACCGCATCTGCATCGCCAGCAATCCCCCGACCAACAGGAAGAAGAGGCTGACGAACAAGAACTGGATCCCGATGATCTTGTGGTCGGTCGAGAAGATGTACTTCTGGACGAAGCTTCGATCGTCGTGATGCGCGTGTGCGCCGTGCGCCGTCGCGGCAACGCTCGTCATTGCGAGGCCTCCTGGGCAGCCTGCTTCATCCAGGCATCGTAGTCCTCTTGGGTATGCACGAACACCTGCGCCCGCATGCGGTAGTGACCCAGCCCGCAGAGTTGGGAGCAGCCGATCTCGTACGTGCCGGGAACGGTCGCTTGGAACCAGGCCTTGATGTCCATGCCCGGAACCACATCCTGCCTCACGCGGAACTGCGGCACGTAAAACGAATGGATGACGTCCTCGGCCGAGAGCTGGACCACGATCGGCCGGCCCACCGGCACGTGGAGCTGGTTACGGATCGTGAAGTCGTCCCCCGTGCCGAGCTTGCCGTCAGCCCCAGGATAAGTCATCTGCCATTCGAATTGCTTCGCGTGTACCCCGATCGGGTAGGCGTTTGCGGGAATGCTATTGCGCCCCTTGATCTCGACCCAGTAATGGTTGCTGATGAGGCCCAGCGCCACCATGGTGACCGCGGGAATGGCGGTCCAGATCACTTCTGCGCGCGTGTTCCCGTGCGTGTAAAACGCCTTCCGCCCCGGACGCTGCCGGTACTGCACGATGAACCAGATCAACCCGACCTCGACCAGCACGAACGCGATACCCGTGATGATCAGGATCGCCAGGAACAGGCCGTCGATCGGCCCGGTGAAGGTCGAAGCTTTGGGCGGCAGCCACCAATGCATTGGCTTCTCCTCGGTTTAGTTCACTTTGCCGCGAAGCTGAAGTCCGCCGTCTTGGTTTCGCTCCCCGCCACCGTTACCGTGGCAGTCTGCGTGCCGTACTTCTCGTGCCACGCCTCGATCGTGTACGTCCCGGGCGGCAGACCCTTGAGCGTGAAGCTCCCGTCCGCGCCGCTCACGCCGAAGAAGGGGTGCGGCAGCACGGCCAGCCACGCGTGCATCCAGCCGTGCACGTTGCATTCGAGCGCCACCATGACCTCCGGTTTGTCGAACGTCTTGTTGGAGGTCATCACGGTGGGCTGGCTGATGTTGAAGGGGCGGTTGGCTTTGGCCTTCGCCTTGATGTTGTGCAGGATACCGTCGGAATTCTTGATGGCGAGGGTCTGCCCGACCTGGATGCCGAGCACGTGGGGATGGTAGCGACAACCGTCCTGATCGAGGGTGACCGGTCCCGCCGGCGCCGACGCCGTGTAGCTCGCGGGGAGACCGGACTTCACGTACACGAACACGTTGGCGAGCGTGCCGTTGGCGTTCACCACCACCGTCTCGTCGGTGGGTACGCCCTGGTACTTCGCCTTGCACTTGGGCTCCTCGGTCATGTCGATCTTCGGCATGGTGGGCTTGGTGCCGGTGAACTTCACCTTACCGCTGACGGTCCCGCCGCCTTGCGCGGGTGGGGGAGGTTGGCGCGTCCACGCCGCGAGGGCCAGCGCCAGCACCGCACCCGTCGCTGCCACAGCTCCAAGCTTCCGCATCCTGCCTCCTCGATGAGAGTCCTGCAGCCTATACCCCCGAATGCACCGCACCATCACATGTTTCTATGAGATGTGACGGGCGCCGCCGCGCCGCTGGGCCCGCCGTACGACCACGAGCCCCAGGCCGAGCGTCACCAGCATCGCCAGCACCGGAGAAATGAACACGCCCGGCGGCGTGGGCCGGTCGAGCGCCAGGAAGTACCAGGTGCTCACCGCCATGCGCGAGCCGTGTTCCCCGCTGGAGCCGTCCCAGGCGAAGAAGGCCAGCGGAATCGCCCGGCCAGCCTCAAGCTGAACTTCGTTGGCCGTATCGGGCGTGGCAAGGGCGCGGGTGAGCACCAGGCGCCACTCGCCACGATCATAGGTCGCCTGTCCCGCCGGCGCCCCGGGGAGGGTGTCGAAGCGCTCGATCCCGCGCGCCAGGCCGGCGAAGGCGTGGCGCGGGCGGCTGATCCAGCGCCACTGGTACACGGGGTCGGTGGCGCCGCCCATCAGGAAGTAGGGCCGCTCCATTCCCCCCGACCCCTCCGGCAGACGACGAGGGAACTGCACCGCCAGCTGGTCGGGCCAGGGCTCCGCTTGGGGGGGAGGTGACCCGGAATCGTCGCCGGCGACGGTCTGAAGGATGCGCTGCTCGAACTTGAGCCACGCTGTGTCGGGGCTCTCGGTGCGGTCATCCCAGCTCACCCGCAGCGCGAGCCTCTTGCCGTCGTGCACCGCCTGCACCCACACGCCCGACACCGCCGGCGCGAACCAGCGGGACTTGTGGATCACCTGGCCCACCAGCGGGAACCAGTAGCGGGCCACACGCGCCCAGGTCGAATCGTCCGGCGAGGCCGGCACCGTGCCGGGGATCTGCGGGGCATGGACCACATCGCGCACCTCGGGCGGGGCCGCCGGCGAGAGCGAGCGCACGTACTGCGCGAGCCGCCACAGCTCTTGGTCGGTCAGAAACTTCTGATCGATCAGGTCGGCGAACGACGGCATCGGCGTGCCGTCCAGCCCGGTGCGCAGCCGTCGGTAGATGTCCTCCACCGCGCCGCCGCCGCGGAACCGCCAATTTTGGTGGAGATCGGCGGCGAAGATCGGAAAGTCGGCGTCGTCCTTGAGGGTCGGCGCCGAGGGACCGTCGCCCCTTCCCTGGTCACCGTGGCACTTGCGGCACCCGATCGAGTCGTAAAATTGTCGTCCCACCTTGAGGGCGTCGGCGCCCGTCCCGCCGCCCGGCGGGCTCGAGAACTTCAGCGGCACGACATGCTGGCTCGTGTCCGCGAAGAACGACGAGAACGTCTTGATGTACGCCAGCACACTACGCCGCTCGGCGTCCGAGAGCCGCCCCTTCCACCCGGGCATGGCGCTCCCGGGAAGCCCCTCGTCGATCGCTCGCAACAGGTCCGCATCGGTTGGGAGCTGGCCGCTCGCCGTGGTGCGGATCTTATACAGACCGCCGGTGAAGTTGCGCGGGCGCGGCAGCATGTGCGCCGCCGCCACGCCGTCGCCGGCTCCCGTGTCTCCGTGGCACCCCGCACACCACTTTACGTAGACGGCCTTGCCGCGGGTCGTGTCCTGCATCGGGAGACGGGAGGCGGGAGACGGGAGCATCACGATGAGTGCCACAGCCGCACCGACGTCAATCATGCCCGCCTCCCGTCTCCCGACTCCCGCCTCCCGGTTCGGTCTTCTCCCACGTCCTCGGCTTCCACCCCGTCTGCTCGTACAGGAACAGGATCACCGACCAGATTTCCCGCTCCGTTAAGAAGTCCTCCCACACCGGCATCGCCGAGTTCCAGGGGGTGCCCTCGCGCGGCAGCCCCGGTCCGCCCTTCGCGACGCGCCAGAACACAAAGCTCTCCGTGAGCTGCGCGATCGTGCCGTTATCCTGGAAGTTCGCGGGGAGGGGGTTGAAGCCGGGCGCGAAGTGTCCCTGACCGTCGAGGTGGTCGCCGTGACAGGGGAGACAGTTCTGATAGTAGACGCGTTTCCCTTCCGCGAGGTAGGCGGCGAGCGAGTCGGTGTGCTGGCGCAGCGGGTTCTCGAGCCCCGTCAGCGTGATCGCCTTGCCCCGGAAGGTGATCTCGGCGGGCGGCGCGGGATGGATCGAGCGCAGGTTCGGTGGCGCCGCGACGCTCGTCGTAACCTGGCCGTAGGCCACGAGCCCCACGAGCGCCGTCACTCCCGCGAGCACCGCGGCGCGCACTAGCTTGAGCCGCGGCTCGACGAGGACCGCCTGGATCGGCTCCTTGAAGCGATGCCAACGCTCCTC
>Ga0209471_1000766_pt1 | contig 20342 bp, 22 predicted proteins | sample GraSoiAngelo_128_FD_185885 | JGI IMG/M metagenome (GOLD analysis project Ga0209471, IMG submission 185885) | Grasslands soil microbial communities from the Angelo Coastal Reserve, California, USA - 14_0927_12_20cm (SPAdes) (version 2) | ecosystem: Environmental > Terrestrial > Soil > Grasslands ...
TGCGCCGCGAACGTCCAGCCACCCCAGGCGTCGAGGGCGTGGTACCCGATGTCGTCGAGGGTTTTCGCGATCGGCAGCACGTGCTGCAGCTTGAGGCGTCCCTGCACCAAGCTTTGCTGGGCGTCGCGCAGCACAGTCTCGGTGATCAAGACCCTGGGCATCGCCGCTATTGTATGCCCGGTTTTCAGGCCGGTTTTTTGGTCCGGTTCTCCTCTCGCCGCTTGATCAGCTTCTCGCGCGCGACCTCGTCATTGAGCGCCAGGATGCCGGTGGCGAGGTGCGCCGCGTTTCTCGCGCCGGCCTCACCGATGGCGACCGTCGCAACCGGGATACCGGCCGGCATCTGGGCCATCGAGAGGAGCGCGTCGAGCCCACCCAGCGCGCCGCCCGACATCGGCACGCCGATCACCGGCAGCAGGCTCCAGGCCGCCACCACCCCAGGGAGGTGCGCCGCGCCGCCGGCGGCGGCGATCAGGACCTTGAGTCCACGCCCCTCGGCCTGGGTCGCCCATTGCCGGCAACCCTCGGGATCACGATGCGCCGAGCGCACCACGACTTCGTAGCTGATCCCGTAGCCGTCGAGCACCTCGCAGCAGCGCTGCATCGTGGGACGGTCCGACTCGCTACCCATCACGATCCCGACCAGCGGCGCGTCGCTCATTGGAGGACCGCCGATTCGACTTCCCGCAGTGCCAGGTCGTGCCGGTAGGTCATGCCCTCGAAGCGGATCTTCTCGACGTTGCGGTAGGCGCGGTCGCGCGCCTCCCCCATCGAGCCGCCCAGCGCGACCAGGGTCAGGACGCGCCCTCCGGCGGTCTCGTAGCCGGCCGGTCCCGCGGTCGTCCCGGCATGGAACGCGAAGACGTCGCGCTCGATCGTGCCCAGCCCGTCGATCGGAAAGCCGGTCTGATAGGTCCCCGGGTATCCGCGCGAGGCGAGGACGACCCCGACACTCGACCGGGTCGACCACGATGCTCTGGTCTCGCCGAGCGCGCCACGCGCGGTTGCCTCGAGCAGCGGGACCAGGTCACCCTCCAGCCGCGGCAGAACCACCTGCGCCTCCGGGTCGCCGAAGCGGGCATTGAACTCGAGCACCTGGACGCCCGACCCTCCGACCATCAGACCGGCGTAGAGGCAGCCGCGGTAGGGTGTGCCGTCCTCGCGCAGGGTTTTCACGACGGGCACCAGCACCTCGGCGACCGCGCGATCGATTTCATCCGGGCCAAAGAACGAGACCGGCGAGTATCCGCCCATGCCGCCGGTGTTCGGTCCCCTGTCGCCGTCGAGCGCCCGCTTGTAGTCGCATGCCGGCGGAAGCGCCACCACGCGATCCCCGTCGACCATCGCCATCAGCGAAACCTCGCGACCCTCGACCTTCTCTTCCAGGACGATGCGGTCGGCCGCGGCGCCCACCGTCTTGCGCAGCATCAACGTGTCGATGCATTCGAGCGTGTCCTGTGCATCGCGCGGCACCAGCGTCCCCTTTCCCTTGGCGAGCCCATCCGCTTTGACGACGAACGCGCGGCGCTCCCCACGGACGAAATCCTTGGCGCGGGCCGGGTCGTCGAAAACCTGGTAGGCAGGGGTGGCGACACCGGCGCGGGCCATCAGGGACTTTGCAAACGCCTTGCTGCTTTCGATCCGCCCGGCCGCGGCCGTCGGGCCGAAGACCAACCGGTCGCTTGCCGCGAGGCGGTCGGCGAGCCCGGCGGCGACGGCGGCCTCCGGCCCGATCACAGTCAGGCTGACGTCGCGCTCTGAGACGAAACGAACGATGCCGTCGATGTCGGTTGCCTCGATCCCCGTGTTCACGGCGATCGCCCCGGTGGCCGCGTTGCCTGGGGCGCAGTACACCGCATCCGTCAGCGGGCTCTGCAGGGCTTTCCAGGTGAGGGCGTGCTCGCGCGCGCCTGCGCCCACGATCAGAACCTTCATTCCCACTCGATGGTCGAGGGCGGCTTCGATGAGATGTCGTAGACGACGCGGTTGACGCCGGGAACTTCGTTGACGATGCGGCTGGAGATCTTCGCCAGCACGTCGTAGGGCAGGCGCGCCCAGTCGGCTGTCATCCCGTCCTCGCTCTCCACCGCCCGCACCGCGACCACGTTCCCGTAGGTTCGGTAGTCGCCCATCACGCCCACGCTCTGCAGTGGTGTCAGGATGGCGAAGGATTGCCAGAGCGAGCGGTAGAGGCCCGCCGACTTGATCTCATCGACGACGATCCAGTCAGCGGCGCGCAACGTATCCAATCGTTCGCGGGTGACATCGCCAATGATGCGCACGGCCAGCCCTGGACCGGGAAACGGCTGGCGATGGACCATGTCGTCCGGCAGCCCCAGCTCCGAGCCGATGGCTCGGACCTCATCCTTGAACAGGTAGCGCAGCGGCTCGACCAGCTTGAAGCGTAAATCGGCGGGAAGGCCGCCCACGTTGTGGTGCGTCTTGATCCGGTGCGCATTGTGAGTGTCATGGCTGGTGCTCTCGATGACGTCGGGGTAGAGCGTCCCTTGGGCCAGGAAGTCGACACCGGACAGCGAGGCCGCCTCGCGCTCGAAGACCTCGATAAAGGTGGCGCCGATCCGCCGGCGCTTCTCCTCCGGATCGACGATCCCGCGCAGCGCATCGAGGAACAGGTCGCTGGCGTCGACGGCTTTGAGGTCGATGCCGAGGTGTCGCTGCATGACCTCTTCGACGCGCCGCCGCTCATCGCGGCGCAGCAGCCCATTGTCAACGATGAGGCAGGTCAACTGGCCGGGGATCGCGCGATGCACGAGGGTGGCGCAGACGGCAGAGTCGACGCCTCCGGACAGCGCGCAGAGCACTCGGCCGCTGCCAACCTGGTCGCGGATGGCCCGGGTCGCCTCCTCGATGAAAGCCGCCGGCTTCCAGCTGCCGCGGCAACCGGCCACCTGGTAGAGGAAGTTGCGCAGGATCTCGCGGCCCTGGGGCGTGTGGATGACCTCGGGATGGAAGGCGATGCCAAAGCGGCCGGCCCCGTCCGCCATCGCCGCGATCGTCGAGTTCTCGGATTCCGCCAGCCGGCGAAACCCCATGGGCGCTTCCAGGATGGTGTCGCCGTGACTCATCCAGACCGGCAGGTTCGCGGGCAGGTCGGCGAAGAGCTGTGCCCGCTCCTCGATGCGGACACTGGCGGGCCCGTATTCCCGCTTGCCGGCTGGGGCGACCTTGCCACCGAGCTGATAGGCGAGCAGCTGCATGCCGTAGCAGATGCCCAGCACGGGAATGCCGGCCGCCAGTGCCGCCGGGTCGCAGCGTGGGGCGCCCTCCTCGTAAACACTGGCCGGCCCGCCGGAGAGGATAAGCGCCCTGGGGGCGCGCCCGCGGATCGTTTCCCAGGGCGTGGTCCCCGCGATCAACTCGCAATAGACGCCGGCCTCGCGCACCCGCCGCGCGATCAACTGACTGTACTGCGATCCGAAATCGAGAACCAGCACCAGGTCCTGCGCCGCCACCCTGCCCTCCGCGGTCAACTGGTTCCCTCCCCCACCTGTGGGGGAGGGTAGGGTCGGGGCTTTCGAGGTTCGGGCGACCGCTATGTCCCCATTCCCACTTGCTGGGCCTGCTGAAAGAGCTTGCCTTCGTTCTGGATCGCCGGGGCGATCACGAGCTCCGTCTGCTGGAATTCGCGCAGGTCACGGGCACCGCAGACGCCCATTGCCGAGCGCAGGGCGCCGACCAGGTTCTGGGTTCCGTCATCGACACGCGCCGGCCCCAGCAAGACCTCGCGAAGGGTCCCGCGACGGCCGACCTTGATGCGCGTTCCGCGCGGAAGGTTGGGGTCCGGCGTCGCCATCCCCCAGTGATAGCCGCCGCCGGCCGCGTCGGTCGTGCCGGCGAAGATGGAGCCGACCATCACCGCGTCGGCGCCCGAGGCGAACGCCTTCGCGATGTCACCACCCACACGCATGCCGCCGTCGGTGATGACCTGGACACGGCGGCCGCTCTCGTGCAGCCAACTCTCGCGCGCGGCGGCCACGTCGCTGGTCGCGGTCACTTGCGGGACGCCGACACCGAGCACGCCCCGGGTGGTGCACGCCGCACCGGGGCCGACACCAACAAGGATGGCGGCGATGCCGGTTTGCATCAACTCCAGCGCGGTGTCGTAATCGACACAGTTGCCCGCGACGACCGGAATCGACAGCGAGGCGCAGAGCTTCTCGAATGAAAGCTGCTCGTAGGAGCGCGAAACGTGCCGCGCGGTCAAGACCGTTCCCTGCACGACGAAGCAATCGGCGCCCGCCTCCTGGACGATGCCGGCCCGGCGGCTGGCGTGCGCCGGCACGCTGGAGACGCCCACCGGAACCTGGGCGCGTTTGACGGCGGTGATCCGCTCGCCGATGAGCTGTTCGCGGACCGGCGCCTGGTAGACCTTCTGCAGCAGCGCGTTGATGTGCTCGCGCGGCGCTTCGGCGATCTCCTGAAGGACGCTCGTCGGGTCCGCGTAGCGGGTCTGGAGGCCATCGAGGTTGAGTACCGCCATACCACCGAGCCGGCCCATCTCGACGGCGAAGCGCACGTCCACGACACCATCCATGGCCGCCGCCAGGATGGGGACGGCGAGCCGAAGGGTTCCCAGTTGAAAGCTGCTGTCGACCTCTTCGGGATTGATCGTCACCCGGCCTGGAACGAGGGCGACTTCGTCGAAGCCGTAGGCGCGGCGGGCCCGCTTGAAGCGGCCCAGTTCGACAGTTTCGCCGGCCTCGAAGGCCGAGGGCTTGACGGGCGCACGCACACTCATCGCAGTCGCCGGCGAATCCGTGTCGAGCTCAAAGGGTATGCGTGTACCTCGATACGGGGTGGTTTTGGGGGATTATAGCGGATGGCTTCCGCGATGGATCAAAAATTGTCCGCACCCGACCGTGTCCGGGCCGCCCTGTCCGTCGCTGGCATCGCGGCCCACATCGAGGAGTTCACCTCCTCGACGCGGACGGCCCAGGACGCTGCGGTTGCCGTCGGCAGCGGCGTCGGGCAGATCGTGAAATCGCTGGTCTTCCTCGCCGGCGGAACGCCCGTTCTGGCCCTCGTCTCGGGCGCGAACCGGCTCGATCCGCAACGGCTCGCCGCCCTGACCGGCGCCGAGATCGCCAAGGCCGATGCCGATGCTGTTCGCCAGGCGACCGGCTACGCCATCGGTGGCGTGCCGCCCATCGGGTTCCCAGCGCCGCTCCCGACCTTCATCGACCGCGATCTACTGCAGTACGACCTGGTGTGGGCGGCGGCGGGCACCCCTCGGCACGTCTTCCCGGTCGCACCACAAGAGCTGCTGCGCATCACGGGCGGCACAGCGGTGGACCTGAAGCTCAGCGCGTGAACGTCGAAAAGAAACGGAACGCCGGCTGGAACGGCACGGGGGCCGCGACCAAACGGGCGGTGCCGATCCCGGACCTGCCGGGGTTGTCCGGAGCCTCGAAGCTCAACTCCTCGAACCCGCTCTCGACGAACCACTGACGGATTTTGGGGGTGAGGTCGGGCTCAAGGCGGTGCCGCGTCCAGATGACCGCGGCTCCCGGCCGGCAGAGCATCGACAGGTTGCGCACAGTGTTCGCGACCTCGGCATCCGAGAGGTTGCCCAAGACCCCGCAGACCAACACGATATCCGCCGGGATCGAGCGCATGTAGATATCGCTGGAGGCCGCGTCGCCTTCGACGATGTCGATCTGGCTCAGGCCCGCTCGCGCCGCCGAGGCGCGTGCGAATTCGACGATGCCCGGGTCCACCTCGACCAACAGCGCCCTCACATCGGCTCGCCTCGGGTGGTTAGAAAGGACGCCGATCACGTCGCGACCCTGGCCGGCACACATGCTGATCACCCGAACAGGACCGGATGGCGCCTCGGCGAGAAGCTGCCGTAGTCGCCGCTGGACGATGGCCAGACGCTGAGCCAGCGAGCTGGTCGGATCGTCGTATTGGCTGTGCCAGGCCGGGTAGTCTCTGATGCCGGTTACGGGTAGATGCCGCGGATCGTGGTCGCCTGCGCGACCTTGTCAACGGCCAGCACGTAGGCCGCCGTCCGCATCATCACTTTCTTCTCCAGGCTGACCTTAAGCACGTTGTCGAACGCCCGCAGCATGATCCGCTCCAGCCGCTCGTTGATGTCGTGCTCGTCCCAGAAGAACTCCTGCAGGTCCTGCACCCACTCGAAATAGGACACGGTGACACCGCCGGCATTGGCGAGGATGTCGGGGATCACAAAGACACCTTTCTTGTGGAGGATCTCGTCCGCTTCCGGCGTCGTCGGTCCATTGGCGCCTTCGCAGATCACCTTCGCTTTGATCCGGTGCGCGTTCCCGGCATGGATCTGGTTCTCGAGGGCCGCCGGCACCAGCACGGTGACAGGCAGTTCGAGTAATTCCTCGTTGCTGATGAACTTGCAGATCTTCTGCCGCAGCCGGCCGGTGAGCTCTTTCTCGCGCACGACCTCGTCGAGCTCGATGCCGTCCTCGTTGTAGCAGGCACCGTTCGAGTCGCTGACCGCGATCACCTTGCAGCCGGCCTGGGCCAGCAACTTGGCCGTGGTGTAACCCACGTTGCCGACGCCCTGGACCGCGACGGTTGCATCTTCGGGGCGGATCCCCAGGTGCCGCAGCGCCGCCAGCGTGGTCAGCATGCAACCGCGACCCGTCGCCTCCGGGCGGCCTTCGGAGCCGCCGATGCCCAGTGGCTTGCCGGTGACGACCGCCGGCACCGAATGGCCCGCGTGCATGCTGATCGTGTCCATCATCCAGGCCATGATCTGGGCGTTGGTGTTGACGTCCGGCGCGGGGATGTCGCGGTCGGGACCAATCAAGATGCTGATCTCGCTCGTGTAACGGCGGGTGAGGTTCTCGAGCTCATTGCGGCTGAGATGTTTCGGGTCGACGACGACGCCGCCCTTGGCGCCACCGTAGGGAATGCCGACCACCGCGCACTTCCAGGTCATCCACATCGCGAGCGCTTTGACCTCTTCCCGGGTCACACCCGGGTGGTACCGGATGCCACCCTTGGCGGGCCCGCGGTCGACGTTGTGATGGACGCGGTAGCCGGTGTACATCTGCACGGTGTGATCGTCCATCAGGACGGGGAAGGTGACAATCAGCTCGCGCTTGCACTCTCGTAGCACGCGCCGCATGTTCGGATCCAGGCCAAGCTTGTCGGCCGCGATATCGAATTGACGCTGGGCAATCAGCCATGGATTCGCCTGCTCCGGCGAGGCCTCGGCGTACCCCCTCATCGGCACCGCCTCGATCTTCTGGGCCATTGTTCCTCCTGCCTGTTTGTGGCCGGCCGCTCGGCCGGCTGGGCGCTCGGGCACCCATTACACTACACGGCACCGTGACGCCGCGGATGACTGTCCTGGCAAGCGTTTCGCTTGCAACATTCCTGGTCACAAGCCTCGCGGCAACCCAGTTCCGAAGCCAGCCGCTACCCCCCTCCAACCGCCTGGCGCGCGACGAGGCCCTGCGGCAGAGTGTCACCCAGCTCGAAGACCAGAACCGGGCGCTCAAGGCGCGGATCCAGGGACTCCAGGTCGACGTCAAGGCCGGCGAGGACGAGAGCGCCCGCCGCTCGAGCGCCTTTCAGCAGGTGAAGGCCCAGCTCGACGATCAGAAGCTCATCGCGGGGCTCACCGCGCTCCATGGGGCGGGCCTCACGATCCTACTCCACGACGGCAGTGATCCCAACGACCCGGGCGACCGTTCCCTGGGATGGACGATTCACTACCAGGACCTGCAGGACATCGTCAATGTCCTGTGGGCGAGCGGCGCGGAGGCGATCGCCGTCAACGGTCAGCGCATCGTGCCCAACACCGCCTTCCACTACGCCGGCGTCAACATCCTCGTCAACAATGCCAGCCGGCTGAGTGGCCCGTACACCATTACCGCGGTCGGCGACCCGTCCAGCCTGGCCGGCGGAGTGGGCAATCCCGACCAGCTTGCCGAGCTCAAGAGTCGCAGCCGCATCTACCGGCTCGGCTTCAGTTGGTTGCGCAGCCCTCATCTCAGTCTGCCGGCCTTCGATGCCACCTTTCTGGTGAAGTATGCGCAGCCGATCGGCTGAGGGAACCGCCCGGGCCCAGCGGCTGATTGTCGTCAGCGTGATCGCCATCGCGCTGGGCTTCCTCGTCGTCGTCCAGCTACGCTCGCAGGCCGCGGTGGCCCGCACACTGGCTGCCCAGGACGACACCAGCGTCGCGCTGCTGATCAACGACCTGAACCGCGCCAACAACCAGTTGATCCAGCAGGGCGTTGCGCTCTCTCAGCAAGAGGCGCAGATCCGCGCGGCGCTCACGGCGGGCGGTACGGACGCGAAGGCGATCCAGGAGGAGCTCACGACGTTGCGCGAGGTCAACGGTGAAGTGCCCGTCCACGGACCCGGATTGCGCATCCGCATCCAGGGCACGATCATGGACTTCGAGTTACAGGATGCGCTTAACAACCTGCGCAACGCTGGAGCCGAAGCGATCGCGCTGAACGGCCAGCGCATCATCAGCAGTACGCCAGTCCAGAGTCGCGGCGACAGCCTGCTGATCAATGGGCACGCAGTGAGCTCCCCGCTGAGCCTGCTGGTGATCGGCGACCCGGAGCAGCTGGGGCCAGCTGCCGACCTCTCGGCGAGCAGCCTGCAGACACGCGTCCAGGTCGACATTCAGCGTCAGACCGATCTCGCCATCGCCGAAGTGGTTACCCCGCGGCCGCTGATCTACGCCCAGTTGGGAAAATAGGGCGGCAAGATGCCACGGACCATCGAGTTGCGCAGCGACACGTTCACGCTTCCGACGGAAGCGATGCGGGCCGCCATGGCCGCGGCGGAAGTCGGCGACGACGTCTGGGATGAGGACCCGACCATACATCGCCTGCAGCAGCGGGCGGCGGAGATGGTTGGGAAGGAGGCCTCATTGTTTGTTCCGAGCGGAACCATGGGCAACCTGTGCGCCCTGCTAAGCCACACCCAGCCTGGCCAGGAGGTCATCCTCGAAATCGACAGCCATATTTTTCAGAACGAGGTGGCGGGTGCCTCCGTCGTGGGCGGTCTCCAACTCCGACCGCTGGATACCCGGGACGGGCGGCTCGAGCCGGAGCAGGTGCGCCGCGCGATCCGCCTTCCCGATATCCACGAGCCGGCAACCGGACTTCTCTGCCTCGAGAACACCCACAACCGCAAAGGTGGGACATGCCTCAGCCCGGCGCAGACGTCCGCCCTCAGCAAGGTCGCCCACGAGGCCGGCTTTCCCGTGCACCTGGACGGCGCGAGAGTCTTCAACGCCGCCGTGGCGCAGCGGCTCGACGTCCGCCGGCTCACCGATCCCGTCGACTCGGTGATGTTCTGTCTTTCCAAGGGACTCAGCGCGCCGGTCGGATCCATGCTGGCGGGGTCGAGCGAGTTCATCGAGCGCGCTCGACGCATGCGCAAGATGCTGGGCGGTGGGATGCGTCAGGCCGGCGTGGTGGCCGCGGCGGGGTTGGTTGCGCTCGATGAGATGGTCGATCGCCTCGCCGAGGACCATGCCAACGCCCGGCGCCTTGCGGAGGGGCTGATCGGACTGCCTGGGGTCGACATCGACCTGTCGAGAGTCGAAACCAACATGGTCTTTGGCGATTGCCGCCCGCCGCTCACCGCTACGTCGTTCATCGACCGCTGTCGCGACATCGGGGTGTTGCTCGACCAGGCCTCTCCCTACCGCTGGCGCATGGTCACGCATCGCGGTGTCTCCGTCGACGACGTCGAGTACGCTGTCGAAGCCGTCCGCCGGTTGTTCGGGGCGCCGGCCACTTCTACGCTTCGCGCGGCCGGATAACGGCTGCGGCGACCAATCGGAATATTCCCGCCACGATCAAGGCAGCACTCGAGGGGAGCAGCAAGAGCAAACCATATCGCGCCTCCTGATTGAAGTAGCCCACGACGCCGAGCCGTACAGCCGCGAAGTATGCCTCGAAGCTGAAGTTGAGAGTGATGATGACGGCGGATCCGGTCAGCCCCAGCAGGATCACGAATAGCGGATTCGGAAACTCCAGGGGCAGCAGGCTGAGGACAGCGGTAAACAACAGCAGGCTTCCCATTTCGAGGGTGGTTGCGTTGTGCAGAGGAGGGGCGAAGGTGCAAGGCAGCCTGGCGCCTTCGAATAGCGGGCATGTCGGGTGCCAGGGGAGGACGGCAAGCAGGATCGTGCCGATGATGGCGAGCACCGGAGCATACCCGGTGGACCGAAGCCTCGCCCGAATGCTGGAGGATCCTGCGCTCATTATCTGAATGACGTTGCCGGAGGCCAGAAGTTCCGAGCCCCTCGACAGGCAAGGGTTCAGCGGATCGGCAGACCGGTCATCGGGTCGAAAGCGGGACCGCCGAAGCTCCCATCGGGCAAGAGCAGCATGCTGCCGATGGTTTGCCAGTCTCCGCTGGCATCGGTGAGGATGCCGGCCGGCGCCTGCGCAGCCCCGGCCAGGATCATCGCGGCCGGCTGACCCGGCAGCGTCCACGTAGTCGGGAGGGCCGAAAGGGCTGCATCGGCGCCACCGAACGCGTGCAGCGCGCCACTACTGTCCAGGGCGAGCCCGGCGTGTGTTCCCGGAAACAGCGCCGCGTCGACGACCGTGGTACCGGCAGGCAACGCCGAGGCGACGCTCGCACCGCTTCCCGCAATTGCACCGGCGGCATCGACGGCCATGACGGTGCCGTCGCTGGCCGCCAGCAGGCGCACCGGCGCCGGAACCGCGAATCGCGGTCCGGCGGCGCCGGCGCCATCCCAGGTTGTGCCGTCGGCCAGTAGGCGGAGCGGACCCGACGCCAGATTGACGACGTCGACGGCGGTGGCCAGCGATGTTGGCGCAACAGCCGGCGTCGTACGCTCCCGGCCCAGCCCGTGCAGCGAGGCGTCGGCATCGAGGAGCAATGCGCCATCCGCCGATGGGTGCTCCTGCCTCACGCCGAGCAGCGATGGCGCGCCGTCAGGCTGCCGCGGCAACGGTCCGAGGATGGCGCGATCCGCGGCGGACGGCGGGGCGTTGGCGCCCGCCGGTGTCGATTCGTTGAGCACGACCGGAGGGGCGGCATTCCGGGCCGCGTCACGGACCGTGAGCCGAAACTGGTAGGCGGTGCCGGGGTCGCCGAAGAACCTGACGGCCCCCAGCGTCTTGCCGGGCGACGGTTGGTCGGCGCTCTGCGTCAACCACGGGCGAAACGCGGGCCCGCCCGCGGCGACGTCGATCGCGACATCCTTGACGCCGGAGAGCTGATCATGCCCGGACCAGTGCAGGTTGAGGGTGCTTCCCAATGCGGGATCGACCCGAAGCGCCGAAGTGGGAGGGTCGACGTCATATAGATATAGGTAGGTGATGTCGGCACTGGTGCCGGCACGGTCGAAGACGCGCAGGTGCAGCGTATGCGATCCCGGGCCGGGCACCGCCGCGGAACCGCTGGTGGCCTGGGATCGGGGTGCGCCCGGCCCCGGGTCCTGATCCCATTGGGCCGCGAAGCCGGCGAGGCCGCGGCCGCCGTCCCTCAGGTGCCAGCTCACCGGTGGCGGCGGGCCGTCGCTGCCATACCAGAAGTTCCAGCGCGACCCGCTCAGGAACGCGAGTGGCAGGAGGAATGGCACTGGCGTCCCGTTCTGCCAGAGGTTACCTATATCCCAGCGCCACGGGTCGGGTCCCGGACCCGTCCAGCCGTAGGGATCGATCGAGTGCCAGGGGGTCATCAGGTCGCGGACCTCGAAGTGGACATGCGGCCCGGTCGAATTTCCCGTGCTACCGCTCAGCGCAATCAACTGGCCGCGGGAGACGTGTTGCCCGGGGTAGACGAAGAGCTGGTTGTTGTGGAAGTAGGCGGTGCGATCGTAGGCGTGGTCCATCACCACGCCCCAACCGCCGCTGTCGCTCCACTCGCTATAGATGATCGTGCCATCGTCCGCCGCGACCACCGGCGTGTTAGACGCCACAGCGTAGTCGGTGCCTCGGTGGCCGTCGTAGGCGTAGCCGGTGGCGCCATCGAAGCGGACCATGACGCCATCCTCCTGCCGATTCGGGTAGTGGTGATCCGTCCAGGAGGTGACGCGCGGGTTCGGGATCGCGAAGGGCAACGTGAGGTTGCCGGCCGCCAGCGCGGGCGGCATCGCAATGATGGACAGCCCTACCGCCAATGTCGTAGCTTTTGTGATCCTTAAGAACCGCATAAGCACGTGCCCGTAACGGAATCTGCAAGACAGACGACACAGCCACGCGACGAGACCGTTACGATGCGAGCCTTCTCTTGGGGTCGCTACATGCTCTCGCATAGGCTGGCGTTGAATTGCAAGGAATTGTCGATCCTACCTGCTTTGCCATGGGTTCCATTGCCACGCGCGGCGATTCTAAACGCTCGGGAAACCAAGGAATGATCAAAACGCACTCACGTTCACGACACAAACGGGCCCAGGCGCTCGCCGAGATGGCGGTCATGGTGCCCTTCCTCGTGATCGGCATGATGGGGATGCTCGATCTCGGTCGAGCCTTCTACTACCAGATCTCGTTGACCAACGCGGTGCGCGAGGCGGCGCGCTACGGCGCCCAACCCTATTACACGGGCCTGAGCCCCGCGTGCAACGCCATCCCGCCCGCCACATCCCCGGGCGCAAGCTGCCCGGTGCCGGGGGACCAGAACATCAAGGACCGGCTGGCGCAGGAGCTGAGCGGAACGGGATTCGTCGTCGATCCCACGAAAATCCAGATCCTTCCCGACCAGGGGACGCGGGTCTCCAACTGCGGCACCAGCGGCAGCTGCCAATACGCCCTCAAAGTGACTGCGACCTACCAGTTCACCTTCATCACGCCCATCATCGGTGACCTGATCGGCAACCCGCTCACGCTGAAGACCAGCTCACTGTTCAGGACGGAGTACTGATGCGCAGATTCCTCCGCCGACGCGCTGGTCAATCGATGGTCGAGTTCGCCGTGCTGGCACCCGTCTTCTTCCTGCTGCTGCTCGGCACGATCGACCTCGGGCGAGCGGTCTACACGTACAACGCGATCTCCAATGCCGCGCGCGAGGGTGCTCGTGCCGCTGTCCCGTACGATAGCCCGCTGCCGACGACGACCTCCGTGGTCGCGGCGGTCCAGAGCAAGCTCGGCGGCGGCTTCACCCTCACCCTCGACACGCTATGCGCCGGTCTGCCGGCTGGCGGCAGCTGCCCGACGGTGCCCACCGTTCCGAATACTGGCTACATCTGGTACGGGCCCGGCATCGGGCAGGTCACCGGCTCGCCCCACCCGGTCTCGGTGAAGATCACTTTCCTCTTCCAGCCATGGGTCCCCGTCGTGCGAGACGCGTCCGGCAACGGCGTCACCTTCTCGGCGCAAACCACGATGGAAACGGAGTACTAAACCAATGCACGAACTCAGCCGTCGCCGCAAGCGCGCTCAGAGCCTCGTCATCGTCGCCCTATCGGCGACTGCCCTCTTCGGCATCATCGCGCTGGGCCTCGACGCCGGACGACTCTATTTCCAGCGGCGCGATGTGCAGAATGCCGCCGATGCCGGGGCGCTGGCGGGAGCGCAGGAGCTCTTGCCACCGGATGGCAACCCGGGTCACACCACGGCGATGATCAGCAAGGCCAACTGCCAGGCGGCGCTCTACGCGATTCAGGGAGTCCTTGGCACGCCGACTGATGGCACGAACTGCGCCTCGCCCGCTCCAAACTATCTCCCGAACGGATCCGGCTTCATCAATGAGACCGCGACCGATGTCCCGGTGACGGTGACGGTCTGGACGCCGAGTCGCGGCAACGGCAACGAGATCCATGTCCGCGTCACCTACAACGTGCCCCTGACATTCGCGGCAGTGATCGGGTTCACGAACTCGGCCGTGGTCGCCGATGCCTTTGCCCATGGCGGCTTCTACAACAACCAGTACGCCGTCTTCGGTTTCCAGGCGGGTCCCGGCGGGGGCAACACCGTGATATTCGACCAGAACGGCTACGCGCAGATCGACAACGGCAACAACGGGGCTGACATCTGCAACCCGAACGGCCAGGGCCGCGTCGTCTCCAACTCGAAATGGCACGCGCCCAACCCGCACCCGGGCTGGCTGAACATCAACGGCGTCTTCGAGCACCTGTCGGCGAGCGACACGCACGCGGTTCGGACGTACTGGTATCAGACCGTCAACCCCGTCCCGGCCCAGGAACCGGCGCCCAACTATGAAGCCACGGTAAACCCGCTGCCGGGCAGCGTGAGCGGGAGTAGCCCGACATTCCACATCCATGCCGGCACGTTCCTCAATACGCTCAGCATCCCAGGAAGCATCCCGGGTGGGAAAGCAACTGACACGTACATCTTTGACAACGGCCTCTACGTCTTCGCGAACGGCGCCAGCTTCAACATCACGGGTGGCATCGTGTCGAACACGAGCACCGGCAAGCCGCTCGGCGCACTCGGCGCCTACAGTGACCTGCCGCCAGCGGCGGACGGCACCGACGGCGTCGAGTTCATCTTCGACCAGGGTGGCGGCTTCAGCGCCAGCACCTCAGGCAACACCTCGCCGAGCGTCTTCTTCGTGGCGCCGAACCGGGTCCCCTCCGGTGTGACCCACCATATCGCGTTCTTCGTTCGTGAGACGGACACCAACGCCAGCCCGTGGTCGGAGACGATCGATGGCACCAAAGGCACCTATGGCAACTACCCGTTCCAGGTCTGGGGCACCGTGTTCGTCGACGAGGCCAATGCCACGGCCACGATCCAGGCGGTCAGCACCAACCCCTATGCGATCGAAGGTGAGCTGATCGCGCCCCGGGTCAGCCTGATGGGTGGGAACATCGCGAACGAGCCCACGATCATTGCGAGCGTTCCGAACGGCACGCCTGGCACGCCGGGCTGCACCGGGGGCTACCACGACAACCTGGCCGGCCGGCTGGTGCAGTACAACCAGGCCTACGCGCCGCAATTCCGCGGCTACGCGTACCTGGTCAAGTAACGCCTTACAATTCGGGGAGCGTGGCGCACGCCATCTACTGTTTCCTCGACGGCGAGACCTTGCACGGTGACCCGCCGAAGCGGGAACTGGACACGCCGGTCGTGGAGACCCGGGTCCACAACCTCGGGACCAACAACCGGGGCGCCTTCGTCCCACTCAGCAGCCTCAAGTACGTCCTTCTCGACTCGCGTGCGCCGTCAGCGGCGGTCGACATCGCCCGCTATCAACGCATCGCGATCCACTTCGTCGACCACGAGGTGTTGCGCGGCTACAGCGACCGCCAGCTGCGGACGTCACGCTACGGCGTCACCCTCTCCCTGGTCTCGCCCGACCAGAGCGAGGTGAAGGACCTCGCGATCCCGTTCACGGCCCTGAAAGGGATCTTCTATCTCAAGACCTGGGAGGGCGGCGAGCCGGCGATGCTCGAATCGGACTGGGTGCCGCGCATCCTGGAGGCGCGGGAGCAGGAGCAGGTTCGGCGGCAGTACGGCCCGGCGGGCAAGCCACGGCACAAGATGCCGTTACTCGAGAGGATCCTCCGCCGCCGCAAGATCGCCGAATAACGAGATCGCGGCGCCCGGTCCCTGATATGTTGAAACCCGAGATGGAACCGGCGGCCGTCCCGCCGCAGGCGGCGGCCCCGCGGTCCGCGCTTCGCGAGCGGCTCCTCGATCCTCGCACCCTGATTTCGTTCGCAATCCTGGCCGTCGTCCTCTTCGTCGTGCTGACCCACGTCCAGCTGGACTACGGCCAGAGCCTGCGGGCGATCAGCCAGACGAACCTGTTCCTCTACGCGCTGGCCTTCGCCGCCTTCTACTTCTCCTTCGTCGTCCGCACCGTCCGCTGGGAAATCCTGCTTCGCAACACCGGGGAGCGAAATCAATTCGGCGAACTGTTCCACATCATCATCCTCGCCTGGTTCGCCAACTGCGTCCTCCCGGCGAAAATGGGCGACTTCTATCGCGCCTATCTGCTGCGGCAGAAGACGGAGGTCTCCGGCTCGAAGGGCCTCGGCACGATCTTCAGCGAGCGCGCGCTGGACTTCCTGGTACTGATGAGCCTGCTGGTGGTCAGCGGACTGATCAGCTTCCGCGCCCAGGTGCCCGAGCGCTTCGTCCCCGCCTTCATCGTGGGGCTGCTGATCGCCGCCGGCCTGATCGCCGGTCTGCTCGTCATCCGCTACAGCGAGGGCCGGCTGTCACGCTTTCTTCCCGAGCGCCTTCGCGAGCGAGCCACCCGCTTCAAGCATGGGCTGCTGAGTGCGTTTGCCGGCCGGCTTCCACTCCTCCTCGGCCTCACCGTCCTGGTCTGGATGGCGGAGTCTGCCCGACTCTTCCTCGTGGTGCAGGCGCTGCCGCTGCACATCTCCCTCAGTCTGGCCCAGATCATGTTCATCGCCCTGGTCGCCTCCTTGCTCACCACCATCCCCGCACTGCCCGGCGGGCTGGTCCTGGTCGAAGGCGGGATCATCGCCGTGCTGGTCTTCTTCGGTCTGAATGCGTCCCAGGCGCTCTCCGTCGCGATCCTCGACCGCCTGATCAGCTACTGGAGCCTGATCGCCGTCGGGCTGGTCGTCTTCCTGCTGAGTCACCGGCGTTGAAGGTCCTCGTCACGGGCGGGGCGGGCTTCATCGGATCGCACGTCGCCGACCGGCTCGTGGCCGACGGCCACGACGTGGTCATCCTCGACGACCTCTCGACCGGGCACGTCGAGCATCTGCAACCGGATGCCCGCTTCTACCAGATGGATCTGCACTCGCCCTGGATCGACGAACTGTTTCGGATCGAGCAGCCCGAGGCCGTCGTCCACCAGGCGGCGCAGGCCAGCGTCCGCCGCTCCGTCGAGGACCCGGTCTTCGACGCCAGCGTCAATGTGTTGGGGACCGCCGCCTTGCTGCAGGCCAGCGTGGATCACGGCGTGCGCCGCTTCCTCTTCGCCTCCACCGGTGGTGCCGTCTATGGCGATGCCGACGTGACGCCCACCCCGGAGGACTACCCGACCCTGCCGGTCTCGCCCTACGGCGCCGCGAAGTTGTCGGCTGAGGTCTACCTGCGAACCTTCAACGCCCTGCACGGCTTGTCCTACGCCGCTCTTCGCTATGCCAATGTCTACGGGCCGCGACAGGACCCGCACGGCGAGGCAGGCGTCGTCGCCATCTTCACGCGGCGCCTCCTGAGCGGTGAGACGACCCGCATCAACGGCGACGGCAAGCAGACGCGCGATTTCGTTTACGTGGGGGACGTCGCGGACGCGAACGCCCGCGCAATCGGCTCCGATGCCGTCGGGTCATTCAACGTTGGCACCGGCATCGAGACCGATATCAACACCATGTTCCAGAAGCTGAAACGTCTCACCGGCAGCAACCAGCCGGAGGAGCACGGCCAGCCCCTGGCCGGGGAGCAGCGGCGCTCGGTAGTCGACGCTCGGAAAATCGAGCATGCGTTGGGCTGGAAACCGAAAACCAGTCTTGACGCCGGCCTCGACGCTACGGTGCGCTACTTCCGCGAGGCACGTCCGGCATCGCCGGCAGCTTCCGCTCGACCTGCGTGAGGATGGCGTCTCCCGCATCCATCAGGCGCCGAGCCGCATCGAGCACGAGCGGGTTATTGACGCTCTCGCTGCCGAGCATCCGGCTGGCCCACTCGTAGGCCTCGCAGGCCCGGCCGATCGCGGACCGGGCTTCAGCCGCCAGGTCCGGTCCACTGGCGGGGCGCAGCCTCAGCGTCTGGTAGTAGCCGGTCTGGAAGATCTTGCGGGCCGCGATCGCCTCGTCCTCCAGCGACCCTCCTGGTGCAGCGTCCAGGGACTGGTGCAGCCGGACGGCGGCTCGCTCGACGCTGGTCCGAATGTCCTCGAGGACGACGTCGTAGTCGCGCGGGGCGAGGCGCGAGGGCGTGCCCAACAGGCGGTAAGCGCCAATCAGGGCGGCGGCCAGCACCAGCAGGATCAAGAGGTAGAGCCAGGCCATCCCTGGCGATATTCTCCCCTACTTGTAGCGGAAGGTAATTCGCCCGCGCGTCAGGTCGTAGGGGGACAGCTCGACCCGGACCCGGTCGCCGATCAGGATCCGGATGTAGAACTTGCGCATCTTCCCCGACGTATACGCGAGGATCGTCTGCCCGGTCTGCAGCTTGACCTTGAACATCGCGTTGGGCAGCGGCTCGACCACCTCGGCGTCCATCTCGATCGTCTCTTCTTTGCCGGCCGGGGTCTCCTTGACCTCGAGCGTGTCGATGCCGGGCCGCAGCGTGGTGGGACCGCCGCGTTTCTTCGGATAGCTACGTTTCTTGCGCAAACCGTCGACATATTACCCGAGTTGCCCGTGAGAGAATCGGGCGCGTGCAGATCAAGGCCGAGTTGGCGGGCAACCTATGGAAGATCGTGGTCCGCGAAGGGCAGCAGGTCCGAGCCGACGAGACCATGATGATCCTGGAGTCGATGAAGATGGAGATCCCGGTGAACGCCCCGAGCGCCGGACGGGTGGCGAAGATTCATGTCAAGGAAGGCCAGACGGTTCAGGAAGGCCAGCTGCTGATCGAGGTCGAGTAAAGCGCCGGCCGCGCTAGGCGGCGGCTGCTTGCCCGCGCTGGCTGGGCACGAAGAAGGCGATGCCGACCACCGACATGCCGCGCTTGCACGTTGGACAGAACGTCACCGTCACGCTCTTTCGCGTCTCCCAGCGCCGTTGCTCCCGGCGGCCGCAGTGCTGGCAAACTAGATCGAACATCATGTCAGCCATGTCGCCGCGACCGTACCACCGATCGGGTTGTCGCCAGGCAACAGACCGCCGACGGCGGTGTAAGGACATGTAAAGCGGATCGTTGTCAGTGGAGGAGCTGGTCGATCGCGGCTTTCAGCTCGTCGCTGGCAGTTGCTCCCTCGAAGCGGGATTGGATCACGCCCTGCGAATTGATCAAGAACACCCACGGCTCGGTCTGCAGCCGCCAGTCGACGACCGCCTGGGCCAGTTGCCGTTTGGAAGGGTCCGGCTTGTAATCCCGGTAGATCTCGACGTGGATGAAGGCCAGCCGGTCCCGGTACGCTGGCTCGAGCGCCTGGACCGCCTTGATCTCGGGCCCGCAGGTCCTGCTGGTGCAGAAGGCCGGCGACGCGAAGACGACGAAGGCCGGCCGGTGCTGCTGGATGGCGTCGGCGATCGAGATCTGGTGCATGTCGTCGGGCGGTCGCCCCGTGTCGATTGTCTCGACATCGGCGACGTCCTTGGCGGTCGGGTTGTGCGTCAGCGGCGCCGGCTGGCCGACCCCCGGCACGACGGGCAGGGCCAGCACGTTCATGGGCAGTCGGGCGGTCGTTCGCACCCCGTTCGGCCGGGAGGCCGAGACCTCCACCCCCCAGTCGCCGGCTTTATCGAAGTCCAGGTGCGCGACATACGTGCCGGCGCCCTGCAAACCCTCGCCCTTGAAAGGCGCGTCGGACTCCCCTTTGAAGGTGCCGGTGGTGCCGTTGAGGACGAAGGAGCGGACGTGCACCGTGGCGTCACTCACCGGGGTGTTGTGATCGGTGATCCCGATCGGGACCCGCTGCTGCTTGCCGACGACCAGTTCGGACGCCGCCACCACCGCCTGTAGCGTCGAGCTGCCGGGCGAAGGGCTGCCCGCGGATGAACCGGGAGCCGCTGACGAACCGCAGGCGGCGAGGAGGAGCGCACCGGCCACCGCGGCCGCCGTTTTCACCGCAGCCTGGCGCGCTCGATGTAGAGCGGCGGCCGCTGGATTTCCGCCATCGTCGGCAGCCACTCCGCTCCTTCCCAGACGCGGGCCAGCAGTTCCTTCCCACCCGCGTCGCGGACCTCGCGGCAGAACCGCTCGCCGATGACGTACTGACGCATCTTCATCTCCAGCCCCGTGAGGCGGAGGAAGGCTCGCTCGAGTGGCGTTCGCTGCTCCTGCCGCCGGCGGTAGGCCCCTTCCAGCAAGGCGAAGTGGGGAAGCTCGCGCCGCCCAACCTCGTTCATGATCAGGTTGCTGTACCCCTCGAGCAGGCTCATCACCGCCTGCAGCTTGGCGATCGCCTTCCACTGCTGACCAACCCCGACGGTCAGGGTGCGGATCAACTCCAGGCGTGTCGGTCGGCGCCCGTCAGCGAGGCGGCCGACCAGCACCTCCTTGAGCAGCCCTTCCAGGTACGCCTGCAGCCAGGGGTGGGCTTTGAACTCCCAGGCATGCGTCATCTCGTGCATGGCCAGCCAGCGTCGAAGCTCGTCGATGGGGAGTTTGTCCTTCTGGGCCCAGGCCTGGACATTCGGTTCCACCAAGATTAGCGAGGTGGTTTCCACCGGCTCCCTGCCCAGCAGGGCGGGATCGTATTGCCCCAACACCCGGCGGGCCAGCAGTCCGAGCATCAGACCGAGATACCGGGTCAGGCCCTTCTGGCCGAGGCTC
>Ga0209471_1000767_pt1 | contig 20336 bp, 19 predicted proteins | sample GraSoiAngelo_128_FD_185885 | JGI IMG/M metagenome (GOLD analysis project Ga0209471, IMG submission 185885) | Grasslands soil microbial communities from the Angelo Coastal Reserve, California, USA - 14_0927_12_20cm (SPAdes) (version 2) | ecosystem: Environmental > Terrestrial > Soil > Grasslands ...
CTCTCTGGGCGCGTCGCGCTTGTCACGGGAGCCAGCCGGGGTATCGGCAGCGCGATCGCCGAGATCCTAGGCGAGCATGGCGCCCAGGTCGTGCTGTCCAGCCGCAAGCAGGCGGACCTGGACGCCGAGGCCGAGCGGATCAACGCCAAGTACGGGGAGAGGGCGACGCCCCTCGCAGCCCACGCCGGGAAGCCGGAGGATCTGGAGCGCCTCGTCCAGGCCGTGATCGAGCGGTTCTCCAGGATCGACATCCTGGTCAACAACGCGGCCACCAACCCCTACTTCGGCCCGGTCGTCGGCGCTGAGCTCGCGGCCTGGGACAAGACCTTCGAGGTCAACCTGCGAGGGGTCTTCGTCCTCACCAAGCTCGTCTACGGAGCTTCCATGGAGACACATGGCGGCTCGATCGTCAACGTCGCCAGCATCGGCGGGCTCCGACCGGGGATTGGACTTGGAATCTACAACGTGACCAAGGCGGGCGTGATCATGCTCACCCGCCAGCTGGCCCGCGAGCTGGGTGGGAAGGTGCGCGTCAACGCGGTCGCGCCGGGCGTGATCAAGACCCGATTTGCTGAGGCGCTCTGGGGCAACCCGGAGATCCTCGACCGGGTTCTATCCCAGAACCCGATGGGCCGTATCGGGGTGCCCGAGGAGGTGGCCGCCGCCGTGCTCTTCCTCGCCTCAGACGCCGCTAGCTACGTGAACGGTGAGGTGCTTGTCGTCGACGGGGGCGGCGGCGGGGAGATTTAGCGTCGGCCGAGCCCTCGGCCGCCAAACCGTCGACCTCGACCTCCCCCTCGCCGTTGGCCGACGCCAGCTGCCGGCTGTGGATGAAATCCTCGAGCTCCTTCTCGTACTGGTAGGCGTGCCGGTCAGGCTCGTACCGCAGCACGCGTCGCTGCTGGATGAAGTCTTCGAACGCCGCGCGGGTGTCACGGGCGGCGCGGAAACCCAGCTCGCGGGCTGCCTTGGCAGTGGAAAGAGTCCGGCCCCAACGCAGCAGGTCGAGCAGCTGCGGCGACAGGAAAGCGATGCCCGCCTGGCGGATCGCGAACGCGGCGGCGCCGAGTCCGAAGGGAGGGAGCAGCGGAGCGTGCAGCTTGCCGGCCGCATCCAGGAGTGTCGACAGCGGCTCGTTCCCGGCCGGCGCGATGTTGTACGCACCGCCCGGTCCTCGCTTGGTCGCGAGCACCATCGCTTCGATGCAGTCGTCGCGGTGGATGAGCTGGATCGGTGGGTCGTAGCCGATCACAGTCGGCACCACCTCCAGGTCCAGGTAGCGAGCCAGCGGTTGTGGCTCGTCGGGGTTGAGGCTGTTGCCGAAGCGCAGGGCAAGGATGGTGATGTTGGGGTTCCGCACCGCGAAATCGCTGGCGTACGACTCGACCTCGACGATGTCCCGCACGAACTGATGACGCGAGTTGACGTCAAGGCGATAGTCCTCCCGCAGCCCCGTCGGCAGGTCGAAGCGAGAGCCATAGACGTGGCCGGAAGACTTGAGGATGAAACGCCGCACGGGGCTGCCTTCCGCCGCACAACCGGCGAGGAGGTTGAGCGTACCGATGACGTTCATCTCGTGTGCGCGCGCGGGGTCCATGTCGAAGGAGTCGATGCGCGTGAGCGTGTGCACGACGGTGTCGATGCCGACCGCGCGCACCAGCTTGCCGATCAGTGAGTGGCGGATGTCGAGCTTGAGGTAGTCGGCGCGACCGAGGTCGTAGCGCGGCTCGCGGATGTCGATGCCGATCACCTCGGCGACGTCTGGATCGTCGACCAGCCGCTGCACGACCAGCGCGCCCCACCAGCGCGCCACGCCGGTGACGAGGATGCGCCTCTTCCTGGGCATGCCCTCCCATAATGCCCGATAGTCCGGACTATCCGGGGTGCTCCGAGGCGACATTCACCGTTAGTCCGGACTAACCGGGGCTCAGTAAGTCCTTTTGATTACGTCGCGCTCCATCAGTGCGACCGCGCGGGACGTGGTCTCGAGCAGCGGTGATTTCGCCTGCCGGAGCGCGAACTCGAGCTGGCGCAGCAGCGAGTACAGGGCCTTCATCGCCTTGATCGCGTCGCCGATGTCGACGTTGGCTGCAAGAGGGATTCGATCGAGGGGATCGCCCGACGCCCACCGGTACGCGAAATCGATGTAGTCGTGCGACGGCTGGCGCAGGTTGGGTTCGTCGAGGTCACGCTCCATGTCCGCGAACCTGAAGTAGAGCGATCGGATCAGCCGCGCGGTCTGGGCAATTGCGGGAGTGGGATAGCGCCGCGGGCCGTGCGCCTGCCGATCGCCCCGCCGCTCGCTGTCCTCGGCGGCGAGCATGATCACCACCGCGCAAAGCTCTTCGGCGGTGAGACCTTCGAACCAACCCAGCCACACCGCCTCGGTGACGAGGATCGTGTTCTCGCCGTACACGCGAGCTGCGAAAAGACCCTTGTCGGTCGGCTTGTTCTTGGCCAGGAACCCGGTCTCGTCGAGGATCCTCGACAGGCGGCGCAGCTTGCGCGGGTACTCATCCATCTGGCCCGTGACCTCGCGCTGGCTTCGCTCCAGCTCTTGCTGAAGAGCGCGGATCTCCCCGTACTTGCGCAGTAGCTCACCGAACTGTGGCGACCGGACCACCTTGAGCTTGCGCTGCCGCTCGAGCAGGCCTTTGGCCTCGACCTCGAGGCGGTGGGCGATTCGGGCGGTCGAGGTCATCGCCCGACCTGGCCGGCCCCGCCGGCCGCCACGCTGCGCACCCCCTTCGCGACGCAGGCGCCTGAGCTCGATGCGGATCGCACGGCGGCGGTCCTCGAGCTTGTAGTACTGGCGCACATCCTCGATCGAGACCTGCGGGTCGTCCCACATGCGCGTGACGTCGGCCAGCTGCTCCCGCACGTTTTTCAGGCGCTCGCCCGTCTCCCCTTCGGCCAGCCGTTTCTGAAACTGGCCGAAGGACCGCTGCATCAGCGCCTCCGCCTCCTCGGGCGTGTAGACGCGAAGCAGGTTCAGCGCCATGTTGTAGCTGGGGAGGAACTTCGACTCGACGACCAGCGTCGGCCCCATCGCCACCTCGTAAATCGTCCCGACCTCGACGTCCGCCTCCTTGAGGATCGCGCCGTGGCCGATCACGTCGATGCCGCGCCGCCCGGCCCGTCCCATGAGCTGCGTCAGCTCACCGGTGGTCAGGGCAGAGAAGTTGACGCCGTCGAATTTGGTGAACGAGGAGACGACCACGCCGCGCGCCGGCATGTTGATACCCAGGGAAAGGGTCTCCGTTGCGAAGACGACCTTGATCAGCCCGCGCTGGAACAGCTCTTCGACCATCTCCTTGTGGTACGGGAGGAGACCCGCGTGATGCTCTGCCATGCCACGCCGCAGCAGCCGCGAGTCGACCATGCGCCGAAACAGCGCCTCTTCGTCATGGTCCTTCAGTCCTTGCAGCCGCTCCGCGGCGACCCGATCGATCGCCTCCTTCTCCGCGGACGTTGTCAGGTCGAGCTCGTGGTACGCGCAGCGCTGCAGCGCCTCGCGGCAGCCCCGCCGCGAAAAGATGAAGTAGATCGCGGGCAGCATGTCGAATCGGCGCAGCTCTTCGACCACATGCAAGAGGTCGTTGGAGGGCAGCCTCTTGTACCCGCCGATCCGATAGGACGCCTCTTCCTCCTGGGCCGCCTTGCTCCAGGTCCGCTGGTCGATGCCGCCGTCTTCCTTGAAGAGCGGGGAGAAGCGGTTGTTGATCGCAAGCCACATCTTCAGCTCGACCGGGCGGACGTCGTGGAACACGGTCTCCATGCCGCCGCGGTTCTCCGCCATCCAGTCCGCGATCTCCCGGTAGTTGCCGATTGTCGCCGATAGGCCGACGAGCTTGATCGTCTGCGGGGCCTGGATGACGATCTCCTCCCACACCGAACCGCGAGGGAAGTCGTCGATGTAGTGAACCTCGTCGAGCACGACGTAGCGGACGAGATCGAGGCGAGCCGGATCCTCGTAGATGAGGTTGCGGAGGATCTCCGTCGTCATCACCACGACAGGCGCCCCGTCGTTGATCGTGTTCTCACCGGTGACCAGGCCGACCACTCCCTCGCCGTAGGCGCGCACGAAGTCGTGGTACTTCTGGTTGCTCAGCGCTTTGAGCGGCGTCGTGTACAGGACTTTGGCCTTGTCCTTGAGCGCGCGAAAGATCGCGTACTCGGCCACGATCGTCTTGCCACTCGAGGTGGGGGCGCTCACCAGCACGCCGCCCCGCCCGCGCTCCAGCTTGTCGATCGCCTCGCGCTGGAAAGGATCGAGCTGGAAGGGCAGGCTCTCCTCGAACTCTTCGACCAGGCTCTCGACCGCCTTCAAAGCTGAACCAGCTCCGTCGAGACGTCCGTGATCTGCGCCCCGTCGCTGTTGGCTTCGATAAAGGACAGGGCGGCCGCCAGCACCCTGTCGGCCTGCCGCCCGTCGCCGCTGACCGTGGCGACCGCCAGCTCGGCCAGCTGCCAGCGGTCCAGTTCGCCCACCTCGGCCGCCGCCACCTTCAGCTCCTGGCGCAGCCGGCGCAGCAAACCGCTCACGACCTGGCGTTTCGACTTGAGGGAGCCGGACTCAGGCAGGTGGAGCACCACACGGGCGATGCCTATCGCTACTTTGGAGGCCATCCAACTTCTTTTTTGACCGATTGACACAAGACTTCATAATCATCGCGGGGAATTGAAGCGCCTGGCAGGAGGGCGCACCAGCAGGGGAGGACGCAGATGAGCCGAGACGAGGTAGCCGACGACAAGGGTTTCGAGCAGTTCGAGAAGTTTCTCGAAGCCTGGTCGAGGCGTGATTTTCTAAAACGAGCTGGTGGCGCGGCCGCCTACATGGCGTTCCTGGCTGGGGCGGTCGAGTTCCTGGATGCGTGCGCCGGGAACCCCAACACCACCACCACGACCGCCAAGAAGGGCGGGCATGTCGTGGAAGGCAACTTCAGCGACATCCGCACGCTCAACTCCATGCTCAGCAGTGACACCGCCAGCAACCAGGTCATCGGCCTGATGTTCGACGGGCTCCTCAACTACAAGAAGAGTGGCGACCTGATCCCGGCCTTGGCCGCGGATCTGCCCAAGCAGTCGGCCGATGGCCTCACCTACACCTTCAAGCTTCGGCCGAACCTCAAGTTCTCGGACGGACAGCCCATCACCTCCGATGACGTCAAGTTCACCTACCAGCTCGCCTACGACCCGCAGTACGCGGATGTGGCCTCGCCCCGGCGCGGCGACCTCTCGAAGTACATCGCCAGCATCGACACCCCCGACCCGCTGACTGTGGTCATCAAGACGACCCAGGTGTTCGCGCCCTTCCTGGCCAGCCACGGCCTGTACGGGATCCTGCCCAAGCACGTGCTCGGCAGCCTGAGCGCCAAGGCGATCAACACCGCCGACTTCAACACGGCTCCTTCAGTGACCAGCGGCGCTTTCAAGTTCGTCAGCTGGGAAAAGGGCCAGCAGGTCACGATGGCGCGCAACGACAACTACTGGGCCGGCGCCCCCTACCTGGACCAGTGGATCTACAAGGTGCTGCCGGACTCTGTGGCGGTCACCAACCAGCTGAAGACAGGGGAGATCGACATCGGCCCGGTCGACCCAGGCCAGTTCGACGCGCTCCGGACGACCTCGACGGTGGCGATGAGCGAGTTCGGCGTGCCGACCTTCACGTTCTACGCCTACCAGCTCGACCCTACCAAGCCGGCGGGCCCCTTGTTCCAGGACAAAGCCGTGCGACAGGCTCTGCTGTACGCGCTGGACCGCCAGTCGATCGTCACGGCCGTCTTCTTCGGCCACGGCCAGGTCGCCAACTCGGTCGAGCCGCCCATTTCGTGGGCCTACAAGGACAAGCCACAGGTCGTCGTGGGCTTCGACAAGGCGAAGGCCGAGTCGCTGCTCGAGGGCGCAGGCTGGGCCAAGGGCTCCGATGGTATCCGCGCCAAGAACGGCCTCAAACTCAAGTTCACGATGATCACCAACGCCGGCAACAAGCAGCGCGAGTCGATGCTCACCGTGATGCAGCAGGCGTGGCACGACATCGGCGTCGAGGCGACCCCTTCGCTGATTCAGTTCCCCCAGCTGGTCAGCCAGATCGTCAGCATCCGGACCTTCGACCTGTTCCTCGTCGGCTTCAACTGGAGCGCCGACCCCGACGTCTCGCCGCTGTATCACTCGCGCAACGCAGTACCCGGCGGCTTCAACGGTGCGGACTTCAAGAACGACCAGGCGGACACCCTGCTCGACCAGGCGCTCAACACACTGGACAGGACCAAGCGCAAGCAGCTTTACGGCCAGTTCCAGGACCTGATGTCAGACCTGCAGCCGTCGCCGGTGATCCTCTTCAACAAAGGCATCTATGGCGTCAACACCAGGGTGCAGGGCACAGACTTCGGGCCTTTCAACCAGTTCGCGCAGCGGCCGTGGAACCACGGCGTGTGGGTCACGGATGGCAAGTAGTTCGAACGGAGGTAATCCAAGAGCCGCCGGGCTTTACATCTAAGAGCTGATGCTCGCGAAGTACGTGGCCCGGCGGTTCCTCGCCTCCCTCGTCGTCGTGCTGGGCGTGACGCTGATCACGCTCGTGCTGATGGACCGCACCCGCGGCACCTATGTGCCAGGCATCGACCTGAACCCGGCGCTGCGGCCGGAGGACATTGCCCGGCTGCGGGCTGACCTCGGGCTCGACCGGCCCTTCTACATCTGGTACCTGACGTGGATCTGGGGCGTCGTCCATGGCGACTTCGGGCGGTCGATGATCGACGGGAGCACGGTCATGAGCCACATCCTCGACCGGCTGCCCAACACCCTCGAGCTAACCGGCACGGCGATCCTGATCGGCATCGTCATCGCGATCCCTGTCGGTGTGATCGGGGCCCTGCGCCACGGCAGCAAGGCCGACCACACTCTGACGGTCGTATCGGTCGCCGGCTTCGCGGTGCCCCAATTCTGGATGGGGCTGATCCTGATTCTCATCTTCTCCGTCACCCTCGAGCAGCACGGCCTGCCCTGGCTGCCCTCGAGCGGCGCATACAGCGCCGTGAACGGCGGTGACTTCATCGATCGTGTCGAGCACCTGATCCTCCCCGCCACCGTGCTGTCCTTCTTCTACATGTCCACCTGGTCGCGGTTCATCCGCTCGAGCATGCTCGAGGTGCTGTCCCAGGACTACATCCGCACCGCGCGCGCCAAGGGCATGAGCGAGCGGCGCGTCGTGTACCTGCACGGCTTGCGCAACGCGCTCATCCCGCTGGTCACGTTGATCGGTCTCGAGCTGCCAGGCCTGGTCAGCGGCGGCCTGGTGGTCGAGGTCGTGTTCGGCTGGCAACCTGCTCGCCGACCTGCTGTACGGCGTGCTCGATCCTCGGATTCGATATTCATGAGAACCCCACAAGATCTGCGATTTTGCGGGGGCCCCAAATGATCGGCCCGAGCCGTGTCGCCGAGCTGGACATGCCGGGTGCGGCAATCGAGGGGGCCTCCACCCGTCCGGCGCAGAGCTACTGGAACGAGTCTTGGGAGCGCCTGCGGGCGAATCGCATCGGAATGGCCGCTGGGATCCTGATCCTGATTTTTGCTCTGATCGCGATCCTTGCACCTGTCTTCTCCGCGGTTCTGACCCACTTCCAACCTCAGACGATCGACCTGAGCCAGACGTTCAGTCCGCCTGGCGGAAAGCACCTCCTCGGCACCGACGAGCTGGGCCGGGACACGCTGACCCGCCTCATCTGGGGCGCGCGCGTGACCCTCGGGGTTGCGCTTCTCACCGTCGCGGTATCACTGACGGTCGGGACCGCGGTCGGCATGATGGCCGGCTACTACGGCGGCTGGCTGGACGACTTGCTGATGCGCCTGGTGGACACCGTGCTCGCCATCCCGGCGATCTTCCTTTTCATCTTGATGTCGATCCTCTTCCGGCCGACCCCCGTCAGCCTTGCGCTGATCATCGCGTCGGTCGGCTGGGGACAGGTCGCACGCCTTGTGCGCGGCGAGGTGCTGTCGGTCAAGCAGCGCGATTTCATCCTCGCCACGCGGTCGATCGGAGCGCGGCACCTGCGCCTGATGCTCCGGCACCTGCTTCCGAACGTGCTGCCGGTCTTGATCGTCGCGGCAAGCCTCGGCGTCGGCCAGATCATCCTGATCGAGGCGGCGCTCGATTTTCTGGGCCTCGGTATCCAGCCACCAACTCCGAGCTGGGGCAATCAGCTGACCAACGCGGAGAGTTATTTCTTCCACTCGATCTGGCTCGTGAACTTTCCCGGCTTACTGATCTTCGTAACGGTGCTCGCCTCCAACGTTTTCGGTAACGCCATCCGCGACGCCTTCGACCCGCGACTGAAGTAACGAGCCTCAGGTGACCCAGCCACTGCTCGAGGTTCAGGATCTGCACACGGTCTTCTCGACAAAAGAAGGCTGGGTCAAGGCCGTCGACGGCGTCTCGTTCGAGCTCCACCCGGGCGAAACGCTTGGCATCGTGGGCGAATCGGGCTGCGGCAAGTCCGTCACCGCGCTGAGCATCATGCGGCTGCAGCGGCCGGGCCTGATCAAGAGCGGTCGCGTGATGTTCAAGGGTGAGGACCTGACCAAAGCCACCGAGGCCGAGATGCGGGAGGTGCGAGGTAGAGAGATCGCGATGATCTTCCAGGACCCGATGACCTCGCTCAACCCGGTCTTTCGCACCGGGTGGCAGGTCGCCGAACCACTTCGGCTTCATCACGGATGGAACGCGAAGAAGTCGCTTACGTCCGCCATCAACATGCTCGGAAAAGTCGGGATACCTTCAGCCGTCGACCGCGCCGAGGATTATCCCCACCAGTTTTCAGGCGGCATGCGCCAGCGCGTGATGATCGCGATGGGATTGACGACCACACCCGAAGTGCTCATCGCCGACGAGCCGACGACTGCGCTCGACGTGACGATCCAGGCCCAGATCCTCGACCTGCTGCGCCACGTCAACCAGGAGTTCGGCACCGCGACGATCCTGATCACCCACAACCTCGGTGTGGTCGCGGGCATGTGCAAGCGGATCATCGTGATGTACGCAGGCCGTATCGTCGAGGCCGGGCCGACGACCGACGTCTTCGCGCATCCCAAACACCCCTACACCTGGGCGCTGCTGCGCTCGATACCGCGTCTCGACGCCGAGCGCCACGAGCCGCTCAAGCCGATCGACGGCCTGCCTCCCAACCTGGTCGACCTGCCGTCCGGCTGCGCGTTCCATCCGCGCTGCGCCTTCAAGATCGAAAAATGCTCGCGAGATGTTCCCGCTCTGCAGCGGGTCGGCGATACGCAACTGTCGGCGTGCTGGGTCACGCAGGCAGGTACTGAGCTCAAAGGTGCCTGAATCCGCGGTCAAGCCGCTGAGCCGAGCGTGGACGACGGCGGACCCGCTGCTCGAGGTCAGCGACCTCAAGGTGTGGTTCTCGGTCTCGTCCGGCGTCCTCCAGCGGGTTGTCGGCCACGTGCACGCGGTCGACGGCGTCGACCTCGAGATCAAGACCGGGGAAACGGTCGGCCTGGTCGGCGAGTCGGGCTGCGGCAAATCGACCCTGGGCCGCGCAGTGATCCGCCTCCTCGAGCCGACCGGCGGCAAGATCCTTTTCAAGGGCAGCGACATCAGCCACCTGCGCGGCGAGCGTCTTCGCGCCCTGCGCCGCGACATGGCGATGATCTTTCAAGACCCTTACGCGTCGCTCGACCCGCGGCAGACCGTGGGAGACATCGTCGGCGAGCCGATCGACGTCCACCACCTCGCGAAGGGAAAGGAGCGGCAGGACCGGATCCAGGAGCTGCTCCGCGTAGTGGGCCTGAACCCCCGCTTCGTCGACCGCTACCCCCATGAGTTTTCCGGCGGCCAGCGGCAGCGCATCGGCATCGCACGAGCGCTGGCGGTCGAGCCCAGCTTCATCGTGTGCGACGAGCCCATCTCCGCACTCGACGTGTCGATCCAGGCGCAGATCATCAACCTGCTCGAGAGGCTGCAATCGAAGTTCAACCTCACCTATCTGTTCATCGCGCACGACCTGTCGGTCGTCAAGCACATCTCCAACCGCATCGCCGTGATGTATCTCGGCAAGATCATGGAGGTCGCGGGCGGGAGCCAGCTCTACCGACGACCGAGGCATCCCTACACGGCGTCCCTCCTGTCGGCGATTCCGATCCCCGATCCCGTCATCGAGCTGAGACGGGAGCGGACGATCCTGCAGGGCGATGTGGCTTCGCCGATCAACCCTCCCTCGGGATGCCGTTTTCGCACTCGGTGTCCGCGTGCCCAAGAGCATTGCGCCGAGGAGGTGCCTCCTCTCGAATCCTACGGAGACGAACACCGGGCAGCCTGCTTCTATCCATTAGATTGAAAAGCACACGGGAACCTACGGTTCCCTTGTGAGAACCCTCCCTTCGAGTGGCTCGCCCGGCCTGGCGACGAAGAGGACAAAGTTGCGGCCGGGATGAACCCGGCCGCGCAGACGGCGCTGGATCTTTTAGATTGAAGGCGTGATCGCCGACCTCAAGGATCTCGCGCGCGATCTGGTCCGGGTTTCATACCTCAAAGGCGATTTCGTTTTGCGCTCGGGCAAGCGGTCGAATCGCTACTTCGACAAATTTCTTTTCGAGACCGAACCAGAGCTGCTCAAGCGTCTCGGTGGCCGCCTCGCGGAGCTCGTGCCGAAGGAGACGCAGCGACTTGCCGCGCCCGAGCTGGGCGCCGTGCTACTCGGTGGAGCGGTCTCGATGGAGTGCGGGCTCCCGCTGTTGCTCGTGCGCAAGGAGCCGAAGGGTTACGGGACGAGCAAGCAGATCGAAGGACGTTTCGTGGCCGGCGAACGCACCACCGTGATCGAAGACGTCGTGACGACGGGCGGCGACTCTCTCCGCTCGATCCAGGTGCTGCGCGACGCCGGCCTCGACGTGATCCACCTGGTAGTCGTGCTCGACCGAGGCGAAGGAGGGGAAGACAACATCCGCGCTGCTCGCATCCCGTACTCGCCCCTGTTCCGGATTCAAGACCTCGAACTTGACTGAGCTCTTGATCCGCAACGGGATGGTGTACGTGCCGGCCGGCCCGCGTAAGGCAGACGTGCTGGTCAGCGACGGCGTCGTCACCAAGGTTGAGCCTGGTCTTGCGCTGACCGCGGAAGGGACCGAGGTGGACGCGCGCGGCAAGTACGTCTTGCCCGGGGCGGTCGACGTGCACGTCCACAGCCGCGACCCCGGCTTCCCGGAAAAGGAGGATTTCGGCACGCTCACCGCCGCGGCGGCGGCCGGTGGAGTGACTGTCGTGCTCGACATGCCGAACACGGTTCCTGCCGTCGACAGCGCGGGAGTCCTGGAGTCCAAGTCCGCCCTGGCCCGCAGCAAGGCGCACGTCGACTTTGGGCTGTGGGGCCTGATCCGCTCGAGCACCACGCCGGAGCAGCTCGAGAGCATGGCCGAGGCCGGCGCGATCGGTTTCAAGGCCTACCTGGCCTACTCGTTCAGCCTGAGCCGCAAGCAGGTCCTCTACTCGCCCGGCGATGACGACCCGGACCTGGAGCCCCCGGCCGACTATGGAACCCTATCTCGCCTCGCACCCGTGGTGGCGCGCCTCGGACTTCCCCTGGCGATCCACGCCGAAGACCCGACCATCCTGACCGCCTTTCGGCGGCCCGTGCTCACCTACACCGACCTGCTCGATTCCCGACCGCCTGACGCGGAGGCAGTCGCGATCTCGGCCGCCGCGGCGGTCGCCAGGGACGCCGGCGCCAATCTGCATGTGGCGCATCTATCGAGCGCGGTGGGACTGAAAGCAGCCGAAGACGCGATCCGGGCGGGAACCGCGCTGACCCTGGAAACATGCCCCCAGTTCCTTCTGCTGACCGCTGACGACTTCGACCGTGTGGGGACGGCCATGAAGATGCTTCCACCTGTCCGCACCGCGGCCGACCGCGCAGCGCTTGTCGACGGCCTCAAGCGGGGCGTGATCGGGATGGTCAGCACGGACCATGCGCCGCATACGGACGAGGAGAAGTCGCTCTCGTTCGAGGAGGTCCCGGCAGGCAGCCCCGGCGTGCAGACGCTGTACCTGAGCTGTCTGCAGCTGGCCAAAGACCTGGGCGACGTCTGGCTGGCGCCTCAGTGGGTCAGCCGGGCCCCGGCGGAGTTCGCGGGCCTCGAGGAGAGCAAGGGGTGCATCGCGCCCGGGTTCGACGCCGACCTCGTGATCGTCGATCCCAAGATGCGCACTCGCGTCCGGCCGGAGGACATGCGCTCACGCCAGCGCCATGGAGCCCTGAACGACCACGAGTTCGACTTCGCGATCGACGAGGTCTACCTACGCGGTGAACCGGTGACCAGGGGCGGCAAGCCACGGGGACGGATGGTCCGCCCGGCGCTTGTCGCGCGTTGATCTGAGGATGGACCTACGCACTGCATCGCGGTTGTGGGTTGCAGCCGTTGCTGTGCTGCTGCTGGGGACCGCCTGCTCGAATGTTCCCGGCATCGGCAGCAAAGCTGCCGCCTCGCCGGCGCCGAGTGGCAGCCCGGTAGGATCGCCGCTAGCCCGAGCGTCGGGAGCGCTCGACGCCCAGGTGCCGATGCCCGCGGGATTTCCAGCTGACATGCCGATCTACGCCAACAGCAGGTTGACGGCCGCTGCTTCCTTCACCTCAACCGATGAGGTGGCGTGGGGCATGGAATGGGAGAGCGCGGATGCGACAACCAAGGTGCAGGCCTCATTCCCAAAGCAGTTCAACCAGGGCGATTGGACGCTCAACGTGACCAGCAATGCCCCGGGCGCATTCGCGGCTACGCTCACCCGCAAGAGCAATTCGCGCGTCACCGGCACGCTTGCGATCGACAACGACGTCGCCGTGACGAAGATCTTATTGAGCCTGGTCAGCCCGCCCTGACGATCGCGCTCTAGACCCGCGCGCCGCTGCCTCTGAAGATCGGGTTCTGCGCCAGCTCGCGTTCGAGGCTAGTCGCGGGCCCGTGCCCCGGATAGAGAGCGGTGCTGGGGGGCAGCCGGAGCAGCTTGGTTCCGATGCTCATCATCTGCCGGCGGAGGTCGGTCTCCGGCGTCTGCCGGCCGATCCCGCCCGCCAGGATGGTGTCGCCGACGAACGCGTGGTTGGCGACCACGAAGCAAACGCTGCCCGGCGTGTGGCCGGGGGTGTGCAGGACCTGGAGCTTGAACTCGCCGAAGTCCAGCTCGTCACCGTCGAGGAGGTAGTGGTCGGCGGATCTCAGGAACTGCTTGGCATCGGCGGAGTGGATGCCGGTCTGGCCGCCGGTGACCTCTTTGACCTCATCCTTGCCGCCGACGTGGCCGGGATGTCCATGCGTCGCAAGGATGTGCTTGACGGTCAATCCCGCAGTCAGTTCGACGACCTTATCGGCCGGCTGCCCCGGATCGATCACGACTGCTTCCTTGGTGGTGGCGCACGAGACGATGTAGCAGTTCACGTCGCGGTCTAGCTTGACCTTGACGATGGAGAGCTTGCTCACAGGTCAGTATCTACAGTAGTGGAGCGCCCGGCGGTGATTGGGTTTTCGATCGGGCTCTTGGTGGTCTGCAGCTTCTGGGTCTACGGCTACTTCCGGCGGCGAGCTAAAAAGCGGTATTAGGCGGCTGCGGCTTTGAGGGGTTTGAGTCAGTCCCTCCGGTCACGGCCTTTTTGGGATTAGGTCAGCCCCTCCGGCCCTACGGGCCACCTCCCCATGAATGGGGAGGAGACTTTTTTTATTGGTCTGCCACCGTTTGGATTTTCAGGCGCAGCGCGTCCAGGTAGTCGAAGCGGTCCAGGGCCGGCTTGGCACGTGGACGGTCTGGGTACTTCGCGATCTGCACCGCGTCGAGGAGAAGCTCGATCTCTTCGGGAGTGAAGTTGAGCGTCTTCAGGACGAGCTCCTCCTTCATGTGCCCGGGTCGGTCCACGGCATCCCTGATCACGTCGTCGGTGTCCGTGATGACTTGCGGGCGGGTCGGTCGAAACAGCTCCTCAGATCCGACCAATGCAACTCGCTTGAAATTTGGCATCGCTTTCCTTGTTCCTCTAATCCTGGACCCGGTGGTTTTGAATCACAGCCGTCGCCAACAATCGATAAGCCTTCGCCCCGTCCGACTCCTTTGCGTAAGTCAGGATCGATTGGCCCGCCAGCGGAGTCTCCGCGAAACGAATCGAGTCGGTGACCCAAAAGTCGTACACCTTGCTGCCGTATTTCTCGCGAACCGCGGCAAGGACTTCTTGGGAGTGAAGTGCGCGCTGCTTGTACAGCGTGGGGAGGATGCCGATCAGCTCCAGGCGCGGGTTGAGCCTTCGCTTCACGCGCTCCATCGTCACGAGCAGCTCCTGCATACCTTTGAGGGCGAGAAACTCAGCTTGCAGAGGGACGAGCACCTCGTCGGCCGCGACGAGAGCATTGATCACGATCAGGTCGAGCGATGGCGGGCAGTCGATGATGATGAAGTCGTAGCGCTTCTGCGCCGGCTCGAGCTTGTCGCGCAGGATGCTCTCGCGACCGATCTCGTTGATCAGCTGGTTTTCGGCGCCGGCCAGCTCGATGTCCGCGGGAATGTAGTGGACGCCCATCTGGGGAGCCTCCTGCACCACGTCGGTCACGGTCGTCTCGGGATCGACAAGCAGGTGGTAGATCGTCTTCTCGAGCTCGCCGGACGGCTTCATGTAGAGCGTCAGGTGGCCCTGCGCGTCCAGGTCGATGAGCAGCACCCGCTGGCCTTGCTCGGCGAGCGCGGCGCCCAGGTTCACGGCGGTGGTGGTCTTGCCAACCCCGCCCTTCTGCATCGCGACGGCGATCGTTCGGGCCAAGAGCGCTCCGAGTCTAACCGAACCCAGCCCGTTTGACCGAACGCGCAGCCTTGCGCGGCGGAGTTCAAGGGCCCGTCAACTAGAATGGCCCGCGCCCGTGATCATCGACATCTTCATCGTCCTGGTCCTGGTGATCGCGCTCATCACCGGTTACCAGCGCGGCGTCATCCAGCCCTTGATGGCCGAGATCTTTTTCTTCGGCACCTTGTTGGCCATCTTCCGGTTCCACGACCAGTACACGACCGAGATGCAGAAACTGCTCCACCTCACCCCGGTGCTGAGCGTGTTCGTGGCCCTGATCCTCGCCGTTGTCCTGGGTGCGATCGGGGGAGCGATCGGGGGCGCGTTCCACCGCATGGAGGCGATCCGTGGGGTGGATGGGCTGCTGGGCGTCTTCGTCCACCTGGTGGTGACCCTCTATCTGGCCGCGTCGGCGTTGGTCACCCTCGACAACGCTTTCCAACCCGCGCTCAAGAGCGCCAGCCTGACCTTGAGCCAGGTCAACCAGCTCGAGAACGAGATCCTGTCCAACCCGATCACCGCCGCGATGGTCTCGAAGTCAGACCTCGCAACGCTCAAGACTCAGGCATCCAAGAGCGGCGGTGCCCGAATCGACTCTGTGGCCGGCATCCACCAGCTGCAGCAGATCTACAGCGACTTCGTCCAGCCGCAGCTGCACGGCTCGAGGACGGTGCCGTTCATCCTTCGTTTCGGCCAGCACCTGCCCCTGATCGGCCGCGTCGGGCCCAACGACCTGAAGGCCCTGCCGTCAACGACTCCCGCGCCCCCCTGCCCGTCCCCGACGCCGAAGGCCACCCCGACCCCGAAGGCAAGTCCTTCGCCTGTCGCCTGCGCGACACCTTCGCCGACGAAGTAACTTAGTCCCGTGCTCGATCTCGCGCTGAGCTCCGACCAGGAGCAGCTGGTGGCGGCGGTTCGCGACTTCTGCGCCCGTGAATTTGCGCCCCAGATCGCGGCCAACGACCGCGCCGGTCGCCACGACCCGGAGATCTTCGCCAAGCTGGCCTCTCTCGGCCTTCCCGGGGTTTGCTTCCCGCAGCGCTACGGCGGCCATGGCCTCGACTATCTGGCCCTTGGCCTGGTGTGCGAAGAGCTCGAGTACGTCGACACCGTGTATCGGACGGTGCTCTCGGTTCACGTCGGGCTGGTTGGAATGGGTCTGTACACCTGGGGCACTGAAGAGCAGAAGCAGCATTGGCTCGTGCCGATGGCGTCGGGAAAGAAGCTTGCGTGCTACGGGCTGACGGAACCAAACGCCGGCTCGGATGTGGCATCCATGCAGGCGACCGCGCGACGTCGCGGTGACGGTTACGTGCTCAACGGCCAGAAGGTATGGGTTTCCGACGCGGACACCGCCGACTTTCTGCTGGTCTTCGCAAAGACCGACTCGAAAGCCGGGGGCAAGGGAGTGTCGGCTTTCATGCTCGACCGCGACGCGTGCGGCAAGGCCTTGCGCACCGAGCCCATCGAGGACCGCCTCGGCATTCGCGCCGGCGACGTGGGCTCGATCTTCATGAGCGATGTCGAAGTTCCGGAAGCCAACCGGATCGGTGACGAGGGCGATGGCTTCAAGATCGCGATGAGCTGCCTCGACAACGGCCGCTACACAGTTGCTGCCGGCGCGACCGGCACGGTTCGCGCATGCGTCGATGCTTCGGTCAAATACGCGCGCGAGCGCAAGACCTTCGGCCAGGAGATCGGCCGTTACCAGCTTGTACAGCAGATGATCGCGCGGATGTCACGCGACTACGAGATCTGCCGGCTTCTCTATTTCAAGGTCGCGTGGATGAAAAACATCGGTGCGCGTCACACCCGGCAGGTCTCGATGGCGAAGCAGTACGCCACAGATGCCGCATTCAACGCGGCGCACGACGCCATCGAGGTGCACGGCGCGTACGGCTATTCGGCGGAATATCCAGTCGAGCGTTTTTTGCGCAACGCCCGCGCTCCGATCATCTACGAGGGCACGCGTGAGGTGCACACGATCCTGCAGGGCGAGTACGCGCTCGGCTATCGCGAAGACCGTCCGGTCAAGAAGTCGCTGCCGCCTTACCAGCCCGATTGATTTCTTCCGCGGCGATTGCCGCGCCGCAAAAACGGCTGAACCACCTCGATTTCATCATCCTGTCGCTCTACTGGGTCGCGATCGGGTACCTGTGGAACAGCCTCACGGCCCTGATCCTGCCGGACATGATCATTCAGTTCGTCGGCCGCGCCCACGAAGGCCTGGCCGCGAGCTTTCTCAAGTCTCTCGGGACGCTGGTCGCGATCCTGTGGCAGCCGGTCGTTGGAGGCATTTCGGACCGCACCATCACGCCCTGGGGGCGCCGGCGTCCTTTCATCGCCGCCGGCACAGCGGGCGATCTGCTCTTCCTCATCGGCATCGCGCTCGCCGGCAACTACTGGTGGCTGGTCGCCTGCTACTTCCTGCTGCAGCTGGCGTCCAACACCGCGCAGGCGCCCTATCAAGGGCTTCTTCCCGACGTGGTACCGGTCCCGCAGCGTGGCACGGCCTCCGGGTATTACGGCGTTGCCAACCTGGTCGGCATCGCGAGCGGTACGGTGGGTGCGGGCCTTCTGCTCGCACATTTCGGGCGCAGCTCGGCGATCGCATCGATCGTCGTGGTCCTGATCACGACGATGCTCGTGACCGTGCTTGCCGTCCCCGACCGAGCGGTTCCGGTCGCAGGGCAGTTTCGCAGCGGGCGTGAGCTGCTGTCGAAAACGTTTGGCGTTCCGTTTCGCAATCGCGACTTCCGGTGGCTCATGGCGTCGCGGCTGCTGATCTTCATGGGCTTTGGCGGACTTCAGAACTTCGCGTTCTTCTACTTCGACAACGTCTTCTTTCAACATGACCGCAAAGCCACAACCATCGCGGCCTCCACCCTGCTGGGACTTTCGATCGGCGTCGCGGCGCTGATCACCTGGCCCGCGTCAAGGCTCTCCGACCGCACCGGACGCCGGCCGCTCATCTTCGCCGCGGGTCTCTTCGGGGCGGCCGGGACTCTGGTCCTCGTTTTCAGTCACTACAGGTGGGTGCCGGAAGCCTTGCTGTCACCTCTCGGTCACTTCCTGAAGGTCCCCGAGCTGGCCGCCCAGGCCACCCTGACCGGACTGGTGGTCGGGCTCGGACTTGGGGTTTTCTTCTCCGTGGACTGGGCTTTTATCCAGGACATCATTCCGCCCAACGAGGGCGGCCTTTACATGGGCTTCTCGAACATTGCGACGGCCGGCGCGGGCATCATCGCCGTCTTCATCGGCGGGCCAATCCTCGACACGTTCAATGCCGGGCCACGGCTGCTCGGGCTTCCCGGCGGCTTTCCTGTGGTCTTTGCCGTCTTCGTGGTCTGGTTTGTGATCGGGTCGCTTAGCATCCTCAAGGTGCCGGAGCACAGGAAGCCATGAACCTCGACGGGCTTCGTCCGTGGGGAGGGTTGGTGGGGGGTGACCCATCAGACGTTGTGGTGGCGGGCATCCCCTACGACGGCTCCGCCGTGTACCGAAAGGGCGCCGCGCTGGCGCCGCAGCGGATCCGGCAGCTCTCGGCGGTGATGCCGCCGGTGACGGAGGAGGGCCGCTTGCTGACCGGCCTGCACGTCCAGGACATCGGCGACCTGGACGTGGGTGGCGACATCGAGGCCGGCTGGATGGAGCCTATGCAGCGTTTGGCCAAGGTCCCTCCAGAGGCTTTCCTCACCGTCCTTGGCGGCGACCACTGCACCGCCATCGCGACCCTGGCTGCGCAGGTACGGAGACATCCGGGGCTGCGCGTGCTGTGGGTCGACGCGCACCCCGACCTGTGCGATTTTTCGCGGGGCGGCCACTGGACCTGCGGCTGCGCTCTGCGACGCGCGCTCGAGGCCTCGGGCATCGAGCCGTCGCGCGTCGCCATCGCGGGCGGCCGCGACTACGACCCCGAGGAGCTCGAGTTCATCGCCGCCAACCGGATGCTGTTGGTTCCGTCAGTGGAGATCGCGCGCGATCCCGGCGGGGCGGCCCGGAAGCTGGCCGAGGCTGTGGCCGGCGATGAGGTCCACATCTCGTTCGACATCGACGTCCTCGACCCGGCGTTTGCTCCGGGCACGGAGATCCCGTCGGCGGGAGGCTTGTCGAGTCGCCAGGCATTGGACCTCTTGAAGATCGCGACGCACAGCGCCCGGCTCGTCGGTCTCGACATCGTGGAGGTCTCGCCGCCATTCGACAATGGGGATATCACGACCCTCGCCGCGCTCAAGATGATCTTCGAGGTGTGGGGCATGGTGAAGGCCGCCCGCGAGGCGTCTGTATCAGAGTTGCGTGGAAAGCGCTGACGTAGTCATCGCCGGCGGCGGCATCATGGGCTGCGCGCTGGCTTTTCAACTGGCCAAGCGCGATGTGGACGTCATCCTGCTGGAGCGCGAAACCCTCGGCTCGCAGTCGACCGGAAAATGCGCGGGCGGCGTGCGCCAGCAGTTCTCGATGCCGGCCAACGTGAGCTTGCAGAGGTTGTCGGTCCGCCTGTTCGAAAACTTCGAGGCGGAGACGGGGCACCCCGCGGACTTTCGGCAGCTCGGCTACCTTTTCGTGCTCACGCTGCCGCAGCAGGTCGAAGACTTCCGCCACAACATGGAGATGTGGCACAGCCTGGGGTTGAGCGAGGCGCGCTGGGTCGATTCGGCCGAGGCCGCGAAGATGGTCCCGGTCCTCAACGTCGACGACGTGCTCGGTTGCACCTACTGCCCCACCGACGGCATCGCCAGTCCGGCGGACGTGACCTCGGGCTACGCCTCAGCCGCACGCCGCCGAGGGGCTCGCCTCAAGGAAGGCGTGGAGGTCGTGGGCATCGACGTCGGCGGTGGGCGCGTCCAGGGGGTTCGCACCTCCGCGGGCGACATAGCGACGCGCGTGGTCTTCAACTGCGCGGGCGCATGGTCAGCCTCGATCGGCCGCATGGCGGGTTTGGAAATCCCGGTCCTTCCGTACCGCCGGCACATCGCGGTGACCGGTACGTTCCCGGCGGTCCCGCGCAACAGCCCGATGACTGTGGACTTCCAGAGGGGGATGGGGTCCTCATCGGGATGAGCGATCGGACCGAGCCTCCGGGTTACGTGACGGATGTGAACTGGGAGTTCCTGGAGAAGATGTTCGAGCAGGCCGCGCGGCGGGCGCCGGCGCTTGCCTCGGCCGGGATCAAGACCGCCTGGGCAGGCCTTTACGAGACGACGCCGGACCACCAGGCGATCCTGGGCCCGGTGCCTGAGCTGGAGGGGTTCTGGTGCGCTGCCGGCTTCAGCGGCCACGGGTTCATGCAAGCGCCGGCGGCTGCGCTCCTGCTGGCCCAGCTGCTGCTGGAGCACCGCTCCGAGATCGACATCAGCCCGTTTGCGTTCACCCGGTTTGGCCAGGGCTCGCTCGTTCATGAGCGCAACGTGATCTGACTTACCTCTTGAAGATCAGTGCCAGAGCTACGAGGACCGCGCCGCCGGCCAGCAGTACCGCGCCGCAGCCAACCTGGACGACGGTGTAGACGAT